>Ga0114922_10003976_pt1 | contig 13733 bp, 8 predicted proteins | sample AartaG_FD_100975 | JGI IMG/M metagenome (GOLD analysis project Ga0114922, IMG submission 100975) | Deep subsurface microbial communities from Aarhus Bay to uncover new lineages of life (NeLLi) - Aarhus_00045 metaG | ecosystem: Environmental > Aquatic > Marine > Oceanic > Sediment | place: Aarhus...
CATGCGGGCCTCCTCAGCCGTCAGACCCCGGAGCGTCTGCAGGAGGTGACGAAACTGACCCTTGGTGAGCTCGGCGCGAATCTTGGAGAAGCGGGACAGCTCCTTGAAGGTGTCGCGGACGATCCTCTCCAGCTCGGCCTCATCGGGCAGGCTGATCTCGAAGGGCACCGCCAGGCGATCAAGAGCGCCGGGCAGACTGGTGGTCGGGTCGATCAGCACCAGGGTCTGATTACGCCGGCGGGCCTTTTGGGCAATGGACCGCAGCATACGTTGGAGTATGGGGTCTGTGAGCTGGACGCAGAGTTCGTTGAGGATGAAGACGGCGGCCCAGCCCTTGGTGATGATGTGGGCCAGCACATCGGCGGGCTTCTGCGTCTCGGCAATGGGTTGATCCGGTAGCGGGGGGGCCGGGCGCAGGCCGGCAACCACGTTCCATACGTACGCGTTCATGCACAGGGACTCGACGGCCTGGGCTACGCGCTGCAGGGCCCGGCGTTCCTCGTCGGTCTCCAGGGTGATGATCGGGTGGCGCGAGCGAATCAGCAGCCGGAGCTCGTCCAGGGCTTCACTCATGGTGTCGTTCCCGAGGCCGGGATCCGGGAGGTTCCGCGCGGCTTGAACAGTCTAAACCCCGGCCCGGTGTCCACGCAACCGCGGCCGCAGCGGGCAGGGACGCGAGAGGTCATCCGTTTGCGGCCCCCGGGGCCGGTCTTCGTGTGGGCCCGGGTTGGAGGTATGCTACACTACGGGCATGGGGAAACCGGCCGCCCGACGTGGGCTGCGCCCGCGGGCAGCGGCGGCGGGTCGGGACCCAGGGCGTTTGCATGACCATCGTTAGCCTGGAGACAATCCGGCTGGGACTGAATAACCTGCGGCTGCACAAGCTGCGCAGTCTGCTCACTGCGTTGGGCATTATCTTCGGCGTGGCGGCCGTGGTCTGCATGCTCTCGATCAGCGAGGGGGCCAGCGCTGACGAGATGCGCATGATCCGGCTGCTGGGCACGCAGAATATCATCGTCAATTCGGTCAAGCCGGAACGGGCCTCCGAGGTCTCAGAAGGCAATACCCAGCTGCTGGAATACGGCATCACCCGTCAGGACGTCCGCTTGATCGAGGCCACCATCCCCTGCATCAAGCACCTGATCCCGCTCAAGACGATCGCCTACTCGATCCGCCGACACGACCGGCGGTTCGACGGGCAGGTGGTCGGTACGACGCCGGCGTTCTTCGGAACGGTGAACATCGCCGTCGCTCAGGGCCGCCCGCTCAGTGATCTCGACGAGGGCGGGGCGAAGGCGGTCTGCGTGATCGGTGACGAGGTTCGCCGCGAGCTGTTCGCCTACGACGACCCGATCGGCCAGACCATATTCGCGGAGCGCTACGAGGGCTCCGTGCCTTACACGGTGGTCGGCGTGCTCGAGCGGGTCGAGACGGCCGGTGCCCCGGCGCGGGGTGTCGAGGAGCGCAACCTCAACCGCGAGATCCTGGTACCCTACCGCACGGCCGCAACACGCTACGGAGACCTGACCGTCAGGCGGACCAGCGGCTCGCGCGACCTGTTCATACTTCAGCTCTCCGGCTTGTACATTACCGCTGACGAGCTGGAGCGCGTCTTGCCCGTGTCGGAGATGGTCAAACGGGTCTTCGAAAGGAACCACGAAGAGGGCGACTACAACGTCCGCGTTCCCCTGCTGGCCCTCAAGGTCGCCGAGCGGAAGAAGCGCAACCAGCAGTTGATGCTGGGGTTCATCGCCGGCATCTCTCTGCTGGTCGGCGGGATCGGGGTCATGAACATCATGCTGGCCACGGTAACCGAGCGGACCCGCGAGATCGGCATCCGCCGGGCCCTGGGAGCCAAGCAGCGGCACATCACCGTCCAGTTCCTGGTCGAGACGGTGGTCCTTACCACTGCCGCCGGGTTGCTGGGCCTGTCCGTGGGCTGGGGCGCCGCCTGGGCGATCAACGAACTGGCCGGCTGGGAGACCATCGTGCAAGGCTGGACCATGCTGGTCAGTTTCACGCTCTCGGTGTTCGTGGGCATTTTCTTCGGGATGTATCCGGCGATGGCCGCGGCCCGGCTGGATCCAATCGAAGCCCTGCGGCACGAGTAGGGCATCATTTCCGGCCCGCCTTAACATTCCGCCGGGCCAACGTCTTTAATATGGGTAACTGGCAGTCTGCGAATCCGTGCGCCGACTTGCCGCTTCACGAGCTGTGTGGTATACTTAAGAGGTAAGGCTCCCCGCACTGGCATTCTCCCCCCATTGGTAGTGAAGGCACAGACGGTTAAGGTGCTTGTTTTGCAGTTTTGTTGAAATAATTACGGTGCGACCGATAACTGCGAACCGCACCAAACCGAAGCCCGTGACGTACAAGAAGGGGACAGCGCGTTTGTTGCGTCGTACAGCTTCTTCGCAGATCGGCCTGACGGGCCGAGGGAGTCTGTGATGGCCGTCGAACCAATGACCTGCCGACAGGTCCAGGCGAGCGAGGCGGAGCCGAAGAGGCCCAAGGCGCCGCTCCGCGCCACGCTTGGGTCGCTGACCAACGAGGAGCGGGCGTTGCTCGACGGACTCCTCGCCGATCCGCCTGCGTTCATCGACCATCCGGATCTCCACGACGGCGAGGCCGAGAAAGCCATCTTCGGGGCGATGGCGAAGCCTACCAGGCCCAAGAGCACGCGATTCCAGCCGCCGGAGCCCGTGGTCGTACGCGGCGCTGGCGGCGGGTCGGCTATCCCCACGCTGAGCGCCGAGCAGGAACGGGCCCTCTTTCTGCGGATGAACTACGTCCGTATGCGGATCAATCGCATCCTCGATGCTCATGCCGGCAGACGGTTGAGCGCCGCTGCCACCCGGCAACTGCTGGCCTGGCATTATCGTGAACTGGACATCCGGGCCCAGATCGTCGAGCTGAACATGCCGCTCGTGCTGGCCATGGCCAAACGAACCCGGCTCCACTCGCTCGACTTCAACGAGCTGATCAGCGAAGGGAACATGGCCCTTTTGCGCAGCGTGGACAAGTTCGACTGCGGGCGGGGTTTCAAATTCAGTACGTATTCCTGCCGGGCGATCCTCAAGAGCTTCTCGCGGGTGGCCATGCGGGCCAGCCGATACCGGGGCCGGTTCCCGGCGGAGTTCGATCCCGCGCTCGAAGCCGACGACTACGTGGAAAAGAAGCGTGAAAACGTCGTGGAGGACTGCGTGGACGAGCTCAAGAGAATACTGCTCAAGAACCAGGCTGATCTGAGCGACGTGGAGCGGACGGTGATCCTGGAACGCTTCGCGCTGGCCGGCCCCGGCAGGGCCTCCAACGCGCCCAAGACGCTCGAACAGGTCGGATTGATCATCGGCGTCACCAAGGAGCGAGTCCGCCAGATCCAGAACAAGGCCCTGCGTAAGATTCGGGCCGCCCTGGAGGAAACCTATCTGGCCGCTTGAGACCGGCAACCTCCTGTTCGCCGCTCGTACGAGCTGGTCTATGGCGGTCGCCGCATGACGGCGACCGCCGCTTTCTGCGCTGCCCGGTCTGCTTTGAAGAGTTCACCCGTCTCCCGCCCTGGCTGGCGCAGGAACGGGGCACCTGGGCGGGTTTTACCCGCCCGGCGGTGGGTTGGCTGAGTCTCGTTGGCTCCGGGGGAGCGTTGGGGGCGTCAGCTCCACCACCACCGTCCGGGCAATCAGGTCGCCCAGGCGCTGGCGGTTGCGGGTCACGATGATCAGGACGACGGCCGGCATGAGCTGGAAGGCCGGGAACATCTCGACCAGCCGCACCAGGTTGCGCAGCAGAATCGCCCGCAGCCGACAGGGCCGTCCCTGCTCGTCCACGATGCGGCACTGGAGGAGTCTCTTGCCCGGGGTGGCCCCCATGGCCGCCTCGAAGACCGTGGCGTACACGACAAACAGACTCGCCCCGACAAACCAGGGAAGCAACAGCTCCGGAGCCATCACCTGCAACAGCGGTCTGGTCTGCGACAGCGCAAGCTCGCTCTCCGGCGACACGGGCAGCAACGGCCGGACTGCCGCGGCCATCGGTGGGAGCATGATCAGCACGTCCAGGACAAAGGCCGCGAACCGCCGCGGATACGTGGCCAGCGTCTGGGTCGCCGCCAGGCGGGCTGGAACAAGCAGGCTGTCGCGCCGCCGGGCGAAGACCAGTACCAGCATGACTGCCAGCGCGCCGTAGGCGACGAAGGACAGGCGGTTGCTGGCCCAGGGCCGGGGCTTGGGCACCAGGGCATCCACCGACTCGGACGCTACAACCGGGGCACCCCCGCCGATGGGCCAGCGTCCGACAGCCAACCGGTGGGCCTCGTCCAAAAAGCCCACGGCCACGTGCCGGCCGGAGACAGTGGCGGCAACGGCCCGGCCTGCGTCTTCGAGCGTTGGGCCCCGCTCGAACTTCCCGTCTTTGTACGAGATCAAATATGGATCAGCCCCGCCGGCGGGACCTCCCTTTTTGACCAGCAGCACAACTCCGCCGTCCCGGGCCGCAACGCCCAGGATCTCGTCCGGGCCTACTTCGGGCGCGACCTGCGCCTCCGACCAGCCGTCTTGGCCCGACCGGAGGTAGGAGATCCGCCTTTGTGGACTGGTGGCGGTGATGAACAGGTGGCACACGCCGTCGCGGGCAACCAGCCGACAGGGACGACGTTCGCGCAGCATCTCCGGGGCGTCTCGATCCCGGCACCAGGTCCCGCGTTCATACCGGACCACGGCAAACGGCGTAGCCGGACCAGGCGATGACTCCGCGGGCTCCGGCGCGGCGGTGGACTCGAGTGGAGCGCCGATTTCGGCACTAGTGGCGGGCCGGCCCTGCGGCCCGGGCTCGGCGGTCGGAACGGGCAGCTCCGAAGCCACCCCAGCCGGCACCAGGGCATACAGCACGCCGAGAGCTTCGTCGCCGGCCAGGGCCAGCGGCACGCAGGACTTGGGCAGGTTCCGCTCGACGGTCTCGCCGGCCGGGTGGTAACGGCGATGCGTTCCGTCCGCGTAGACCACGTGGAGGCTGGCTCCGCAGACCGCGGCCGCACTTACCTCGCCCAGAACGGCATCGAGCTCTCGAGGTTTGACAAATCTCGCCTGCTTGGGCTTGCGGTTCTCCCGCCGGCAGGCCAAACGCAACACCCTGGTCCGGTTCTCGCCCTCGATGCGATACTGATATGCCCAGACGGACTCGTCGCCGCCGACCAGGCCGACGTCTTTCGTCGCTACCGAGCCGGTTTCATCGGCGCAGCCCGCAGCGACGGCGCCGCCCAGCGCAGCCGCCGCGACAGCCAATCGGCGACAACGACCGGCGAACGTCACCGCGGGTGAGCGGGTCTGCGGGAGGGTTTCCCGATGGCTGGGCCGCAACATGGGGTGCATTATCAAAGGGGTCACCGGACGGTCAATAACCAGTCGGCCAAGTCACGGCCGGGGCCGTTCGCCGTCCAGGTCGATCATGTGCGTGTAGGCCTGACCGCGCTCGTGAGGGGCGACGAAGGCGAGGTGATCGGTGCCGCGATCGGGGCGTGGGTGCCAGCGGCTGATGCGGAAGTCGAGCATACCGCCTTCGAGCGGCCATTCGACACGCACGCGGTGAGGCAGCAGCGGGCCCTCGTTGCCCGGCTGTCGGTAGTTGTCGAGCTGCGAGTCCATCACCACCCGACCCATTCCGTCCCGAAACAGGATGCGGCGAAGCAGCCGCGGCTCGTAGCGATCCAGCCAGTACTCTTTGCAGATGATTCCTTGGCCCTTCGAGGTGTAGGCCAGGAAGATGAGCTGTTGATGCTCCTCCACGATTCGTTGGACGGGGCCGCCGGCGCCTACGGTCTGTTCGGGCAGACCGTTGAGGCCCAGGGCCTCGATCACCATGTCCGGGCGTAGAGGCATCGGCGATTCCATGTCGCCTTCCAGACCGGCGTGCGTGCCGAAGCGGTAGGTGTCGTCGTCGCGCTTGACGTGCAGCCAGTACTTCTCCTGATTGGAACCCAGCAGCACCTCCTCCGTGCCCAGGCCCGATTTGAGGGTCAGGTACAGGTGTCGCGGGGCGGTGACGAAGAAAACAGCCCGCAGGTCGAAGCGGTGACGGCCACCGTCGGCAACGGTGAAGTGCCCGGCGGCGGAGCCTTCGGCTCGAAGGCAGGTCGCGATGCGGCTCATATTGTTGTTGACGATCCCGATGGCCTGGTCGATCGGGATCGGGTCAAGCACGCGGCGCGGTGGCGGTGGGCAACCGGGAACGTAGACCAGCAAGAGTGCGGCAACCAGAAGCCTACGCATGCCCGACCTCATCGGAGTTGGAGGTCTGGTCGTCGTGGTCGGCGAAGTCGCCGTGCAGGATCGCGCCGAGTTGCTGCGAGACGCCTTCGATCTGCTCGTCGCTCAGTCGGGGATTGAGCACGCGGTGGAGCGAGTCGTCACGGACCAGGCGCATCTGCCAGTATTCATCACCCTGGTCCTGGACCGTCTGCTCGTAGCGCAGCAGGCGCTTGCGCATTAGGATCAGGGCCAGCACGAAGCGGAACTGCAGCCGGATCGCTTCGGTCTCCTTCGCCAGGCGAGCGAAGAAGTTGACCAGCATCTCGTCATTGACCAGCAGGCTTTTCTTCTTCGGCGCCCGGACCGGCACGCGGGTCTTGAAGAAGCAGTAGGCCTCTTCCGGCGGGCCGGTCCAGGCCTCCAGGGCGTAGTCGGCCCGGCGGAAGGAATCGCCCTCCTCGAAGAGCACTGCGTAGTACTCATCGCCCTCGGCAAGCTCGCGCCCGGTGGCGGCGCAGACGCCGGTCGGTCTGGCTACCTCGCGCTGTTCCATGCCTTCTTACCCGTCAACGAGCGGCCCCAAGCGACGGTCCCCGCCCGGCGCTAGTAGTCGAAGAACTTATCCATCCGGGTCAAATCGAACAGTTGGCGCACGTTGCGGCGCACACCGCGGACGACGAGTTTCTGGTCAGCGCCCGCGGCCCGGTGGATGGCCAGCAACGAGCCCAACTGGCGGGAACTCATGGCCGGCGTGGTGTCCAGGGAGACCACCAGCCGCTTGCCCGCCAGGCGTCCGCCCGGCTGAAGCGCGTCGCGAAAACCCTGTTCCAGATTGGGCGGTGGATCGGCGCCCGGCTCGTCGCGGCCCACAAACCTGCAGAGGGCCTCATCGCCCTCCAGCGAAACGCGAAACCCGGCGATTTCGAATGGTTCCGACATATCCGTTCCTCGGGCACAGTCCATTGGCTGCAGTGTGATCCGTGACCACGCGATCAATCGCATTGTCGGACAAGGCTGTTCGCACTGCAAGGGACGTCTCCAGGCTTGCGGCCGCGATCGAGCCAGGCCCGGTTGCGAACCACAGATGCACGCCCGCCGATGGCGGGCCCGCGGACGAGGAGCAGAGTTCGTAAGCGGCTGGGGAGGGGACGCGCGTTAGTCTGGATCGCGTCTGGTCAGGCCCGCCGCGAGCCGGTATGGTAGGCCTGCTTCACAAGCAGGGAAGGCTGATCCGCCTCTGGTGGACACCGGACGGATCCGACATGGCCGACAGGGCAGCGCCAACGCAGGATTTGTGGCAGGTCAACGTTACGCCCCGCTCGCAGGACCTCGACGCCCACGGGCGTGACCTGCTGGGCGATATTCATCGGCTGGGGCTGACCCACGTGCGGGCTGTTGGCTCGGGGACGGTCTACTTTCTGGCCGGTGTCCTGGATGCGGTCCTGGTGGACCGCATCGCATCTGAATTGCTGACCGACCCGGTCATCCAGCAATACACTTGCTCACCCGGCACTACGCAGCGCGATGCTGCCCGGGCCAGCGTTGAAGTCCATTATCAGCCCGGCGTCATGGACCCGGTGGCTCTTAGTACGCGCGGGGCGATCCGCGAGCTTCTCGAAGCCCTCGGGGCGTCCGAACAGGTCCGCATCGACCAGGTGCGGACCGCCCGGCGCTATACGATCGATGGCGTTGCGGATCTCTCGGAGCTTGAACGGATCGCCGGGCAGGTCCTGGCCAATGACTGTATCGAGACGGTCTATCTGACCGGGTTCGGGCGACGGGATCCTTTGCCCGCGACCCTGCCCGAGGCGCCGGTCACGCCTTTCGAGCCGCGCACCGTGCCCCTCCGTGCCCTGGATGCCGCGGGGTTGGCCGAGCTGTCGCGGAGGGCCCATCTGTTCCTCTCGGTCCAGGAGTTGGAGGCCATCCGCGAACACTTCTGTACCCTCAAGCGCGATCCGACCGACCTGGAACTGGAGACCCTGGCCCAAACCTGGTCGGAACACTGCGTCCACAAGACGCTCAAGAGCGAGATCGTCTACCGCGGCCCGGGCTTCGGCGAAACCGGCACGGTGGAAATCCGCTATGACAATCTGCTGGCTTCGACCATCGCCAAGGTCACCCGGGACCTGGACCGGGACTGGTGCCTTTCGGTCTTCGAAGACAACGCCGGCGTGATCGCTTTCGACGACCGGTACGGCATCGCCTTCAAGGTCGAGACCCACAACCACCCCTCGGCCATCGAACCCTACGGCGGGGCGGCCACGGGCATCGGCGGGTGCATCCGCGACATCCTGGGCTGCGGATTGGGGGCCAAGCCGATCGCCTCCACGGACGTCTTCTGTTTCGCTCCGCCGGACTACCCCGAAGCCCGCCTGCCCCGCGGCGTGCTCCACCCGCGGCGGGTGTTCAAGGGCGTCGTCGGCGGGGTGCGCGACTACGGCAACCGCATGGGCATTCCCACGGTCAACGGTGCGGTTTACTTCGACGAGCGTTATCTGGCCAATCCGCTGGTTTTCTGCGGCTCTGTGGGGTTGATCCCGCGGGACCGGATCGCCAAGTCGCCCCAGGTCGGTGACCGGATCGTGCTCGTCGGCGGCCGGACCGGGCGCGACGGGATTCACGGGGCCACGTTCTCCTCGGCCGAGTTGACCGACACGCATGCCGACGAGTTTTCGCACGCCGTCCAGATCGGCAACGCCATCGAAGAGAAGAAGGTCCTGGACGCCCTGCTGCGGGCCCGCGATCACCAGAGCGGCTGCCTTTTCAATGCGGTGACTGATTGCGGCGCCGGCGGGCTGAGCAGCGCGGTCGGAGAAATGGGCCGGCGACTCGGCGCCGCGGTGGATCTGGAAAAGGTCCCGCTCAAGTATGCCGGCCTGCGCTACGACGAGATCTGGATTTCCGAGGCTCAGGAGCGGATGGTCCTGGCCGTCGCCCGGGACAAGCTCGCGGCTGTGTTGCGCATCTTCGCGGAGGAGGAGGTAGAAGCAGCAGTCATCGGCGAGTTCACCGGCGATGGGCAACTGCGGGTGCGTTATGACGGCACCGTTGTCGGCCTGCTGGACATGGAGTTCCTGCACGACGGTCTGCCGAAGTCGCAGCGAGTGGCCGAATGGTCGCCGCCGCCGGGGAGGGCGGGCCCTGCCCGCCGGGGTGACCCGGCCGATCGGCTTCTGGACGAACTTGCTTCCTTCAACGTCGCATCAAAGGAGTGGGTGATTCGCCAGTATGACCACGAGGTCCAGGGGGGCAGCGCGATCAAACCGCTCTGCGGTCCGGGCGACGGTCCTTCGGACGCCGCCGTCTTGAGGCCCCGGTTGGACGGCTACCGGGGTATCGCCCTGGGCTGCGGACTGGCGCCGCACTTATCGGATACCGATCCTTATCGGATGGCCATTGCCGCGGTCGACGAGGCCCTGCGGAACGTGGTCTGCGTGGGGGGCGATCCGCAGCGTACGGCGATTCTGGACAACTTCTGCTGGGGCGGCGTGTCCGAGGGGCAGTCCCTCGGCGAGCTGGTTCGGGCCTGCCAGGGGGCGCACGATGCAGCGCTGGCTTATGGCCTGCCGTTCATCTCGGGCAAGGACTCGCTCAACAACGAGTTCTCACAGGACCGGGCGGAGGCGAGGCGGCTTGACCTGCCTGAGCGCATCTCCATCCCCGGGACGCTGCTGATCAGTGCCGTCAGCATCATCGAGGACGTGCGCCGCTGTGTGACCGCGGACCTCAAGAAACCGGGCGACCGGCTGATTCTGGTGCGCCCTCCCGCAGAGGCGAAAGGGTTGGAAGATGGCCGCAACATCCACGCCCGTGTTGCGACGGCGATCCGCAACGGCCGGGTTCGGGCGGCGCACGACCTCAGCGACGGTGGACTGGCGGCAGCCTTGGCTGAGATGTGCATCGCCGCGGAGCTGGGCGCAGAGATTTCGCTGGACGGCCTGGTCACTCGCGCATTGGGAGATGCGGATCGTGGAATGAGAGATGAGGGGGAGGTGGGCAGTCTACTGTTCGACCCGGCGCTGACCAGCTACTGTCTTGAGGTCGCCCCGGACGACGATTGGGCAGAGGCGATTCCGTTGGGTACGGTGACGGATACGCCGCGTCTGGTGGTGACATGTGGCGGCACGGCACTGATCGACCTGAAGGTGGCGACGCTGGGCCAGGCCTGGCAGGCACCGCTGCGTGACGGTCCGGGAGGGACGGGCGGTGGCGTAGCGGCCGGACTCCGTGCCGGCCGTCGAACCGCGCCCCAGCCGACTCGGAGGTCGGCCGCTACGGTCGGGGTAGCGCCCCGGCCGACTCGGAGGTCGGCCGCTACGGTCGGCGTACTGGTCGTTCGGGCGGCCGGGATCAACTGCGACATGGAAACCGTGCACGCCTGGCAGCAGGCCGGGGCGGTGCCGCGACTCGTACACGCCAACGAGCTTATTGCCCGTCCGTCGATGCTGGCCGAGGCACAGATTCTGACCATTCCGGGGGGTTTCAGCTACGGCGACGACATCGCGGCGGGGACGATCCTGGGCAGCCGTTTCGCTCATCACCTGGGCAACGCCGTGCGCGACTTCATCGCCGCGGGCAAGCTGGTCCTGGGCATCTGCAACGGTTTCCAGGTGCTGGTCAAGATGGGTTTGCTGCCCGGCCGTCGCCTGGGCGGCTCAAAGGTCAGTCTGGCGCCGAATACATCGGCCCGATTCGAGGACCGCTGGGTCCGGTTGCGGGTCTGCACGGATCGTTGCCTGTTCCTGCGGCGGTCGCAGTTTCTGGAAGCGCCGGTTGCCCATGCGGAAGGACGACTGGTCGTCGATTCGCAAGAAACACTGGAGGCCCTGCGCGACGGTGGACACGTCGCCCTGCGTTACGTGGACGGCGCAGGCGGCGTCGGCGACTATCCGGTCAACCCCAACGGCAGCGTCGATGCGATCGCCGGCCTGACCGACGACACCGGGCAGGTGTTGGGCCTGATGCCGCACCCGGAGCGTCACGTCGAGCGAACGCAGCACCCGCTGTGGACCCACAGGCCCGACCAGGCGAACGCGAGTGGGCTGGACGTGTTCCGCTCCGCGGTGGAGAGCGCTCAGTGATCCGCCGACTTGCACCCTGTTTGACTCGGTTCCGCGAACAGCGCCTCGCGGCGCTGGTTCTGTTGGGCGTGGTGCTCTGCGTGTGCGCCGTTTCGATGGCCGTCCCGACCGGCCAAGCCACGGCGAAGACCACCGCTGGAGCGCTCCAGAAGCCCGCGGACTACGGCCTGTGGGTGTTGGCTCCGCCGCTGGTGGCCATCGTGCTGGCTGTTCTGACCCGACAGGTCTTGGCCGCCTTGTTCGTCGGCACGCTGGTGGCCTCGTACCTGCTGTTGCCCTTCGGTGGAGATGTGGCCCCCTACGCCGATTCGCACTTCGTGATTGCGGGGGTGCGTGTTGCGGTCGAGAAGTACATCATCGGCGGGATCGTCAAGTACGACGCCGATTCCAGCGCCCACACCCGCGTTCAAATAATCCTCTTCACGCTCACCATCGGGGCCATGGTGGGTGTTGTCGGCGCCAACGGCGGGACCCGGGCGATGGTCGAAATCCTGAGCCGCTGGGCCAAGACCTCGCGGCGCGGGCAGGTGGTGGGCTGGCTCGGCGGACACGCGGTCTTCTTCGACGACTACGCCAACACCATGATCCTGGGCCCGACCCTGCGACCGTTGTACGATCGCCTCCGCATCAGCCGGGCAAAGCTGGCCTACATTGTCGATTCCACCGCCGCCCCGGTGGCTTCACTGGTTCCCATCGGAACCTGGATCGGTTTTGAGATCGGACTGATCGGCAGCGGACTCAACACGCTAAGAGCCTCCGCCGAAATCGGCGGGAATACGATCCCCGCGTTTATGGAGGGGCTGAATTCCTACGGTGTCTTTCTACAAAGCATTAAGTACCGCTTCTATGCTCTATTTGCCCTCGCCCTGGTGTTGATCATCGCTTTGACGCGGCGGGATTTCGGGCCGATGAAGCGGGCCGAGCGAGAGGCCATCCGTGGTTCCGCCGAGATCGACAGCAGCGAAACAGGTGACGAGGTACGAGGCCGATGGTGGTATGCGTTCTGTCCCGTCCTGCTGATGGTCGCCATGACGATCGTAATCCTGGTGTGGCCAGGATGGCAGGGGTTGCGCGAGGACAGCAGCATCTCCTCTGGTACGCTCCGCCATCTGCTCGATAAGGGCGACCCATACCGGTCCATTCTGTACGCTGCCCTGGCCGGTCTGACGCTGGCCATTCTCATCAGCGTGGCCACCCGCACCTTGCGACTTCGCAAGGGGCTCGATGCCGGGCTCGACGGGATGGCCCGGATGTTTCCGGCGATCGTCATCCTGATCCTGGCCTGGTCGCTTTCGGACTCCACGCAGGCACTGGAACTCGGCAAGGTTGTCACCGCAAAGTTGGAGCAGGCCGCGTTCCCAGCGGTCTATCTGCCCATGGCGGTCTTCGGGGCCGCCTGCCTGGTCTCGTTCGCCACGGGATCAAGCTGGGGCGCGATGGGCATCCTTTGCCCCGTCGCCGTGGAAGTCGCCGCCGGGCTGTGCGCGGACCTGCCCACGGATCAAGCCCGGCCGCTGTTCTATTCCGCCGTGGGGGCGGTCCTGGCCGGGGCGATCTTCGGGGATCACTGCTCGCCGATCAGCGACACCACCGTGCTCTCCTCGCTGGCCAGCTCCTGTACGCTGGAACAGCACGTCTGGACGCAGCTTCCCTACGCCCTGTTGGCGGCCGTCGTCAGCGTCGTCGCCGGTCACGTGTTGTGCAACGTGCTCGGTCAGCGCTGGTGGGTCGGGTTGCTGGTCGGAGCAGTTCTGCTGCTGTTGTTTGTGCTGGTCGTCGGTCGCCGCCCACCCAGGCCGTCGTGGTTCGAGGAGCACCCCAGCGCGCTGATGTGACCCTCCCGGGGATCACGCCGGACCGCCTACGTTCCCTTGGACCCTCGCACGCGTGAGACCAGGGTCTGAGACGCGGCCTTGATCCCCTTGACGGCGCTTTCCAGGGCTTCGCGGTTGGGGGCGTACTCCATGGCCGTGTCGAAGTAGACCATTTCCCTCTCGACCAGCTCGGCCAGGGAGTCCGTGAAGCTCTGCCTACCCTCCTCGCGCGAGCCGGTGATGACCTCGGGCAGGTCCTCGTCCTCCTCGTGGCGGATCTTGTCCTTGACGGTGGCGGTGTTGAGCAGCACCTCGCAGGTCGGGACGCGCTGGCCCTCCTCGGCAGCGGGCAACAGCCGTTGGCACATGATGGCGATCAGCGAGTTGGCCAGCGAGGAACGGATGAAGTCGTGCTCCTGGCGGGGGAAGAACTCCAGAATCCGAGCGAAGGTCTGCTGGGCGTCGCTGCAGTGCACCGAGCCGAGCACCATGTGCCCGGTCTCGGCCGACTGGATGGCCGCCAGCATGGTGTCCTTGTCGCGCATCTCGCCGATGAAGATCACGTCCGGGTCCTGCCGGACCACGTACCGCAG
>Ga0114922_10003977_pt1 | contig 13733 bp, 5 predicted proteins | sample AartaG_FD_100975 | JGI IMG/M metagenome (GOLD analysis project Ga0114922, IMG submission 100975) | Deep subsurface microbial communities from Aarhus Bay to uncover new lineages of life (NeLLi) - Aarhus_00045 metaG | ecosystem: Environmental > Aquatic > Marine > Oceanic > Sediment | place: Aarhus...
CCATGGTCGATATGTCTTGCTCATCCTTGAGCCTCCCAATGATTTGTATGTCCTATCAAAGCTCCGGGGCATTATAACATATCCGTACAGTGTATTCAATTATTACTCGGACAGACTCCTAGGAAAGACGACAGTTAATACAAAGAAGAAGGAAGTGTTATTGTTTAGAAGGCCACATGATGGCAGTCCAAATATTGAGTACTATAAAAATGCATTCAATGAAAATAATATGGATTGGCATTCTCAACTTCTTGATCGTAGATATAATGGTTTTATTTCTGTAGAACCAAAGATCAGAAGTGAGTACTTACGTAAACGTATAGTATTTATTAAAACTTTGTGGGATATTTCAACAAATTTTAGAGCTAGACGCATGAAAGAGATACTAGAAATGTGTGAAAACATAAAAAAATAATCTGCGGTTTCAAAAGATACCCTGTTATCCTGTCAAAGATATTCGCGTAAATTTCGGACATACTACCATTATATCTACACTCGCCGCGGTGGAAAGAAATAGTTCTCAGTTCGCGGAAAAGAAAAGTGGTGAGTGGTGAGTGGTCAGTGGTCAGTTGTGAGAGATAAGAAGAATTCAGAATCCAGGAGCCAGAATCCAGAAGACATGTAACCGCGGATCCGCCTTCGTTAAAAGCTACGGCGAGACAAGTTTGGCGGATTTTCTCAGCGCGGCCTATGGCCGCAACCAAATCCTACCCCGCTTCGCCATAGCTTCGCAGCGGCGAGAGCACTAAATCCGAAATCCTAAACAAATTCAAATTCTCAAAACTCAAAATTCAAAACAAAACGTAACGTATTATTGCCAAAGTGTTTACGAAAGACCTATTTCAAAAACGCGCATAAAAAACAAAGAATTACAAGATAGTATTACGAATTTTAATAGCCAGGCTTGCGTTCCGGGGGCATCTTGGTATAATGAGGTTACATATTGCAAGCCGTAACCGGCATCTGTGCAGGGTAGAATCAGGGAGGATTTATCGGTTGTGTGTTGAGTGAGGGTTGTTTTCTAACGTGTTCTAACACAGGAGGTAAGAGTGATGAACCGAATAACGAAAAGCCTGATGGTGGCAGTATGCGTACTGACCGCGTGTAGTACAGTTTGGAGTGACACTATCTATGTCAAGGACAGCGCCTCGTTGGGCGGTAACGGGGCAAGCTGGGCGGCGGCCTACAAGTACCTGCAGGACGGCCTGGCGGCTGCTACCGGCGGCGACGAAGTCTGGGTGGCGGCGGGCAGTTACAAGCCCGACCAGGACGAGGGAGGCAATGTCGCGCCCGGCGATCCCAATGAAACGTTTCAATTGATATCCGGCGCAGCTATTTACGGGGGTTTTATCGGCAACGAGACCTTACTGGTTCAGCGGGATTGGCAAACCAATGAAACCATCCTCAGCGGCGACATCGGCACGTTGGATGATCCTGACGATAATAGCCACCACGTCGTCACCGGCAGCGGAACCGACGAAACGGCTATCCTCGACGGTTTCACAATCACCGCCGGAAATGCCGACGGGGATTGGCCGAACGACTGTGGAGGCGGAATTATAAATGACACCGGCAGCCCGACGATTAATAATTGCAATTTGAACGGCAACATGGCCGCCAACGGCGGTGGCGGAATATTCAACTGGTGGGACAGCGATCCGAAGATTAATAACTGCTCCTTCATCGGTAATTCGGCGAAATACGGCGGCGGGATGCGTAACAGCTCATCGTTCAGCAGTCCAACGATAACCAACTGCACTTTTATCGGTAACTCGGCAGACAACACAGGCGGCGGGATGCACAACGACAACAACAGCATCCCAACAATAACCAACTGCATCTTCACCGGCAACACAGCCCTCTGGGGCGGCGGGATGAGTAACCACTTCAGTAGCGACCCGACAGTAAGCAACTGCACCTTCAGCGGCAACTCGGCATACCACGGCGGCGGGATGTGCAACGACAACAGCATCAATTTGACGGTAGTCAACTGCATCCTCTGGGGTAATACCGCCACCAATAGGCCGCAGATATATGACCCGAGCGGTTCGGCGGTAGTCAGTTACAGCGATATCGCCGGTTGCGGAGGCAGCGGTGGAAGCTGGGATCCAGAATTTGGTAGTGATGGAGGCGGTAATATTGATGCGGATCCCTTATTCGTGGACGCTGACGGGGCGGATGATAGTTTCGGTACGGAAGACGACAACCTGAGGCCCTCGCCCGGTTCACCCTGCATCGACGCCGGTGACAACACCGGCGTTCCTGGTGGCATTACGACCGATCTGGACGGTCGGCCGCGATTTATCGATGATCCGGCCACGCCCGACACCGGCAACAGCAAACCGCCGATAGTTGAAATAGTTGATATGGGAGCGTACGAGTATTGGCCTGTCATTTTTATCGATTCAACGGCAACCGGCAATAATGACGGTACAAGCTGGGAAGATGCCTTTACGGACTTGCAGGATGGGCTGGATATGGCTATTGCCAATGACCAGATATGGGTCGCAGAGGGGACATACTACCCAACCAAGGAGGTTGGCGGTACGGGCTCTCGTCGCCAAACTTTCCAGATGATAAACGGAGTTGAGATTTATGGTGGATTTCCTGATACCGGCGATCCCAACTTTGCCGATCGTGATCCTGATACATACGAGACCATCCTCAGTGGCGACATCGGCACACCGGGAGAAACAATCGACAACTGCTACCACGTCTTTTATCATCCATCAGGTACCAACCTGGATGCAAGTGCCATACTGGACGGCTTTACCATCATCTACGGAAGTGCCTACGGGTCCGGAGACCGCGACTCCGGCGGCGGGATGTATAACTACGAAAGCAGCCCGACAGTGACCGGCTGCACCTTCAGCGGCAACTCGGCGAGCTACGGCGGCGGGATGTATAACTACGACAACAGCAGCCCGACAGTGACCAACTGCACCTTCAGCGGCAACTCGGCTGACGACGGCGGCGGGATGTATAACTACTACTACAGCGATCCGACAGTAACCAACTGCACCTTCAGCGGCAACTCGGCGAGCTACGGCGGCGGGATGCGCAACTACGACAGCAGTCCGACAGTAACTGACAGCACCTTCAGCGGCAACTCGGCTGACAACGGCGGCGGGATGTACAACCGGAATGACAGCGACCCGACGGTAACCAATTGCACCTTCAGCGGTAACTGGGCTGACGACGACGGCGGCGGGGTGTTCAACTACTTCCATAGCGACCCGACGGTAACCGACTGCACCTTCAGCGGCAACTCGGCTGACGACGGCGGCGGGATGTATAACTACTACTACGGCAGTCCGACAGTGACCAACTGCACCTTCAGCGGCAACTCGGCTGACTACGGCGGCGGGATGTATAACTACAACTACAGCGATCCGACAGTAACCAACTGCACCTTCAGCGGCAACTCGGCGAGCTACGGCGGCGGGATGTACAATGATGCGGTCTGCCCGACGCTTATCAATTGCGTCTTTAGCGGCAATGCCGCAGATTGGTGTGGCGGAGGGATATACGACGATGGGAACAGCAGTCCGACGCTAATCAATTGCATATTCAACGGTAACTCGGCATGGGATGTGGGCGGCGGGATGTACAACGACTCCGGCAACCCGACACTGACCAACTGTACATTCAGCGGTAACTCGGTTGAAAACCGCTGGGGCGGCGGGATGTTAAACGACTCAGCCAGCCCAACTTTGAACAACTGCATCTTCTGGGGAAACATCGACAGCAGTGGTACAGGTCTGTCCGCTCAAATCACGACCTTCACTGGTGGGCCTGCGGTTCACTATAGTTGTATTCAGGATGACGACCCTGATGATGAGTCTATTCCGTTCGGTGGCGAGGGCAACAACAACATTGACGATGATCCTCTTTTAGTCGATCCCAACGGATCGGATGGTATCATCGGCACGGAAGACGACCATCTGAGGCTCTCGCCCGGTTCCCCCTGCATTGACGCCGGTAACAACACCGCCGTTCCTGGTGACATTACGACCGACCGGGACGGTCGGCCGCGTTTTATCGATGATTCGGCCACACCCGACACCGGCAACGGCACACCGCCGATTGTGGATATGGGAGTGTATGAATATAGAGTTATTTTGGTCGATTCAACGGCCACCGGCAATAATGACGGTACAAGCTGGGAGGATGCCTTTACGGACCTGCAGGAGGGGCTGGATATAGCTATTGTCAATGACCAGATATGGGTCGCAGAGGGAACATACTACCCAACCAAGGAGGTTGGCGGTACGGGCTCTCGTTACCAAACCTTCCAGATGATAAACGGCGTAGGGATTTACGGCGGGTTTCCGGATATCGGCGATCCCAACTTTGCCGATCGTGATCCTGATACGTACGAAACCATCCTCAGTGGCGACGTCGGGACAGTGGACGATCCTAACGACAACTGCTACCATGTATTCTATCATCCATTAGGTACTACCCTGGATACAACCGCCATACTCGACGGTTTTACTATTACCGCAGGCAATGCCGACGGGGAATATCCATCTCCACATCACTCCGGCGGCGGGATGTATAACTACTATTACAGCAACCCGACAGTAACGGACTGCACGTTCAGCGACAACTCGGCAAAAGACCACGGCGGTGGGATGTATAACAAGGCCTCCAGCAGCCCGACAGTGACGGGCTGTACCTTTAGCGGTAACTCGGCAGACGGCGGCGGCGGGATGTATAACTACTACAACAGTAGCCCGACTGTGACGAACTGCACCTTCAGCGGCAACTCGGCAGACTCCGGCGGCGGGATGTGCAACGACGAATACAGCAAACCGATGGTGACTAATTGTTCCTTCAGCAGCAATTCGGCGGAATACGGCGGCGGGATGCGCAACGACAGCAACAGCAGCCCGGCAGTAACCAACTGCACCTTCAGCGACAACTCGGCCCAATACGGCGGCGGGATGGACAACGATGAAGACAGTGACCCGACGGTAACCAATTGTTCCTTCAGCGGCAACGAGGCAGTCAGCGGCGGCGGCGGGATGTTGAACGGAGAAGGCAGCAAGCCGAGGATAACCAACTGCACCTTCAGCGGCAACTCGGCAGACCACCACGGCGGTGGGATGTACAACAGCGAAGGCGATCCGACCGTAACCAACTGCACCTTCAGCGGCAACTCGGCAGAAAACTTCGGCGGCGGGATGTGTAACTCTGACTACAGCGATCCGAAAGTGACTAACTGCATACTCTGGGACAATACCGCACCAAGTGGCCCGCAGATATATACGTCCGGGACCAGTTCGGCGACTGTTACCTACTCGGATGTGCAAGAGGGCTTTACGCTTGGCGGCAATATCGATGCGGATCCATTGTTTGTCGATGCTGACGGTGTGGATAATATTTTCGGTACGGAAGACGATAATCTACATTTGAAATCCTACTCACCCTGTATCAATAAAGGCAGGCCGTTTGGCTTTTACAGCGGACAGGTGGATATGGATGGAGAACCGCGGGTGCTTTATGACCGCGTGGACATGGGCGCCGATGAGGTCTATCCCATTGCCGGCGACTTTGAGCCGGACGAGGATGTGGACGCTGCCGACCTTGCCTTCTTTATCAATCGTTGGCTGGCAACTTGCTCCAGCCCCGGCTGGTGTGACGGTTGTGATATCGACATGAGCGAACAAGTTAATCTTGACGACTTTGCCAAACTCGCCACCCATTGGCTTAAAGGAACCCAATAGCCAATTCATCACTCGCCGGGATAGGAACGAACGGTGTGGATACTATCATCGGTAGTGAAGACGACAACTTGCAACCGGCGTACAACCCGCCCTGTATTGGCGCCGGGGATCCGACCTCGGATTATTGCGGTGAGTTATGGCCGCACGGCGGGCGAATCAATATGGGAGCTTATGGCAATACCCCCGAAGCGAGTATGTCTCTGGATGATACCAAAGGCTGTATTGCAGATTTAAATTGTGACGGTCGGGTAGATATTGCAGATTACGGCATGCTCTCCGGAAAATGGATGCTGGAGCAGTACCTCTTAAAGGAAGACATGGACCGCAACGGTCATGTTGGAACCTGCGATGCCGCCATCCTCTGCCAACACTGGCTCTGGCAGGAAGTACCTTAGTTTAGTTTCTATAATGCTCTGTCGAAAAGCTACTGATTTTGTCATTCCTTCGCAGTGCTCAAGGACAGGTCTGAACCCCGATTTATCGGAGTGAAGAATCTCAAATCCACGCACAGGATCGAGATTCTTCGCTCCGCTCAGAATGACATTAATTCGGATTAATTCGTGGTTAATTTTCTTCGTCATTCGTCATTTTTGAAATGACACTCTTGTCATATTCACCCCACGCGAATATACTCCAATCCATAGGTTTCAGGAGAGGATATATGCGTATCGCAGTAGTAGGCGCCGGTGCGATGGGAGGGTTGTATGGTGCATTTTTGGCCCGAGCGGGCTTTGACGTCCACTTCCTCATGCGCCGGGATTATGAGGCCGTCAAATCTTCCGGCCTTATCGTCAAAAGCTGTCAGGGCGATTTCCGTCTGGACCGGGTGAACTGTTATCGTCACGCAAACGAAATCGGCGTTGTGGACCTGGTGTTCATAGGACTCAAAACGACTGCTAATCCGTATTACCAGGAGCTCATCTCTCCGCTGATGAGTTCGAGCACGCGAGTTTTATCCGCCCAGAACGGCCTGGGCAATTCTGGACTCTTGGCCGATATGTCTGGCCCCCCGCGCGTCGCCGGCGGATTGGCATTTTTATGCTCCAACCGCACCGAACCAGGCGTAATCAATCATCTCGATTACGGTTTTTTTCATACCGGAAATTTCCAGCGCCCCCCGGACGACACCCTGCGCAGCTTTGCCCGGATGATGCAGCAGGCCGGTGTGGACTGCCGACTCGTGGATAACCTGGCGCTGGCCCGCTGGAAAAAACTTATCTGGAATGTTCCCTTTAACGGCCTCTCTACGCTGCTAAACCTCACTGTTGATAAAATTATGCTGGATCCCCAGTTGCACCAACGCGCCTGGCGCGTCATGGTGGAAGTTCAGGCCGCCGCCCGCGCGAACGGGCAAACCATCGACGACGATTTCCTGGAGCACATGATGAATCTTACCGTCAAAATGAAGCCCTATTATACCTCCATGCATCTCGATCGTTTGCACCACGAACCGATGGAAATCGAAGCGATCATCGGCGAACCTCTACGCCACGGCCTACAATATGGACTCGAACTGCCCGAAATGCAAATTCTCTATGAAGGATTAAAAGAAATAAACCAAGCAAGATAGGTATTCCTTTGCCAAAGAGGAAATCAATGAAAAATGATAAATAAACAATGAGCAATGCAAAATATTGTCGGTACAGGTAGGCACAGCCTACCCTACTGCTTTTTAGATTTTCAGGATTCATCATTTCCCCCGCGCTATCGCTTGGGGCTCTCTTCTGAAAACCGCGTCACTCGGCGTACTCTTGCAGATTGAAAGGCGATGGCCTACACTATTCGCTATGGACCCAAATATTCGCAATCGTTTTCTCGCTGCACTGTCGGAGCAGATCGACAGCCAATCGTTGTTCTCTCCGGGTGATCGTTGGCTGTTGGCCGTTTCCGGCGGGCCCGACAGCATGGCCATGCTCCACGGCCTTTTAGCATTACAGCGCGAAACGGATTGGCCGGGACCCAACTATTTTCATGTGGCACATTTGAACCACCAACTCCGCGGCGCCGAGAGCGACGCCGATGTCGAGTTTGTCCGGGATGAAACCAAGAAACTCGGCCTCGATTGTACGATCGGTTCCGTCAATATTACGGAGGCAGCAAAAGATGCCGGCGAGTCAATCGAAACGACTTCACGCAGCGAACGTTACCAATTTCTTGGCCGAACCGCCATCCAGAACCAATGTAACAAAATTATCCTGGCCCATAACGCTGACGATCAGGCGGAGACGGTGCTGCATCGTATCATTCGCGGCACGGGCGTGCGGGGGTTGGCGGGTATACCGGCCAAAAGGAAAATGGCCGGAGAGGATTTATGGCTGGCACGGCCGCTGCTGAATATCCGGCGTAGTCTTATCGAAGCCTATCTTGAGGAAAAGGGTATTGCATTTTGCCAAGACCACACGAACCTGGAGACCGAATACACGCGCAACCGCATTCGACACGATCTAATCCCCCAGCTTGCCCGACAATATAATCCGAAAATTATCGAGGTGCTGTTACAGTTGGCGCAGACAGCGGATTGGCTGGGCGAGATTATCCGTAGTGATGCGGAAAATTCCCTTGCGGAGATGATGATAAGCGCTGAAGAAGGTGTCATTACATTAGACGCGGGAAAATTATCTACTCCAAGCAGGCAGGAGCAGGCGGAGATTATTCATCAGATACTTGGGCAGTTGAAGGTTCCGTTGAGGAACATGGGTTTTAAGCAGATACGTTCCGTGCTGGAACTGATACACAGCGACGGCGGGACGGTGCAATTACCCGGCGGATTGACAGTACATAAAGAAGTTGAAACGATAGCGTTCCAATTCAAAGCGGAGCAGAACCATACTGTTGAATGCCCTGATTTGGGTAGAGTGATATTGAAGTTGCCGGGCGTCACGGTCCCGGCGCCGGGCAGGGTCCGGCTGGACGGCGGGCAGGTCAAGCCGATTGAGCAGATTGAGGCACAGTGGTTTGAGGGCAGCCTGGAGGATTTGGAGACATTCCGCTCAAGAAAAACACCGGCCCAGGAGATGATGGATTTAGATAAGATCCAAGGTAAGCTGATTCTTCGTCAGCGGCAGTCGGGTGACCGGTTCACACCCTTAGGGGTGGCGGGGGAAAAGACGCTGGGTGATTTTTTCACCGATGCCAAGGTTCCGGTCGAATATCGCAAGCGGATTGGGTTGGTCTGCGACGAGGCGGGGATCGTCTGGGTGATAGGAATGCGGATCGCCGAGCGGGTGAAAATAACGGCGGGTACACGGGAAATCCTGAAACTCACGGTAGAGGAAAGGTGAGAAAGGTCTGAAAGGTGAGAAGGGTGAGAAGGGTGGTAGCGGAAAAAGATCACAGTTCACAGTTCACGGTTCACGGTTCACAGTTTACGGAAAGAGAAAAACAATTCGTGGTTGGCAGTCAGCAATCCGCGGTCAGGCAACGGCGGTCGGGGGCGTCATTTATATAAAAAAAAGGTTGACAATCACGTCTAAATTCCGGTAAAATAAGTGGTTAGTATATATCAGGTTTCAGGTGGAATCCCAGGAGGGTATGATGAAGAGGCGTTTGCGCAAGGGTTCAAAAAAGGGAGTTTTCGGTTTTCTGCCGGGTCGTCGGCGTGATTTTCGCGTTGGGAGCGATCCACGGGGCGGTCTGGTTCTGGAGTCATTGGAGAACCGTCTGCTGCTGAGCGCGGCGTTGGAGTTTGATCATTTCAATATTGTTCCGAACAGCATCGAAGTGGGGGGGATGTACGAAGTTCAATATGAATTTCATAATACGGGAGACGCGGCCAATCTGGTGATTTCATTTGTGGATATAAACTTTTACCATGAAGATGACCCCTCCGATTTTGAAAGTATGGGCAGTTTTTACCTGCCGCAGGTGCAGCCGGGCCAGAGCAGCGGATTTCAATCGGTATGGGTGCATACGTCAACCGTAGCGCCCATGACTCTGCCCTATGGTCCGGGCGAATACGTGGCGAGGGCGGTGGTTGCCAGGGTTTACTCCAACGGTCCCTTTTATGACACGGTAACGTTTACCCAGAACGACACCTCACCACCGACAGCAGAACTGTTATCGATGGACCATGTCGTCACGGAAGAATGGGGAGAGCAATATACGACCATGGTTGTAAAGGTGAGCGATGCTATTGAAATTTACGGGAGTTCTTCATCAAAAAGTTTGAAGATCATCGGTCCCGACGGGAGTGAGATTCCTTCCGGATCGTTGTCCGGGGAGGTGATCTCCCAGTCAAATGATGAGTCGGAAAAAGTCATAGAATTCAGGATTGACGCACCCGGTTATGACTGGGATCCGCAGGACAACGGGACGTACCAAGTCTATTTAAAAGCAGGTAGTTTCGAGGATAATTGCGATCGCGAGATCCCGGAGACGTATCTGGGCAGTTTGACGGTAGATATCGAGACCTTGCCGCCGACGGTCGAACTGATAGATCCCCCGCACAACGGACATATACCCATCGAACATTTTAATTATTTAATGAATCGCTATCTTTATTTTCGGTACACCAGTCATAATCCGGATCAATATATGCTCGGTTACGGTGACAGTGAGCCCGAATTCACGCTGACCTACGATGACGGTCGAGAACTGCCTCACAACGGGAGTGGCACTTACGTCTATGACTCGGACGAGCTTTACCGTTACCGGCTGACACCGACGGCGGATAATCCCATTCTTCCCGGTAAGGTTACGGTCAATTTTATTGCGGGCAGTTATTACGATTCGGCCTATGTTGAAAACGAAGCGTCCACCCAGGTTTTTTACATCGACGCGCCGGCGACGGCGCCGATAGCGGATTTGATCTATCCGCCGCCGGATGGGGATATCGACACGCAGGAATTGAACCAGAATGGTTATATTGACGTTACGTATCAGCGAACCAAGCTGAGTACGATCAACGGGGATGAGATCGCGTTCGAAGGGGCCGGGGGAGAAGGCGTGGCCGTCAAGGGCAAGCCAACCCTGATCGGGGATGATACCTATCGTTACGAGATCGAAGGCAGTTTCAGCGCGGGTCCGGTTGAGGTTACGTTCGTAGAGTCGAGTTTTACGAACGAGTCGGGCGAACAGAATACGGCGGAAACGGAGAGTTTCATATCCTTTCCCGACATAGCGCCGTTGTATGTTAATGTATCGAGTGATACATTTGTATGGGATGCGGAGAAAAAGCAATTTCAATACACGGGCAGTTTCGGTCTGGGCTTAAAGCCTCCGGAGGGTGAGCCGTTTACTCCTATCGTCGATATTAACGGCGACATTGGATTTGATGGAAATGTAATCAGTCTCAACGGTATGGTGACGATGGAAATCTGGGGGCAGCAAACCACTTTGTTTGAAGGCGACTTCGAATTCGACGTGGGCAGCATGGTGACCTCGACGCTGACCGACGCGGCGGGAGAGCTTCCGAATGAGTTTACGGTGGCCGGCACGGAGATCAAGCTTACCAAAATTGAGTTTGCGATCCCGGAGGGGAAAACCGTGGCGGATACGCAATTGGAAATCCAGGGCAGTATCAAGCTTCCGGATGATATGGGCGGTTCGGAATTCTCCATCACCGATCCTCATAAGCTGATTATTTCTCCGACGGCTGGGGTTTCGCTTTCGGGCGGGAAATTCACGCTGCCGGACCTGGAAATATTCATGTTCGGCGGTGAAATCAAAATGATCGCCAAGGATATGTCCGTAGAATATATCGCGGAAGTCACCGAACCCGAGCCGAAACTAGCGGCGCTGCGGTTTCGGGGCAGCGTAAGTTTGCCCTACTTTTATAACGCGACGGCCGATTTTACCGGGGATGACAGCTATATCGAAGTTACCCGTCTGGGAGACGTGGATTGGTACGGGACATTGTCGGTGGAGGACGTGGTGATTATTCCGGGTCAATGGGAAATCAATAAAGCCCTGCTGGGCATGAAAAAAGATGACCAGGACAATTACATCACCGAATGCGAAGCGAAAATAACGCTGCCGACCGGCATCGCGGTGGGCGGTAAAATTCATTTTATCAATGGCGATATCAATTTCGTAGAACTGGAAGCGGATAATATCAACAAACCCCTTGGGGCAACCGGCGCCTTTCTGCAACGCATCATGGGACATGTGGATCATTTGTCGGAATATGAAGAACCCCCGCAGCCGATCAGTTTTGGCGGGAGTGTCGGGCTTACCGCCGGGCCAACCATCACGGTCCCTCTGCCGGACTGGCTGGGACTGGGAGATAAGTTTGAAGGTGTGTTAGTAGGGCTCGATCTTTCAGCAGATATAGATGAAAATCATCTTACCGGGCACGGTTACCTGGAAATCATCAGCGGTCTGGTGCAGGGCAATGTTAATGCCGATCTTGACTGGGAACACGATACCTTCAGCGCCAGCGCGGATTTGGACGTTTTGCAGGGCTTGATAACCGCTGAAACGTCGTTATTTATCTCCTATAGTGAAGCGTTCGAGACGACGGATATAACGGCGGCCGGGAAGGGCGCGGTGAAGATTCCTAAAGTGATTCCGCTGTGGGGCGGGGTCGAATTGGGATCAGCGAATATGAAGCTGCAATATCTCGACGACCCTACGGATAAAAATGATTACGTTCTGGGGTGGGGGAAAATCCTGGTCAGTGAATACTGTAATTACTACCTGACCGGGGGCGTTAAGGTAGGTTTCGACGGTTCGTATAGTTTCGTGGGGGGTAAGGAAATCGTAGAGTTTACCAGTGAGAATGCCTCCGCGTCCAAAGGACTTTTCAACGCTGCGCCGGCAACAAGCACGATTGTTGAAAGTGCCGAGTACGTGGTGGAGCCTAATACCCCCTGGCTGCTTATGGGGGCGGATTGGGGCAATCCGAGCGATACTGTGACGGTCGAAATCACCGATCCGCAAGGCCATACATATACGGAAGACGACTTGGACAGCCTGGATGATATTTTTATCGTCGATGCTATGTCGGATACGCAGGGCAAAGCCGTCTATGTGCACGAGCCGGAGGCGGGAACCTGGTCGATTCAATTTATGAGTGCGGAGGCATTAACGGATTTAACGATAACCGGACTGACGCAGGCGGCTCTGCCCGGCATCGATATTACCGATGTGGAAAATGATACCTGGAACCAGGAGGCGACGATCAGTTTCGGGGCGGACTGGTCGGATAATGAAACGGTCATCAACTTTTATTATGACACGAACGATCAGGATGCTGATGGGATTCAATTTGCCGTTGATATCGTGCCGGCTGCCAGTGGGACGATAGTCTGGGACACCACTGCCATTCCCCCCGGGAGTTATTATGTCTATGCCGAGATAATGGACACGACCAACGCCCCGGTTACGGTTTATTGGTCTGAGCCGGTTGTGATTGAAGGGACGCCGGAGACGATCGACGTTGATTTCGGCGACGGTCTGGCAAAAGCCGTCACTTATTATGATGCGGATGGTTCTCTGGTAAGCCTGAAACTAACCAAAGGACAAGGTAAGATATATTTCTCCGGTGATGCCCAGGTACAGTCATCGAAAAAAGGCGCCGAGGTTACCGGCACTGACATTTATCCGATTGCCATTGAATTAACGGATAGTTCGCCAACTACGTCTTTAAGTATCACGGCGAAAGGCGGATCGATAGACGGCGCCGAGATCGGCAACATCTATGGCGACAGCCTGGGCAAATTGACGGGCAAAAATATTGATCTGGCGGGCGATATCGATCTGACGGGCAGTCTCGGCGCCATGACGATTGACGATATCGCGGAGGGTTCAACGATAACCGCCACGGCGGCGGCCAAGGGATTCGTGCTCAAAGCGGATCAAATAGGCAGTGACGTCGAGTTCGATTTAACCGGGACGGTGAAGCAGTTCAGCGCCACCTCGTTTGCCGACGGCGTTCTGATTGCAGACGCCATCGGTAAAGTAAAGATCAGCCAAGGTGAGTTTGGCGCCGCCGTGCAGGCAAGGCTGGCCGATATATCGGGGATTGACGCAACCGGGGATATTAGCGGCGATCTCTCGGCG
>Ga0114922_10003978_pt1 | contig 13733 bp, 12 predicted proteins | sample AartaG_FD_100975 | JGI IMG/M metagenome (GOLD analysis project Ga0114922, IMG submission 100975) | Deep subsurface microbial communities from Aarhus Bay to uncover new lineages of life (NeLLi) - Aarhus_00045 metaG | ecosystem: Environmental > Aquatic > Marine > Oceanic > Sediment | place...
TAAACCTTGAATCATAAAAGCCCCTAAAATAAGAGCTGCAGCCAAATTTCCTGGTATACCCAGAGTAATTAAAGGAATTAAATTGGGCCCTACAACTGCATTATTACCTGCCTCTGCAGCTGCTACCCCTTCTAAAGCACCTTTACCAAAACGTTCAGGGTTTTTAGATGATTTTTTAGTATAGGTATAACTTAAATATGAAGCAACAGTTGTCCCAATTCCAGGGATAATCCCCATTGCTGATCCTATTCCCAAACCGCCAAATATTGAAGGTAAACATTTCTTGAATTCAGAAAAATTAACTTTATTATTTTCTATTTTGGAATTTTTTGCTATTTTGTTCAATATCTCTTTTTTAAACGTTTGTTTATTTATTCCAATCTCTACTTGTTTAAAAGTCTCGGATAAAATTAAAATACCAATTACCATAGGAACCAAAGCAAGACCTGCTGTTAATTCTACAGAACCGAAACAAAAACGAGGACTGCCAAGTTGAGGATCAAGCCCAATAACTGAAAAAAACAAACCAATACCTATTGCAATCATTCCTTTTAATAGATCTTCACATGCAACAGCACCAATTATAACCAAAGAAAAAAGTACTATCATGGCAAATTCGGGAGGACCTATTTTAATCGCAATTAGAGCAACAGGTGCTGCCAGGAAAAAAAGTATAAAGTCACTCATAGTATCCGCCATAGTAGAGGCATAAAGAGCCATTTTTAAGGCTTTACCACTTTTGCCCTGTTTTGTAAGTTGATATCCATCGAAAGCTGTGACTGCAGCTTGAGGAGTACCAGGGACATTAAATAAAATAGCAGGTATAGAACCACCAAAATTCCCACCTTTTGAAAGCCCCATCAACATAGCAATTGCTGCGATAGGATTTAAATAAAATGTAAAAGGAATCAATAAACACATAGCCATAGTATCAGTAAAACCAGGAATAGCCCCCACTATCATCCCTGTAGTTACTCCGAAAAGAGCTGCTAAAATATTATCCAAATGAAAAACTAAAGACATACCAGCAACAACATCTGTAAACACAATCTCTCTCCTATTTTGATTTAAAAAAATTTACCCCGTGGCAAAGGAAAAAATAATATTTTCTCAATTAAAATATATAGAAAAAGCAATAATATAAAGGGAAATCCAATAAGCTTTATCCAGTTTCTTACTTTAAAAATCAGCAGTAGCAATATTAATAAGAAAAAACTGGTAACAAAAAAACCTAAAAAATCTATTAAGTAAACATAAATTAGCAGAACAATTATTAGAGTAATTACTTTGATTATTCCTCTTCTACTTATTAATTCTTTTTCATCTATTCTTTTAATAGTTTTTTGAGAGGATCTTAATGTTAATAGAATAGCACATATGGCTAACCAAATAGTTATAAATTGAGGGAAAAAAAGTGCATCTCTATTATTAATAACTTCACTTGGTATGATAAAAAACCATAAAAACACACAAAAAATTAATAGACTTAATCCAAATTTTTGATCCCTATTCACTTTGTTCTCCAGGATAAAGCAAGGAAAGAAGAAGTTAATAATTTTCTTTTTCCTTGCTTTATCCTCAAATAATTCATTATTTATTCAGCTCTTTATTGTAATCCAAAAGAGCGTAGACTGATTCGCAGTCATTTATAGCAACTTCTTTCCATTGTTTTCCTGGAAGATATCGAGGTATAAGACCCAATTTTATAAATTTTTCAATAACTCCATAGTCTTCCATTGCTACTCTAAGGGTATTTTCCCAAAATTGTCTAACTGACTCAGGAACACCTGCTTGCATTACCATACCATATTCAATCCTTGAGGCAAAAGGATATCCTTTATCAAAAACGTTGGGAACATCTGGGAAATTTGGTACACTTCCTGAACCTAAATTAAGTATAATTCTTAGTTTGCCTGCTCGAGCAGCTTGATATGCAGGAGTTCCTACACCTGTTTCACATATATCTACATGACCTCCAATAATAGCATTAGAACCTTCTGCTCCACTTTTAAAGCGAATAAAATTCATATCTAATCCTTCTTTTACGGCAATTGATTTTATTACTTCCAGTGCCCATTGATTATTTCCGCTACCAGCACTTACTTTGCCCGGATTTTCCTTTACATAAGCTACAAATTCTTCCCAGCTTTTATAAGGAGCATCCATTTGGGCAAATAGTATCCGCTCTTGAGGCATATAGCTTCCTACGAAACTTAATTTATCTAAATCTAATTTTTCTGCACTTAAAAAAGGAGCGGCATTTAGATGACAAGTTACAGTAACACATACAGTATAAGGGTCTATTTTACCTGCAATAAAAGTATTTAATCCAACTAAACCACCACCACCTGGTTTATTCACTACAGCTATAGGTTGACCTATTACTCTTTTTAACGTATCTGCTAATATTCGAGAACTCGCATCAGTCATACCACCTGCACCTGAAGTTACAATAAAAGTTACAGGTTTATTGGGATATTTCTCCTCAGCAGTACAAGCTACACTAACAAGCGATAATACAAAAGAAACAATAATCAACATTATTAAAAATCTCTTCATTTTCTTTACCTCCTAATAATATAAATTTTACTTAACATTGTATCTCCTAATTAAAATGCTTAAACATCACCTCCTTAATAAATTAGAAATCAAGTATCTCTAAAATAGAAGTATTCTTATTGGATATACCCTAATCCTCTTAATCTTTGGTCAATAGCTTCCTTTTCTTTTTGAAAAAATCCTTCACCAGAAGTAACTTTAGTTTTAAGAAAAGCATTATCTTTTAGATAAAAATCGATAAATAAAAAATATATAAAATAAGCCTTAAAATAACTTCTCTCTAGAAGAAAAAGCCGAATCAAGTATCTCCAACGCTATATCTAATTGTTTTTCCTCTATTGTTAATGGTGGTTGAATTCTAATTACATTACCATATACACCCCCTACCCCTACCAATAAACCATTTTCTCTACATATTTCTCTAACTTGAGCTGCTTCTTTGGGTGCAGGGGTTTTATATTTATCTTTAACTAGTTCAATTCCTATCATTAAACCCTTACCTCTTACATCTCCAATTAGTTTATGTTTTTTCATAAGTTCAGTTTCTAGATTAAAGATAAGTCGTTGACCTTTACTCAAAGTTTTTTAGCAAATCCCCTCTTCCAGTAAGAAATCAATATTTGCCAAAGCTGCAGAACAAGAAACAGGATTATCACCAAAGGTTGATAAATGATCATCTGGTTTGAAAGAACTTGCAATTTCTTCTTTAGTAATAAAAGCACTTAGTGGAAATCCTCCTGCAATACCTTTAGCCATGGCAACAATATCAGGCATTGCTCCATAATGTTCTATGGCAAATAACTTCCCTGTACGGCCAAAACCAGATTGAACTTCATCGGCAATAAATAGTATATTAAACTCATCAAGAATCTCTTTAACTTTTTTAAAATATCCCTTTGGTGGTACAATTATTCCACCTTCTCCCATAACAGGTTCTGCAATAAATGCAGCAACTGAACCACTTGTTTGAAAATCTATTACATCTCTTAAGTATCGTGCACACTTCAAATTACATTTTTTTCTATCTAGTTCAAATGGACATCTATAACAATTTGGCATTGATGCAAAAGAAATACCTGCTAAATATGGACCACCTTTATATTTTCTATTCTTATTACCAGTTATACTTAAAGTTGCATTCGTTCTACCGTGAAAAGAACCTTATAAAGAAATAATCTCATAATTTTTTGTAAATTGTTTTGCAACCCTCAAAGCTCCTTCAATTGCTTCTGCTCCGCTATTTGAAAAAAAAGTTTTTTCCATTCTACCAGGAGTTATAGTTGCTAATTTTTCAGCCAACAAAGCTTGAGGTTCTGAATAATATACATAAGTACAACAATGAATAAATTTATCCATTTGCTTTTTTGTTGCTTCTATAACTTTTTGGTTTCTATGCCCTGAATTAGTAACTGCAATGCCCGCAAAACAATCAATATATTCTTTCCCATAAATATCATATATATAGGCTCCTTCTGCTTTTGATACAACTACATTTTCCATTTTTTTTACACTATATATGTTTACATACTTTTCAAATTTTTGCTTGATATCCATTATTTATCCCCTTTTTTTTAAAAATATAACAAAAATCTTTCATAATTTTAAAAGAGCTATAATTTTATATAAAAGGAAAACTGCAATTATAATTTATCTCTCACTTCTAACCAGTTATGCTCTATCAAATTTTAACACTTAAGAAAACTCTAAAATAATGATTTAACGCTAACTAAAATGGTCTAATGATATTTACGATATATCGAGAATAAATTATTCTACCATACTCCTTCTTCTTTCCTCTTCAATTGTCTTTTTACAAAACTTATTCTATACTCAACTCCACCTTCTAAAATAAGACCTCCATGTCGATCTTCTTCTAAATAATGTTCTCTTTCCCAAAAATCTATTTTTCTTGGACTAACATCAATCTTATATTTTAATTTTTTTAAAATGTCTCCGACAACTTTTATTTGAAGTTGTTGATCATTTAAAGATAATTTTTTATAAATACCCACATATTTTGCAGTTATTGGCTTACTAGCTTTTTGGTGGTATTCCTTTTTCATAAAATTGTCTGAATTTCTTTCATAATATTTTAACATTGAAGATTCGTATTTTATATTCAGAAATTTGCAAATTCCTTTAATGGTATTTTGAGGGTTCTCAACTAAATCTTCATAATAAACTTCATAAAAGCTATTTTGTTTTAAATATTTTTTTGATTCAATCATAGCACAAGTATAACTTTTCCATAATAAACAAGCACTAAACAAATTACTTGGCCCCCAATACGTTTCAACTAAATCAACACTAACATCTCTTCCATCTCTATATAATAAAATAAATTTTGCTTCAGGGAAATCTCGATATATATCTTTAAACCAAAAAACATTGCTTGGGCTTTTTGAACCCCATAATGGTGTATTAAATCTTTTTCCATATAAATTGAAAAATTTATATAATACTCCTCTAAAGCTTCTTTCTGGAAGAAGGGAAAGAATTTCACTGGAATTTTTTTTAAGATTCCAATATTTACATACTAAAGGTATTTGCAGAAAATCTTCAATTAATTCTAAAATATTTTTGTCTTTATTTAAATCCCCATAAGTATGCAAGTAAGGAAAAATAAAATGGTAAAACCAGCCTGGTGGCGGAATAGTAATTTTTGAATGTGCAGATATTATTTTTCGTAATAATGTAGTACCCCCTCTTTTTGAACCTCCAATAAATATTGGCTTTTCTTTATTTAAATCCATTTTTCACCTCTTTTATTATTTTATAATCCACAGGTACTTATTTTACTTCTTAATTAATAAAAATTGAATCTATTCAAATTTTTCGATTAATGCTTTAGTATCCTCATATTCCTTTTTACTAAATTTCTCAAATTCTGGGGTATCCAGATAAAATGGATCAACTCCTTTTTCTTTCATTACTTTTTGAAATTCAGGATCACTTACTGCATTTCCAATAGCTTTACTTAGTATATCAATTTTTGTTGGATCCGTTCCACCCGGTACCACAATTGCTCGATAAGTAAAACTCACTACACTAGGATAACCAATTTCTGCAAAAGTTGGAGTATCTGGAAAATAACTTGTTCGTTTTTCTCCTAAAACTGCCAAAGGCTTTATTTCATCAGGATATTTACGCATTACAGATCCATTAATTAACCAGGCATCTGTATGTCCACCCAAAAATCCTTGAGCAGATTTGGATCCTCCATCAAACCATATTGTTTTTAATTTAATTCCCGTTGCTTCTTCCATTCTATATATTGCGCCAGGTCCATATGCTAACCTAACTGGATTTGCACAAGTTATTTTATTAGGTCTTTTCTTTGCGTCTTCTAAAAGTTGCTCAAATGTATCCCATGGATCATCTTTATGAACACACAATACTGCCCTATCCTTATTATATGTTGCAACAGGTTGAATATCTTCTAATTTATAACCTGGTTCATCTTTCAAAATTGTCGGAACTAATACGTGAGGCCAATTTACTGCTCCTATTGTATATCCATCGGGTTCACTATTACTTATTTCCAAATATCCAAGCACACCACTAGCACCAGGTTTATATACAAAATTAAGTTTAACTCCTAATTCTCTCTCAAGAACAGGTTGCAACATTCGCATTGAGGTATCAGTCCCGCCTCCAGCCTTAAAAGGAAGTATTACTATTATATCTTTTTCAGGGTATTTAGCAGCAAAAATACTCAGGTTAGCTAAACAAAATATTGTAAAAACCATGATTAAAATTATCAATAATTTTTCCTTACCAAATTTTTTTAAATACATTTTACGCCTCCTTGTAAATTTTTAAAATAAGTACCCGTGAATCTTCTATAAATAATTAATTTATACCCTTTAAATTGAATATTTTCTCAAATATTTTTTTGTCAAGCTTTAAGTAAAAGATATTCTTAATTAAACTTGAATCTCGGTTTTTAAAAAATCTATTGAAAATTCTAATAGCTATAATCATAATCCTTATCACTTAAAGTCGCATAGACCATCTATCACATCTGGGTATTTAATGATTAAAAATATTTTATTTTCAATCATTAAATACTTACTTAAAATTAATTCCTAATGAAAAAACAATTATATGTCTTTTTAGAATTATTAAGTATATTTTTTTGTGAATAATTATAAAATTTAATAATTAGTAATTCACAAAATAAATAGTTTAAAAATATTAATTGGTAAGTAAAGATTTAGAGTCTTAATGAATATAAAATAAATTATTAAAACAAATGATAGGCTAAAAAAAATATATCTTAATATAACTTTAGGCAATTCTTTTTTTGTATATGTCTCAGTATCAGCAACAAATAACATTACTAATATAAATATAAAGCTACCAATTAAAAACCCAATTTTAGAAAAAGTAATTACAAATAAAAAATATATTAACATAACACCAATCAATTTAAACCATGGAATTGTGTTAAACTTACCAAATAAACCCTCTTTAATTGAAGCCCATTCTTTTTTTCTTATATTATTAATGATTAATAAAACCGATAAAATTATTAATATTGTAAATATAAATATTGGGAAGATTTTTGTTTCTGGCGGATACTGCCTTGTCATATTAATTAAGTATAAAGAAAAAACTATAAAAAAAATGCTCATTATAATATCGGATAATTTCTTTTTTTTATCTTCTTTAATAAAACTAAATTTCACTTTCGCTTTGGTTTCCATATGTTCTTTATAAACATTTTTATTTCTTCTAAATTCTTGATAAAAAGGAAATATTACTATTAAAATAGTAAGTATTATTAGCATAACCGAAATTGGTCTAAAGAAAAAAAATAAAAAAATGGAATTTTGTACACTACTTAAAGCAATTCCTTGTCTTAAACCTGTTTCAGCTATATTTCCTAATATTAATCCTAAAACAACTGGGGGGAGTGGAAAATCAAGTTTCATAAAAAAATAACCAACATAACCTAATACTAACATCACTATAATATCAGTCATATTATTACGTATCGAATACGCGCCTATCACACAAATTACCATTAATGAAGAAATTAACATATTTATTCTTACGTTTAAAATTTTACTAAAAAATTTCGGACCATAAATTCCATAGATTAACATTACTATATAAGAGAAAAATAGGCTTAATATAAATGTGTAAATTACATCTCCATGTCTTGCAAAAAGGTCAGGACCTGGCTCAAACCCATGCAATAATAATGCTCCAATCATAACTGCAGTTACATTGCTACCAGGAATCCCAAATGTTAACATTGGTATAAGTGCACCTCCAGCAGTAGCACTATTACCAGACTCTGCAGCAACCACTCCTTCTAATTTTCCACTTCCAAATTCATCTCTATCTTTTGAAGAATTTTTAGTTTCAATATATGCAACTAGTGAAGCAACATATCCTCCAGCTCCAGGGATAATTCCAATAATAGTCCCAATCAACGAAGATTTAATCAATATGCTCAACATATTATGTATCATTTGTCTTGCAACCTTCAGACCCACACCTTTTTTAGCCTTGTAATTTCCAATACTTTTAACTTGTTTTTCTAAATATTTAAAAATCTGTGGAATAGCAAACATTGAAATAATTATAGGAATAACATGAATACCACCAGTAAGTTCTGCAATTCCAAAAGAGAATCTATCATTGCCTGTTAATGGATCTAATCCAATAGTACTTAAAAAAAGACCAAACAGACCCATGATAATTCCTTTTATTAAATTTCCTGATGTTAATGAAGCAATGGTCGAAATTCCTAAAATAGCCAACCAAAAAAATTCTACTGGACCAAACTTTAATGAAAGCCTAGAAAGGGGTTTCACAAGAAATAATAAAAAAATAGTACCAACAATTCCTCCAAAAAAAGAAGCAAAAACAGAGGCATATAAGGCTTCTGCTGATTTTCCTTTTTGAGCTAAGGGGTATCCATCTATTGCCGTAGCAACAGCTGCACCAGTACCTGGAATATTTAATAAGACTGCCGAAATTGAACCCCCATATAAAGAGCCAGCATATAATCCACCTAAAGTTGCTAAAGATCTTATCGGAGACAATAGATAGGTAAAAGGCAACAAAATAGCCATGCCTATACTACCTGATAAACCTGGAATTGCAGCTAAAATTATACCAATTAATACACCCCCTGAAATATATACTAAATCTAGAATATTTAAATTTGCAAAAGCAATTAATATTATTTCAAAATTCATTATATAGTATGCTCCTTGTTGAATAAATTAATTTTATTCTATATACCCTAATACTCTTAATCTTTTATTAATAGCTTCTTTCTCTTTTTGAGAAAATTCCTTCACCAGAAATAACTTTGCTTTTAATAAAAACGCTTATCTTTTAGATAAAAAACCCTTAATTATAAATCCGCTATTTTTAGAGCTATCTTTATTCAAAATGACAATTTCTTTTTATATAATTTCTTTTTCCTTTTTCAATTTTTTCCTAAAAGACAATATAAGCGAAACAATGCCTAAACTTAATAGAATCATTGCAATTGGACTTCTTAAAAAAATAAATAAACTACCTCGAGATATAAGAAGTGCAGTCCTTAGATTACGCTCAAGAAAAGGGCCTAAAATAAAAGCTAATAAAAAAACAGGAACAGTAAAACCAGTTTTTCTCATTATATATCCAAGTACCCCCAAAAATAAGGTAACTTTAATATCAAATATATTAAAATTTATTCCATATGTCCCTACACCACAAAGCACTATAATGATTGGAAAAAGTATTGCATAATCTATTTTTCTAAGTAAACGCGTAGATACATGTATAAATGGATACGCCACAAAAGCTCCTCCCAATATATCAGTTAGTATCATCAAAAAAAATAATCCATAAAGTACTTCAGGATGTGTTTTCATAAGCATAGGACCAGGCATCATTCCTTGTATCATAAAAGCACCAAATAAAGCAGCAGCCACTATACTTCCAGGAATACCTAAAGTAACCAAGGGTATTAAACTTGCAGCACATACTGCATTGTTACCTGCTTCGGGAGCAGCTACGCCTTTTATTTCACCTTTACCAAAAGTTTCCGGGTGTTTAGAGGCCCTTTTTGCTTCACCATAACTCATAAAAGCAGCAGTGGTAGCGCCAAGACCTGGAAGAGCTCCTATAAATGAACCCACAAGTGACGATCTTAAAATATCTATAGCACATATTTTAATATCATTTTTTCTAGATTTCCATGTAGGCTTCTTAAATGATTGTATTTCGTCTTTTAAATTAGATAAATTTAAATTTATTATTTTCTCAACTTGGATTAATACTTCTGATAAAGCCAATAAACCAACTATAGCAGTGACGAAATTTATTCCATTATCTAATTCAACTATTCCAAATCCATATCTTCTTGTGGTAGTCATCATATCTAACCCAATCATAGCAAAAGATAGTCCTCCTCCTAATGAAATTAAACCTTTCCATATTTCTAAAGGGGTATCGCCCATAAGGCCAGTAACAACAGTTAATGAAAAAAATATTAATGCTGCAACTTCGGCAGGACCAAATTTCAAAGCTATGCGAGCTAAAGGCGGTGCAGTAAACAGTAATAATAAATTACTAAGAGTACCTCCTATAACAGATGCAAAAAGCGCCATTTCTAAAGCTCTTAATCCTTCGCCTTTCAATTTCATGGGATAACCATCAAAAGAAGTTGCTGCTGCCATTGGGGTTCCAGGAATATTAAATAATATTGCAGTAATAGAACCACCATATACGCCTCCTTTATAACAACCCATTAAACTCGCTATTGCAAATAGAGGACTTAAAGTATAAGTAAAGGGGAGCAATAAAACAATGGCCATCACTGAGGTAAGTCCTGGTGTAGCGCCAACAATTACTCCTATAAAATACCCTCCTAAAATCCCTAAAATATTTGTTAAATTAAAAGCATAATTAATCCCACTAATTAAATTAGGAATAAAATCATTCATTATAAAGTCTCCAAAATTTACTCTAAATTACTAACCAAAAATTATTTTTTCTAATATATTCTCCAAAAAACCTTCCGGTAAAGTTGTTTTTAATACTCCCCTAAAAAGAAAATACATGAATAGTGGGAATAAAATTGATATTATAACTACTTTAGTATAATTACGTGAACCACATGCAATAATACTTCCTGCTAGAAATATTATTGTTGATAACAGAAAACCAATATAATCAAGCGCTAATACCCAAATTCCTATAAGAATTATTATAACAATTGCCCTCTGTGCGTTTTTCTGTTTTTTCTGTGCATCTTTATTTTTTTGATTATCTGTTTCTTTAATAGTATTTTGGAAAATGCTTTGGAAAAAATATCCAACTGAAGAAAACAAAATTAAAGTATTTACGATAAATGGATATGTTGGGGTTGATCCTTGATTGATGACTTGAGAAGGTATTAAATAAAAATAATTAAATAAACAAAAAACTATTAAACCAAAGGCAATTTTTGTTTCTCTTACAATTTTCAACTATATCATCCTAACTTCTTTATATTTTTTGAATAAATCTTCTTCTTTATTCCATATTCCATTAATACTTAACTGCGTTTTCAGGGTATCTAATTTTAGAAAAAAATCTATTGTTAGGGAAGTAATACTATAATAAAAGCATTACTTCCCTAACAATTATAAAACATCGCTCATTCTTTATAACTTTTCACTAATCTTTCAATATTCCCACTTGCCTTAAAACATCACCCCAAACCTTATAATACCTCTCTGCTAATTCTCGATATTCAGCACTAGGTTTAAAGTCAATAGTTACAAACAAGCTTTTTTCAGCCTTTTCCTTAACTTCTTGTTTACTACAAGCATATTTAATTGCTTCTTCAAGTTTAGTTCTTATCTGCTCTGGTGTACCAGGCGGAAATATTGCCCCCATACAAGAATATTGATAAAAATCATATCCCTTTTCCATGATTGTAGGTACATCCGGACAAAGATTTAATCTTTTATTACTCAACACTATAAGGGGTCTGACTTCTCCTGATTGAAGTGCTGAAACTGCTGCTGTAGTAGAAGTATTACAAGCATCAACATGTCCTCCAAGTACCGCTGCAATTGATTCTGGATTCCCCTTGAATGGTATTGGGTTCCATTCAATGCCCTCTTGCATAGCTACATATTCCAAAGCTAAATGATTAGTTGATCCCAGACCCGGAGTACCATATACTATCATCCGGGGATGCTCTTTGGCATATTTAATAAAATCTTCCCAAGTTTTCCAAGGAGCATCATTCCTAACAAGAACCATGTATTCATAAGGCATTGGAGAAGCTACATATCCAAGTTCTTTCGCATCATAAGGTAATTCTCTTAACTGACTATGAATTACAAGTGTGGGCAAATTACACCATCCAAAGGTATAGCCATCAGGATCCCTTTTTGCAACATCGGCAACTGCTATTGTACCATTTGCTCCTGGTGTATTTATTAATACTAAAGGCTGCCCCAAATACTCTTCCATATAGGGAGCAAGTGTACGAGCAACAATATCTGTTGTTCCTCCAGCTGATAAAGAAATTATACCTTTTATCGGTTTTGTAGGATAATCATTGCCCGTAGCAAGGGAAAAACTACTTACTGTCAAGATTAAAAAAATTACTAACAATAAAATGATTAATTTTCTCATTACTTTACCTCCATTAATTATATTATCTATACATTTTTTTACATTCTATCTTTTCTATTTACTCACCTCCTATTTAATCAATTTTTTTCAACAAGTAATTTAAATTTACTCAATATAGCCCAATGCTCTTAACCTTTGATTAATGGTTTCTTTTTCTCCTTTGCTGAATCCTTTTTGGCTAATCGCTTTGGTAAATAGATAGGAATTCAGTTTTTTCCTGATTTTGATTAACTTTTCTTGGTCAATTTTTTCTATGATATCTTCTTTTTCATCCGGATCATTTTTTAAATCAAAATAGTTTTCCTGACCAAGCGTCAAATTTCTCATGAATTTATACTCCGGAGTACGCAGGGACTGCAAAGCACCCAATCCTCTGGGTTCAAACAGATCCTCAGAATAGATTTCATTTCGGTCTTGATCCTGCTTAAGCAAAGGCAGCCAGGATTGACCATCAAAATCATTAGCTTGAGTGGAGATGCCAATATGTTCTAACAAAGTCGGAATTAAATCAATTGATCGTACCATTCCTTGAATAACTTTACCTTGAGGTAAATCTTTCCCCTTGATCATCATAGCAACGTGTAAATCATGGTCATACATGGTGGTGTGCTGGGGATAATAGGTTCCTTTTTTTCTCCAAGGGATATCTTTAACCGGATGCTCACCTAAGTTAGTGCCATGATCACTCATCAGTACAATTATGGTATTATCATAAATACTCAATTCTTTTAACGTGCTAATTAAACGACCAACTAATTTCTCATCTGCCATTTTTATCTTGGCATTATAATAATCAAATTCCGGTGATTCTCCCTCTTTAATTAATCCTCGCTTGATAAGGGAAGCGCCAGAACCCTCATGGGTTTCATAGAGATGACCCCATATAAAAAATTTCTGTTGATAATTATTTTTTAACCAGTTAAAAAATTCCTCTACCCAATAATTTCCTTCATAGATAATTTCATCATTCCCAGAATTGGGATACTGAATCTCAAGCCAGCTGGTATCTTTAGAGGTTTCATTAAAAAAGTCAAATCCCTGGGCAAATCCATGTCGCTTTGCTAATAATCCATTTCCGACAAAGCCGGCAGTACGATAGCCATCTTCTTTTAAGATTGTGGCAATAGTAGGACCAGTTAAATAAGAATAAGCATCTCTTGCACCATGTTTATTGGGGTATTTCCCAGTAATAACCGAACCCATCGCAATAGGGGTAAAATCCGCTGAAGAAAAGCATTTAGTAAATTTAACTCCTTCACTGGCTATTTGATCGATAGCAGGTGTAGAAATTTTTTGATATCCATAACAACTTAAATGATCAGGGCGAACCTCATCTAAGCTAATAATAATAATATTTTGATCTTTCATTCATAACTCCTTTCTTTTAAAAACGCATATGCGGACCTAAGTTAACTCTTTCGGCTTCCAGACAAAGAATATCCTGAGGTGAAACATTGGCAATATTTACCTCAGAACCAAGCTTCTGGATTAACCAACTCAGTAGTGAGTAGATATCAGAAATAGTTATA
>Ga0114922_10003979_pt1 | contig 13732 bp, 10 predicted proteins | sample AartaG_FD_100975 | JGI IMG/M metagenome (GOLD analysis project Ga0114922, IMG submission 100975) | Deep subsurface microbial communities from Aarhus Bay to uncover new lineages of life (NeLLi) - Aarhus_00045 metaG | ecosystem: Environmental > Aquatic > Marine > Oceanic > Sediment | place...
GTAATGGGAGTTGATCTCATAAATCTTCATTCCTGAGGAGGAAGCGATTTGGATTTCACTGAGATTGAACCCTAGGCCAACTCGGATAATCGGGGTTTTGATCAGAAAACCATGAAAAAATGTATTCTCCTGTCCAAACTCAATCGGCTGGCCGCCCAACACAAAAAAAGAGAGCACGAGTATAACAAAGTACCTTAGAGAACTAGCGTGGGATTTTTTCATTGGATTGGTATTTCTTGAAGAAATTATATGTGCTTTTTTAACCTGATGTCAAGAAAAAAATCAATATATCCTATATCTCCTATTTATGCATACAATATATAGTATCGCTAATTTTATTCTAAGAACTAGTTACTCTAGCCGAAAAGCCCCCGTTTGTCAATAGGTGTTAAGCTTTCATAACTTTCATAATCGACAAAAGATTTGTACAAAAGTTCTGGATATGTGCAATCAACATGATAAAATTATGAAAGTTATGAACGCCTGACGACGAACGGAGGTGCGCTGATGAAGAAGAGGGTTTTTATTCTCATGTTTATAGGGTTTGCTTTGAATTGTGCGGGAGCCGAACTCAAGAGTCTATCTGATGTGTTTCATCTCGGCAAAGGAATTTTGGACCAGGACAAAGATGGTTTGGCAGATGGGATAGCCCTTTGTATCGTCATTCCCGATGAACCATCGGCTTTTGAAATGGCGGCTGCCTCCGATATTGCCGCTCGTGCGAATTTTGATAGCCTGGTTGTCGATTTTTCTCTGGTAAAAAAAGAATCCGATTTCCACAAGATCCCCTCCTCGACACATCCCATCCTGATCGGGTCAAGCTTGGAATCGGTTAAAAAATGGTCAGCACGGGAAAATATCTCTCTAGATGAACTGAAAAAAGACCAGGGATTCATCACCCTATTCTCTGACAATTTGCAAAGCGGAGTCGTTTTGGTGGCGGGGTCTGACGAGGCGCTTTTGCAAACTGCTAGAGAATTTTTCCTCCGCTGGCCATATTTGTGGGAAATTTGGGGCCGTGAGGAAGGAGATACCTATATGTCGCTGGAGGAGGATCTTAATACTTTTTTTAATGAAAAACATCTGTCAATTTCTCACCTAGCGATCGTGAAAACTGCTTTCGAATTTCCAACCATAAAATCACCTCACGATGCCATAAAAAAATTGAGGTTTAACCGAGGGGAAATCAAAAACCTGTCCGTGACTGTTGATTTTAATACCCCCGAGGCTCAGGCCGAAGCCATCAAAGCTATTGAAGAGTTAAGGTACCTCCATAATCGAGGAATCGCAACGGACACCCTTTCTTATCCAGGTTGTGCCCAAATCACGTTCGAGTTCCGGAACAAAGAACAAACCGCCCAAATATCTCTCCATCGTGTGGGACACCCAAAAAGAATGCTCACTCCCTCCTACAAACCTCGCTTCCGGCCCGGAAGGTCGGGGAAAGAATTTGACCTTACCAATCTATTCACAGCTAAAGGATTTTATTCTGACTCCGACAAGGACAATATCCTGGATACACTGGACAGCATCGTGGTCCTTCCCCAAAAAACGCCCAGCCCAGGAACCCAATGGCTGACATCACGTTTGGTCCTCAACACGGCTGGAGTCTCCTTCCCGATGGCCTACCTCGATCAAGAAATAGAAAATGAAAAAGCCCTCAAAGCACCGATCCTCATCGGAAAAGACAATCAATGGAATCAAGAACTTCAGGATGCTGGAAAGATCAAGATGCTCCGAATGGAAAAAGGCTGGGGAAAGGTGCAGATCGTACCTCAGGCGCTCAACAACTCGAGTGCGCTGGTGATTTACGAAGAGGATGCGTTAGGGCTTGAAAGAATCCTCTCCTTTATCGGCCGAACCTTTCCATACTTCGACGAATTCGGTGAAGGGCATGCCAAAGTACAGGATATTCCCGTCGCGCTCGAAGAATTTTTGGAAGGAAAAAGGGGAAGCGCTGAGGCCCATTTCTGGATAAACCTCCAAACTTACATCAAGGACCTGGAGGACAAAAAATTCGACCACTTCAATCTGCGCATTTTCCTCCCTGAAGAGAATAAAAAGTTTGTCCGACACGTCCAGGACTTCCTCGATGAAACCCTGGATGCCACGAAGATCGACATCCAAGGTTTTGCCCTGAAAGACAGCAAAAACATATTCCAAAAGGAAAAAGAATTCTCCTGGGAGGGGGATGATGCCTTTCATCTGATCCAGGAGAATGTAGAAACACTACTGCCCTCTGATTCTCCGATCAGGATCAGCGTGGGCGTGAGTGAATCCCCTGATGTCAGGAAAAGGATCAAACAAAAGATCGAAGATCTCCTCAGAGACTCCGGCATCTCTCGATATGATGTCGATGTTTTATCTTCATACAAACAGGGCTTTTTCTGGATCATAGAGAAAGTGCTCCCAAGGTTTAAGGACCAAAACGTCCACCATTTGCTAATCCGGTTTGCCCAGGAGAAAGAGGATTTTTCCCAACCCAAACGCTTCTACAGCGAATCCTATCGCTGGCTACAGGAGCTCTATCCTGTGGATGAGCTCATTGCCGATGAAATCAAAATTCCCCTGGATAAGATTGTTTTCGAAATGAAAGATGAGGTAGAACCTGTGTATGAAGTTATAGCATTTGATGAAACGGATAAAATACTTTTCGCAGATCATTTTTCACCGCACACAAAGGAAGCCGTTTATATGCAAGCTCTTCCCGAGTGGGGGAAAGTTAAATTGACCACTGGCTGGGTCAGGATCGAACAGGACAAAAAAGTGGCTCTGGACTCCGGATTAACCAGCGACTTGGAGAAGTTTTGGGACTTCTACCAATCCGAAATCCTCCAGGAAGTTTACGACCACATCCTGAAAAAAACCGGGAACCAACCCACATTCCAGAAACAGCCATATTTCAAACGAATGCTGATCGAAACGTGGTTCAGCGAACCAGATTTCAAGATTGGATTGGACGAGGAAATCGTAAGCAGCCTTGAGGCCATTCATGATGAAATTTATTTCGATACGCTTGATTTTTTTCGAGGGATAACCGAAATCGAGCTGGAACTGAATGATGAAATCCCTGAAGATACATCCCGGTATTCTGCCCCGGGCAATATTCTCCCCAAGATCTATCCCTCCTCCGAAGGAAAAAAGGGGAAGGTCAAAGTCACTTTCGACGGCTGGCAGGCCAGCTCTCCGGAGATGGTTTTGGAGTGGAAAGAGGAAGGAAAAAGAGAAAAAAGCAAAAAATTCTCGTTCCCAAAGCTCAAAACCAAAAGTCTACATCTTCCATCTTTCATCTACAACGGGATCAAAGAAAGAATCGAAAAACTGACGGCAGAAGTCGAAATCGAAAAAGAAAAAGACTACCTAGCTGTGCTCGAGATCATCGATGCGCATAAAAACCTTCAAAGCCATAACATAGTGGTTCAGCCTTTCCGCTTTCCGAACCTTAAGTCTCTGGCACTCATAGCCAAACATAAAGATTGGGAAAAGGAAGAAGTCTTCTCGCTCGAGCCAGCAAGCTCAAAAGAAGAAGCTACCAAAAAGATGTCCCGCCCAGAAGATGCCTCGATTCCCACAAGAGAAATCATATCACCACAGATGTGCCTGGACCTAGTGGACCAACTCGGTCGTTCGGACATCATCCAGACCTACATCGGAGGAACTTCCTACGAGAGCCGGAAGATTCCTGTCCTAGAGATCTTCACTCCCTTAGAAAAATATGTCTCCATCCCACGGCTCATCACTCTCAAGCCTACCCTTTATCTCAGCGGGCGTCAGCATGCCAACGAGGTATCGGCCACAAACTACATCCTCAAATTCGCTGAACTTTTGGCTGAAGACCCCACATACCAGGAATTTATTAAAAAAACAAATTTCATCCTCCACCCGATGGAAAATCCCGATGGCGCCGAATTGGCTTACGATCTCCAAAAAATCACGCCGTTTCACAGCCTACATGCAGGGCGGTACACATCCCTTGGAATCGATGTGGGATACCAGGTCGGCACATCTAAACCGCTTCTTCCCGAGGCAAAAGTGCGGAAGAATCTTTATGACAAATGGCAGCCTGACATCTACCTCAACCTGCATGGATATCCCTCGCACGAATGGGTTCAGCAATTTTCCAACTACATACCCTATCAATTCCGAGATTACTGGATCCCAAGAGGATGGTTTGCCTACTACAAGGCCCTCTCCCTCCCTCTGTATGAAAAATGGGCCATGGCCGGGGAGGAACTTAAGAGCGTCATAACCCAGGAGATCAACGAAAACACAAAATTTCAAGAATCCAACAGGAAATTTTACGACCGGTATTACCGCTGGGCAGCCCGCTGGCAACCTCACATGAACTACCTGGAAGACCATGATGGCGTGAACCTGTATGCCAAAAGACGTTCCTCAAGAGAAAGCAAACTCTCCAACAGGAGTCGGATAACATTTGTGGAAGAAACGCCTGAACTGATGGATGAAACAGCACAAGGGGACTGGCTTCATTTTCTCGTCACTCAGGGTTTGACATACCTGCGAGCCCATGCTAAATATCTGTCACAAACCCGATATGAAACAGTCCGTATCGAAGAAGAAAGCCAGGAGAGAGTCCATATCCAACTAATTCGCAGTCGCCCAGGAAAGATTGTCAAATGAAGGCAAAATTGTTAAACTGAGACAAATTTAGCCATGACCCAAAACTTGAACTTACTGATCATCGCCGAAACTCCTACCCTCACCAAAAAGATAAAAAGGTCCGGCATCCCCAAAACTTCTGAAATCCTATTCTTGCCTCCTCAGGATGATGTTCTTGGTATTCTAAAAGCAAACGAAATCCACATTGTTATTATCGATATCGATCTTGGTAGATATCGAAAAAAGGGTATGGAGCTTCTTACAAAAATCAAAACATTCGACACGTTGATCGATGTATTGATATTGGGAGTTTCCATTGAAGAAGAGGATGTTGTGGAGTGGATCGGCAAGGGCGCAACAGATTATTTGAGTAAGCCGCTTCAGCTTGAGACTTTGAAACACATCTTATCTAATATCGACCGAAAACGAAGGCTCAGAAGAGACACCCTGGAGTTAGAGCAGAAGCTGGAGAAAAAGTATTCTTTCCATGGAATCATCGGCAAAAGCCCGTATATGCTCGAAATATTTTCTCTCATCCAGAATATTGCCAAATATTTCACGAGTGTTCTGATCACAGGTGAGACAGGAACAGGAAAAGAGTTGGTCGCCCGGGCTATTCACAAGTTGAGCGATACAAAAAACAGGAAATTTATCGTATGCGATTGTGTTGCCATCCCCGAGAATCTTTTCGAATCTGAACTTTTTGGCTACACAAAAGGCGCATTCACCGGAGCAGACCAGAATAAAAAAGGTCTCTTCGAAACCGCCGATGAAGGGATCATCTTCCTTGATGAGATAGGTGAAATCCCCGTCTCCATTCAATCTAAACTGCTCCGTGTGCTGGAACACCGCCAATTCCGACCACTCGGATCCAACGAGGTCCGAACGGTGGATGTTCGTGTCATCGCTGCTACAAGCAAAAATTTGAGAGAAGGGATCAAAAAAGGCACATTCCGCGAAGACTTGTTTCACAGGTTGAACAAAGCCGAAATTCCTCTTCAACCGCTGAGAAAAAAACCTGAGGACATCCCTCTGCTCGTGAGACATTTTATTGCCATCAACAACAAAAATCTTTCGAAAGACTTGAATGGGATTTCCCGGCAGGCGCAAAAACTCTTCCTGAAATACCAATGGCCGGGAAACGTCAGAGAGCTCGAGAATGTCCTGGAAAGCACGTCCATTCTCACCAAAAAAAACTACATCGACATCCCGAACCTTCCCAAGTATCTCCAAGAATACTATGATTCCCTGGACAAAATCCCGTTCATCGAAAGGAAAGAGCTTTCCACGCTGGAAGACCTGGAAAAGGATTACATCATCCACATATTGAAACTCACAGAAAACAATATGAGAAAAGCCGCAAAAATACTGGATATTTCCCGAACAACTCTTTACAGCAAATTAAAAAAATACGGGATCCGATAACAGCTATTTTACCTTACATGTACAATTTCTGAACACATTTTCAGCAAAAATCCATCCCTCCATTAGAATCCCAGAAAGGCCATTTATTTTATGCCCATGTTCAGTTATTGAACACACATCTTGGAAAACAACCATTCTCAATATATTTGCATTTTATTTGTTATCAACTATTTATCATTTTATTCGCGATGGCATAATTCTTGCTGAACAAAATAGTTCAAAATTTTATTGAGTCAAAAATGGATATTAAAAAAATATTAACCCACAAAGCGCTCGTGATTACTCTAGCTATAGGCCTAATCCTATGTTTGGTTGTTCCCGGTTTTTCAGCGGACTGGAAGTCCGAAAATGAGCCGGATCCGAAACAGACAGGCTCTCTCAAGCTTGAGACGCTCGTGTTTCGTCTGGCACCGTTGGAGCAAAAAGGGGAAAATAATTTTCCCGTGTTCACAATCACGAATAATTATCCCTATTTTCAAAATCTGCATTTTTCAACTAAAAAAAATATGGGAGGAATTTCACCTCAAATTCTCAAAAAGACACCAAAAAAATCCAACCAGTTAGGTAACTCTCTTTACACAGCCTCCCTCCTGACACTCACCGCACTCAACATTGCAGATTACGTCTCCACTGTCAAAGCACTCCAGCTCCCGGGTTTGGAAGAAGGCAACCCGATCATGCGTCCCTTTACGAAAAAAATCCTCCTGTTCAGTGCCATCAAGCTAGGGATCGCAGCCCTAGATTTTCATTTATTGAAAAACATATACAAAAAAAACAAAACATTAGGATGGATTCTATCCATTGTCGGGAATATCGCCATGTCATACGTCGTTTCCAACAACATACGGAAAATTCAATCCGTCGCGAGGCAATAAATAGGAGGGAAAAACAAGAGGCAAAAATGTCGATTTATCTGAGCTATTATCTGGATATGAAAAAAAACAAAATCCCGGAGAGAAACTTCCCTCCTTGGAAAAGATCAAAAAGAACTACGTGAACTACCTTCTCTATGTGACTGATAATAACCTCGAAGAAACGGCAGAAATTCTCGATGTGCCTCAAACTTCCTTGAAAAAGGATATCAACGGATAACAAGCTTACTCCGACGGTCTTTCACTCAGGACTTTTCGAATATTTGCCAACCCTTCCACTAAGATTTTCGAATCGCCCCCAAATCCCAGCCGGAAGTGCTGTGGCTGCTCGAAGAAACTTCCTGGAACGATAGCCGTCTCGTACTCGGTACGAAGGATCGTGGCTAGTTCGTCCCCGGTAAGGCCGGATTCAATCCTGGGAAAACACACGACACCGTCTTCAGGTTCAACCCAAGATAGACTTTTTTCGTTGCTGATTAAATCCTTCAGCAAGGACTTATTGTTGTCGATGGTTATCTTGTTTTTCCTCTTGATTTCATCCAAATGGCCGAACATCTGAAGTGCAATATTTTCTCCGATGAATGAACCTTCGACATTGGTATAGTCGATGATCCTTCGCATCCTCTTGACCAAATCGGGCTGTGCCAGAACCCAGCCGCACCGGAGATGTCCCAAACCAAAAACTTTGGTCAAACTCGACATGATTATGACATTATCAGCAAGATGAAACGCCGTGGGTTCCCCATCCAAAAATTCTAGATAAATCTCATCGATAACGACGGGGACATTTTTATCTTTGGACAAATGAATCACTTTTTCGAGAAAAGATCGGGGTAGTAGAGCACCGGAAGGATTATGAAGGTTTGTCAGGAGGACAAACTTTGTCTGAGATGTGAGCAAAGACGCAAACTCTTCCAGAGAAAATTCGTAGTTCTTCTCAAATCTTCTAGGAAGTCTCATTGCCTGGGCATCAAAAGCTGTGGGCACGGCCAAAAGTGGCTCATAAACAGGTGCTTCGATCACCACGACATCCCCAGGCTCCACTAGGGCAGCACTTACCAAAAAAAGAGCATGGGATGTTCCTATTGTGGAAACGACATTATCACCGTTCACTCCGTATCGTTCTGCAATAGCCTCGATGAGAGGAAGGTATCCATAAAAATTTTGCCCTGAGACTTCCAATTCTTCCCAGTCTATATCCAGATCTTTTCTTTTGAGCTGATCGACACTGCTCGAACAGAGATCAATAGCGACCTTGGACTTTGTCTTGAACCATTCGATGTATTGGATTGTCTTGAATCGCATGTATTTTCTCCTTGCACTTTCCTATCTGAAAATATGTCCCATGTCAATGTTTGGTCCCATAATTGCTCTTTAACGCGGCTTTAAATTATGATAACCTGGATGCTGGCCGTGCAAAACCGGCCAAAAAAAATCCCAAGGAGGACATATTCATGAAAAAATTCACTATTTATTGTGTTGTGGGCCTTTTTTTCTTGACTAGCCTTACTTCACCAGGATTAGCCCAATCAACCAAAGACATCCTGGATAAAATGATCGAAGCACAAGGCGGAAAGGCAAACCTTGCAAAAATTGAGGATACAACCATGAGCGGCACTATGGAAATGGTTTCTATGGGGATGAGTGGTTCTATGACCATGTACCAAAAAGAACCAAATAAAGTGCGCATGGACATGGAAATCATGGGCATGGTTATAACACAGGCCTATGACGGAGAAATTGTCTGGGGTATAGATCCCAGTACGGGAAGCATCCAAGAATTGCCCGAGGAGCAGGCTAAGGATATTAAAAGAATGGCTCTCGGATACGATTCACTCCTTCATCCGGAAAAATTCGGTATCACCTACACATACAAAGGCAAGGAATCGATCGAAGGCCAGGATTATCACGTGCTCGAACAGGCTTTCGAGGACGGTTTTATCACAACCATGTATCTCGATACCAAGACCTATCATGTGTATAAAGTTAAACAAAGGGCTCCAAATCAGATGGGCGTAGAGGTTGACCAAGAAGTTTTCACGACAGACTACAAAAAAGTGGAAGGTATGATGGTTGCCCATGAGATGAGGATTATGCAAGACGGAGAGGAATTCCTAACCATGATTTTCACCGAAGTGGCATTCAACAAGGGCTTAGAGGATTCTCTTTTTAAAAAAGAAGAATAGATACTCTAAACATTTTACCCGCTTATATCTGATCAAGGTGGAATTGTCCGCCAGGTTGGGATGGAGGAAAAAATGAAGAAAATTATATCGGTTTTATGTTTCTCTCTGATTTTCCTAACCATGGCTTGTGCTATCAACCCTGTAACTGGAAAAAAAGAGCTCAGTCTCATCTCGGAACAAGAAGAAATCGCCCTGGGAAAACAAACCGATGGGGAAATCAAAGCTCAGTTCGGTATCTATAGTGATCAGGCCTTAAACGCCTATGTCCAAAGAGTCGGGCAGAGCATGGTTCCACTTACTCATCGCCCTCACCTCACCTATCACTTCGCTGTCCTCGACACACCCGTTGTGAATGCCTTTGCGGTTCCAGGAGGATATGTTTATGTCACGAGGGGGATTCTTGCCTTGATGAATTCAGAGGCAGAGATGGCCGTGGTTCTGGCACACGAACTGGGGCACGTCAACGCCCGCCATAGTGTGTCGAAGCTCAGCCAACTGATGCTCGCTCAACTCGGTATGGGAGTTGCGGGAGCTATCAGCGAAACCTTTGCCAAATTATCGGGGGCTGCCAGTATCGGGATACAACTTCTCTTTCTCAAGTTCAGCCGTGATGACGAAAGAGAAGCAGATGCCCTCGGTGTGGAATACTCACGCAAGGACGGTTACAACCCGGGTGAAATGATCAACTTTTTCGCATCTCTGGAAAAATTGGGGGATCTTTCCAGTGGTCAGAGCCTCCCCGGCTTCCTGTCTACCCATCCTTTAACAAGCGAACGCATCCAGAATACCAAGGACATGCTATTGGAATCTGACCAGCAATTGAAGATCGAAAAAAATGGCTATCTAGGGGCTGTCAACAACATGGTCTACGGCCAAGATCCCAGGCAAGGTTATGTGGAAAAAAATGCATTTTACCATCCTGAATTACGCTTTTTCTTTTCGTTCCCTGGAGATTGGCAGGTTCAGAACACACCCGCTCAGGTCACTCTGGCCAGCAAAGATGGCCATGCGGGCACCATTCTTCAAGCGGAAAAAACTTCGGAAAATCTCAAAGATTATGCCAATAAAATAGCCTCAAAGATAGAGAACGGACAATTCATCGATGAGAGAAGTTTGAGGATTAACGGATTGGCATCCTATCAACAGGTCTATGACATTTCCCAACAACAGGGCGGAGTAATCAGAACTCGCATATCCTATATAAAAAAGAGCGGATTTATCTACACTTTTGTTGCCTTGAGCGCTCAAAACGAATTCGATAAATATGACAGCCAATTCCAATCCGTGGTCGGATCATTCCAGGAACTCAGGGATGCAAGATATATCAACCGAAAACCGCAGCGGATCCGTTTGGTCAAAGCTAACGGAAGAGAAAGCCTCGAAGCAATTTTCCAGAAAGCTGGGATGGCAAAAGACCTCTGGCCCAAGTTTGCCATCATGAATGAAGGGGAATTGAATTCGACTCCTAAGAGCGGTCAGACTGTTAAAATCGTGCGATAAACGACAGACAGAATATCCAAAGGCAGGTGTTAAAGCGCGATCAAGCGTCGGCTTCGCTTAGGACACTGTAGGCAAGTTTGAGAGCACGGAGGCCCTCTTCCCCTGTCACCTTCCTCTTCTTCCCATCAATGATACAACGGAAGAAATTTTGCAGTTCTTTTTTGAGGGGCTCTTCTTTTTTTATCTTCAATGTCTTGATATCCGTTTGACGGCCATTGAGCGGAAAAACCTTGACCTCTTGGTCGATATAATCGATCGAATAGTAGGATGTGGGTTCAAAGATGCGCAGCTTTCTCACTTTGCCCTGGTGGACACGGCTGGCAGTCAGAGTCGCTATGCAGCCTGAAGTAAACTCAAGTCGGGCATTGGCGATATCGATCTTGTCAGAGAGAACATGAATGCCTGAGGACCGGATGACCTTCACCTCATCCTTGATAAGTGCCATGATGATGTCTAGATCGTGGATCATCAGGTCGAGCACAACATCGATGTCCAGAGATCGAGCAGAAAAAGATCCCAGTCGCTGCACTTCGATGAATTTGGGTTCTGATATCAGGTTTTCCAGTGCCTCGACGGCTGGATTAAACCTCTCGAGATGCCCGATTTGCAGGATGAGCCCTTTCTTGTTTGCCACAGAAACCAACTCCTCAGCTTGTTCGACTGTCTCAGTTATGGGTTTCTCGACGAGGACAGATTTTCCCTCTTTGAGAAGTTTCATAGAAATGGCAAAGTGTTCGGAAGTGGGCGTGGCAACTATGCCGGCATCGACCTCATCCAGCATGTTTTCATAGTTGTCATAATACTTAACGCCATGACGGTTGCCGATCACCATGGCTTTCTTAAAATCGATATCGGCTACTCCGATTAGCTCGGCTCTCTCTAAATAGGACAAAATCCTGGCATGCTGTGTACCCAAGTATCCGACTCCGATGATTCCTACTTTGACTTTTTCCATGGCCCTCACTCCGATTGTGTATTATACAATTTTTAGGCACAAAAATGTCAGAAAAATTGAAACGATTGGATCTTTGCTATTTTTTTGTGTGTCAATTGCTCAACATGTTGCCATTAGGTATGCCCAAACCGATTTTACGATTAAAAAATCAAATATCCAAAAAATAGTAGAGATTCTCAAGAAGATAGCCAACTCAACACGAATGTTTCAACTTGCTGAACTTCTCGCGTAGAATCTTATAGCCCTTCAGTGAGTTTCGATGGATGGTTATTTTTTTTTGATTGAGAAAATGGGCCAAATTATTACGGATAAACGATTTAGCCTTGACATATCAGGAGTGCTATTATACTCTATGAAAGTAGGGAGGGTGAGATGAGAAGTAAAATATCCATTTTTTTACTTGCTTCAGTATCCATCATTTTCGTATACGGGAACCAAAATCCTCAATGGAAAGGCACAATTGAAGAGGAAGAAGGAGTTAAAGTCATCAAAAATCCCAATGAGACACTTTTTGGAGAAATAACTTTTGATTTAGAAGAGGATTTGAGCATTGGCAATGAGGAGGATGAGAATTATATGTTTTATAGTGGAGTACAATTAGCAGTTGATTCGTCTGGGAACATTTTTGCTTTAGACCGGAGAAATTATAGAGTCCAAAAATATGACAAAAATGGTAAATATCTTCAAACAATTGGCAGGCATGGACAAGGGCCAGGCGAACTAGAAGCTCCGTATGGATTTTGTATTAGTTCACAGAATCTAATTTACATTGCTGATGTTATGGAAAGAAACATTGAGGTTCTCGATACGAATGGAAACTTCATAAAAGTTATTAAAGTGGATGATTTAATTGACAGATGAGCCTATAACCATGGAGATCAAAGGGAGAGATTTAAGAGAAGGCATTCCAAAGGCTTTTATCATTGATGATCAAGAATTGAGGGAGGCGTTAGAAGATGTAGTTTCTTCAATTGTCAATGCCATCAAATTTGCCCTTGAGAAAACTCCTCCTGAGATCTCGGCAGACATAATTGACCGTGGCATCATCTTGACAGGAGGAGGCTCTCTTCTAAAGAATATGGATAAGCGTATACAAGCGGAAACTCAATTGCCAGTCTTCATTAATGATGATCCTCTGACGACAGTCGTTCTTGGTGCCGGCAAGATGCTCGATGATCTGGGCCTTTTAAAAAAGATGTCAATGATATAGAGGAAAAAGAATTCAGATAAGCATAAATGAGAAGAATTAGACATCATTTTTCAAGAATCGCTCAAAAATACAAAGATTTAAGTGCGAGAAAGAGGCTTGAATGAGTGAACTTTTAAGGTGTCTTTCATGTAGATATTTGTAAGGCCAATTAAAGCCATAAAGCATCATGAAAAATTCCTCGACCTCTGGAAGGACGCTGATCCAGGCCTGCCCGAGGTTGAGGAGGAGGGGGGGGTCTCATTCGCCTCGAACCTTGTCAAAAGGAATCAGTTAGTAGTAGTATGATACTCGGAATCTGTAGCTTAAGAAATAAGCAAAAAAGTCTGAAACCGCTTGACGACATACATTCGGTGCTACAGTCCGGCGCAAGTCATTTTCAAGCAAGGAGAAACAGATATGGGTGATAAGGGAAAAAAGGATAAAGGCAAAAGGGAACACCAGAAAAAGGCCCAGCTTAATCTAAAGGAAAAACGAAGATTGAAAAAAGAAAAAAAGAATAAATAAATGCCCAGTGTTGTCCGGTGATGACCTGCTCCCCATCGATGTAGCACCTGTAAAGTTAAATTTACAGCGTTTGCACCTGAGCCGAGGGCAGATCGTCAAAAATCCGTACGGTCGGTACAACAGCGAAAGTTTGGTGCAAATCCAACGCTCTGTAGTTCTAATCCCTCGGGCAGGTGAAACGCAGTCCGTTAGCCATCAAAAATGAATAGTCTACTTACTGCAATATCTAGTGGAGCTGTTGGAACGGTCCTTGGATGATGCAAGTTGTTCTATTGAATGGAATAAGCCATTTGATTTGCTCTATGATTTTCAAAAGGACACGGGTGGGGTGAGCGAGGGGTCTCGAACCCCCAACCTCTGGATCCACAATCCAGTGCTCTAACCAGTTGAGCTACGCCCACCATAAAATGAGAATTCCAAATTTTCGCATCTATCGGACCTAAAGTCAATCAGGTTTGGA
>Ga0114922_10003980_pt1 | contig 13730 bp, 13 predicted proteins | sample AartaG_FD_100975 | JGI IMG/M metagenome (GOLD analysis project Ga0114922, IMG submission 100975) | Deep subsurface microbial communities from Aarhus Bay to uncover new lineages of life (NeLLi) - Aarhus_00045 metaG | ecosystem: Environmental > Aquatic > Marine > Oceanic > Sediment | place...
TCAGGAACTTCAATAGCAGCCATAAGACCAGCAATCTGCTTTTCGGCAACAGCTTTATTAAGTTCAAGAACACTTTTTGCCCATTCTTTAACAGATACGTCAGGTGGTGGATGTAATGTTAACTCTTGTGCGAACAACTTGAGATTCTCAACAGACATTTTATTAAGTTCATCAGAGACCTCTGCCATCGTTCGCTTGGTTCGCTGTTGATATTCTCCCCACGGCATCAAATCTGCCGTGAAGGGAAGAGGCCCAGAAACTTCATCAATAAAGTCTTGGACCCATCCTGCTGGTCCCTCAAGTGGAACTGTTCTACCGGGACCACCAAGATATCTATCTTCTTCTAGTGTAGGAGCAATATCAAGTAATTTTCTTTGAAAATCTAATTCCGCTAATTCTGCCATATAATCCTGAAGAGCTTCTAGTCTAGCACTAACCGTAGCCAATATACTATCAACATCCATGAGGGCAGATTCAAGATTACCAAAATCAGATGCTAACTGAAGAATACCATGTGACATTTCAGGATACTTCTCGATTATATCTAAAAGAACACCATAAAACTCAACAAGTTCTCTTCGTGCATCTTCGCCATCTTCTGTTAATTCTTTATATGCTTTTGCAGATTCAGTTAGACGCTTTTTTAAACCAATTAATTCTTGCTGTTGCATCGCAGTAGATTCAATTAAACGCTCTTGGTTATGCATCTGGCCTTCAAGTGATTCACCATATGCATCCATAGCATACTTGATACCCCAAATCGTTGCCGCTATCGTAGCAATTATACCAAGAGGACCAAGAAGGGCTCCCCAAAAATGTCTTGCAGCATTAGCCGCAGTCATAGCTCCATACCTAAACGCCATCATAGCGCCATTCATTATAAGGAGTTTTTTATAAAATAAACCAAACATAGAAGCTGCTGCTACTATGCCTTTCCTCCAAATAAAATCATATAATAATAACTTGGTAGCTTTAATCCATATAGAAAGCATTATCAATCCAAGAGTAATACCTGTTAACCATCTTATCCATTCTTTTGATGCAGGCGACATATTGCCAATAACTTTTATAAAATACTTAAGTCCATCTATTATCTTTGCAATTGCGCCAAGCGCCGGTTCAAATATACTTACTATCATTTCATGAATCGTTCCACCCAGTTGACCCCACTTAGACTGAACAGACGTTAGCATAGCACCAGATTGAAACAGTGCTTCACCAGATTCCTCTAATGCACCAACCATCTCTACTAGTATTTCTTCAACACTATCAAATATGCCAAGTGCATATATACCACGCAAACCAAGCAAATCAAGTTTTTGAGCAGTACTAAGATTAGCTTCGCCAACATCTTTTAAAACAGCCAATAAACCACGAGCCTTAATATCAAACTGTTCAGTAGATAGACCAGTACCTTCTAGCTTTTTACTAAGGTTGACAGTCTCTTTGGTGAGTTCACTAAATACAGCTTTTAATGCAGTACCAACTCGACTTGCTTTTATACCTCTATCAGTTAACCAACCAATCAAGGCCACGAGCTCTTCGAGTGATACACCAAGGTCACCTGCAAGCGCAGCAATCATCGGCATTGTAATACCGAAAGTATTAAATGTTGTAAGGGTATGACTAATAGAAGATGCTAAAGTATCAACAACCTGACTAGTTTCTTCCGTTCCCTTTCTGAAAGCATTTAAGGTGGTGATACCTAATGCAACCGCTTGTTCAAAATCTACTTCCCCAATTGTTGCTAATCTAAAAACAGGCTCCATTAATTCTAATGATTGTCGAGTATCATAACCTGCTTGTCCTATAGCAACTAACGCTTCTGTAGCTTTCGCTGCGCCACCAGGGAATATAGTGCCAAGACGTACAGCCTCTCTCTGCAAAGCTCTTAACTCTTCAGTAGTAGCATGTGACACAGCCTTAACGGTAGCCATGTTATGCTCCACTCCCACCATAGGACCAATCAAAGCTCTATATGCACCAACAACAGCAAAAATAACAACAGCAAATTCAGATATTTTCAAGATAGTACTCTGCGTCATATTGCCCATTACTTGAATATTTTTAGACGCAAATCCAGTAGCAGAACCCATCATCGTAACAGATTTAGCAGCCTTGCCAGCGCTACCGTAAAGTTGCGTAAGCACTTTATTCATCGTGGTAAGAATTAGTTGGGCTTGAGCAGCGCCACGCAATTCAAACATTATAATTATTTTGTCGATTTGGTCTGCCATGTATTAGCTCTCTTATAATTACCTGGAGCATTATATTTAAGGAAAGCCTCTAAAACACCATCCGGAAGTTTCTTAGGTTCACTTGGTTTTTTATCATCATCACCATCATCATAATAAAAAACTTTAATTAAATACACAGTCAACTCATCTAAACTCATACCATCCAAATTATGAGGACATTTGTCTGCATTATAATCATAAGGACATCCGCTCTCTTTTTTGCATCCGAACGGACACATTTTATCTGGTAACTCAACATTTGCTATATCCTCTAAGCATAAATTATCCTTTGATGCTATGAATTCAAATATAGATTGAATTAAATCTTGCTTTTTAGATATGTCATATATTGTCTCTAGATATTTATATGGCATACCTAGCAATTGGGGAGAGAGTGGAAGGACGCCGAACTTTTGGCCGATATATATTAACTTCCGAGAATATCGGCCATCTGCGAATTTTTTCCCATCAAATCCTGTTCATCTACAAGAAGGCGAAGGTCTTCTTCTAGTTTGTTTAAAATAGATTGTGGAATTAAATCAGTATCATATAGTATATCGCCAAGAGCTTTTGCAACTAGTTTTAATGGTTTCTTCACTACACCATCATCACCAACCTCAACCTCGACAATATTCTTGACTACGATTTTACGATATATACTATCAGTTTCTGTAAGGAATTCAGCAAAATCTTCGGAATCAAATAATGCTGTAATGCTTTGCATCACATCCTCTTCTGTTAAATTACCTGTCTTTATTTTATTCTTGGAGAAAAATGATAACCTCTTAGAAGCAGAAATCGAAATCGCACTACGTTGTTCTGCATCAATTGATTTAACATGGAAGCCCCTATGATAGAATCCTTCGTCTGGGTTATCTTCATCTTTCATAAACTTAAAGATACGTGTGGGTGTACGCAATTTAATTAACTCTGGACCGGATTCACTTTGCACACGTCTAATTGCTACCCTCAATGCAGTCGTATCGCAATTTGCAAGCTCGAGAAGCGAGAGAGCTTCTCCATACTTAGCCGCCTTCTCATCGGGCATACCTAGGAGCAACTCGATGGATTTAAGCCTTTCAGGAGAAGCACCCTCAAGCATCTCGTTAAGTCTAGTTTTTTCACTAGGACTTTCATCTACATCATCTAGAACATCAGCGTCGGTCATGTTATACTCTCCTTTAAAAATTAAGGTCCTGTACTACCCTTCAACGGCATCAATGGCGTACCAGCAAGAATATCTGTACGTTCGGTTACATAAACGATTGTAATATTCTTGAATGGTACATTTGGTCCCTGATGTAAGTAGTTAGCATGAATTGTCTGCCCGTTATCAAGAGCATTAAACGTAACGGCAGCACCTACATAAGAGTATTCGCCTTGCGCTGGTGCAGCAGCAACTCGTAGATACCTTTCAGTATCATACTCATTAGTAATCTTGAGGCTACCGTCTAATGGAATATTCTCAAGAGTAACAAGAGCAGCAGCAATATCATGCTCTTCTCTTAGGAACATACCAACAGGACATTCGGGACAATAACCACCAGCATAATCAAAAATAATGAGATTTGAAGAGGCATCATAGTAATAACCTTTTCTCCAAAGCTCGTTATCGACCATGACAACAGCAAATTGTCCGTCAATAAGTTCTGTTGGTATCTCGGTGAGCTGGAACGAACACTCAACGCCCGACTCATCAGCTTTATCATCACAATTAAATGAATCAATAGCCACTGGACCCTGAAATGTTCTACGTTCTAGCATCCTAAGCGTAATCATCGTTTTGACATGCGACTCGCCCATCTCTATAGATGTAACAAGTTGTCTAAACGTAGCACCAAGAAACACGTCCGTAAAGAATGGTACAAATGCTTCATCAATTGGAGTTCCGTCCTCCAATACTCGCGAATCCAAACCAGCCGCAAGTATAATGATAGGAACAGCATCTAGCCATTTCTCTTGCGGCAATTCAGCCTCGAAAATGCCTCCAGTATCAAAGAGGTCATTGAGGTCTGTTTCGGTAAGAAAAGCTTGCATGAACTGCTTTCTCAGCAAGGTAGGGTCTGGAGCATTTGGAATTTCCAGCGTAAGTTCAAATGTCTGAATGCCAGGAACTAAAGCATTCGGAGAACTTTGCCCATACGCAAGAACATCGGAGACAGGCCTATCTCCACCTTGAGTCATATTCCCAATTGCTTTGACAATTCTCTTACCACAACAGTAAACCTCTACAGCAAATGGCGGCTGAACTTTTGTTTTGTCTGACATGTTTTCCTCCTTCTATAACTTACGCAACGCTACATTTTCCACTGGTAACATAACCTGTTTAAATGTAGCACCAAACCAACAACCAAGAATTTCTTCCTCATCAAAACCAGCAGCATTCACATGTGGAAGGTCGTAAATATCAGAAAACCCATTAAGTACTGCCGAACCACGCCACCAATCTTCAATACCTCTTGGTGGATTCCACAACAGATGCCATAAAAAAATCTTGGCATACTCCAATGCCGCTATCCCTTCTCGATTTACAACACTAGAAACAATAAGAGATAATCTAACTGTTATTATTCTTTCTACAAGTTTGTCATATCCCTTCCTGTCCCATTCCGCACCTGCAAGAGATTTTATATCATATTCCATAGCATACGATATAATATGTTCTCTTACGTGTGCGCCACCAACAACAATAATGAGATGGTCAAGCGGTCTTGGAATATCTACTAGCTCGTGCTCATAATACAGCTTGGTATTTTCCTTTGAATATACCCGCTCGTACTGAGCTTCTGGAAAAAGGACCTTATCAACTTCAGGGTGAGTCATCATTGCCATGCCTGCACCCTCTAAGCACACATTTATTAGATTATAAACTTGCGCTTGCATTATCCACCGCTCCCTAGAGCTGCCATACGAGTTTTTCCGTATGTACCAGACAAAATACCAACACAAGCCTCTTTGTCTTTTCGCGTGAGCCGCATCCACGGTCTCGTTCTTACATATGTTTGCAATCTCTCGTTATAAAAATAACTTGATAATGATTTGATAGGACCATGAATCATAGCACCATGAGGAGCCACGGCTGGATTCAGAAAAACACCAACAGTATCACCAGATAGACTATATTTTGCATCTATCATCTCGTGAGCATTCAAAACTGCTTTGGTAAAATAGTTCTTAGCAGGTCCATCAAGAATTTCCCAACCATATCTCCACTTATTGGGAGCGGTTTCTTGTCCACTGTATAACCCCATTTTACATTCTTCTTTCTTTGACTTTAATAGATACCTTCCGATTCTTGGTACTCCAACCCGACGCATATGCATAACATTCTTACGAACAGACTGGATACGCTTCTGTAAGCGTTCTACACCAGTCACCCGCAATCCAAATATTTTTCCGTGGCTGAGTGTCACTTTATGAACCTTCCATTAGAGTCATTTTACCAATTGGAGTGATAATGCACTTACCGATAAGCATAGATGAATCTGGAAAGATTTCTTTTATAAGAAAACGCTGTCTTGGTTGCCTATTAGTTACCCCATGCGCTTCTATATAATCATCAATTTGTGGTACTAAAGTTTTCAATGGAAAAGCAAACTCAAACACCAGCGCACCATTATCATAAACTCCAGATAATCTCTCATGCTCTATCCTTTTTAAAGTCCTTATCTTTCCCCAAATGGCAAATTTGTTATCAACAGGACTACCTACATTATGCAGTCTTCCCATATCAGAACGTTCAGCGGTATGACGAATTAGAATATACCTCTGAAATTCTTTGACCTCGCGCTCTAATGAAGCATGAGCCTGAGTCTCTATAAGATTAGAATCTGGCATATGGACTATTAGCCCTCACTATAGGAGATACAACATAATCTAGTCTGGAAAGAACATCAGTACAGAACGGCACTGCAATACTACTTCCAGTCACAGGAGATTGTTTCCACAGACGCTCAATAGCTCTTTCTATACGCTTAGATGTTTCATTAAAATCATATTTAGCATCACCTTGCGAAAACGAAACCAACCTGCTGGTATCATTAATGATTGATTGCAAGCAGAATGCTGCAGCAAGATAGTGGCAATTGACTATTTCGTCAAGACTAAGAACCATTTCAATTTCATCGTCAGTAAATATTACATATGAAAAATACGCTATAACGACTACGCCGGTATTAGGTGCTGACGAAAGCTGTACATCTCCCGTCTCATAATCAAAATTGCTAATTACCCCATCTGCATATACTCCAGTGTTTGGGTCAAAGAGAGAGATAGTTAAGTCAGGGTCGCCAATAACTAGAACATTAACTGTAAGTATTGGAACTCTAAAAATATCTTCAGCGCCATCACCAACTCCTATTTGTATATTACGGAGCGGTTTTGGTTTATCCCTGATTATAAGGCGTACAACTCTTATGATTTGTTCAGTAGTCATTATTATTCCTACGACTAATCATTACTACCAAAAGAACCCATTAATGCATCTAACGCAGATGTATCACCACTTTCGATTGACTTAATTTCAGCTGTGGCAAGCGCTTTGACTTCGTCTGGTGTAAGTTCTGATGGTACAACGGTTGATATAACACCTGCTGCATCTTCGACTTGTGAGACACCGCCAGTCTTTTGTTCTTTTCTAAGCTGTGCAAGTTTTACTTTTTTGGCTCTTGCGGTAAGAGTCTTGGAATGCTTTTTGAGTATCTTCTCTACGTCACCATCAGAAACATCCGCGATTGTGATAAGACCACGCTTCTCTAGGTTGTCAAGTTGTTCTGTAGTCTCTTCAACAAAAACAAAAGGTCGTGTTTTCTCATTGAGGTGGAAACCAGGTAATACACAGTTTATTTTCCCTTTTCCTTTGGCTATACTAATTTTAATAGGCATTGTCGTACTCTCCTTGTTTTTTAATATTTAATATAGGGAGAGAGGGTCATAACTCCTCTCTCCCTCACAGCTATGTCCAGGTCTGTTAGGAGGTTCCAACTGATTGTGTACTCAGTAAGGCTCCCTTATAACCCTTAAAGCAATGACCCATTACATACTTGCCGCGATAACGTACCACTTCACGGTTCCAATCTTCATTAGAATCAATCTCTGGTGTATCACGGCCAAACAAAAATCCAACTTCCATAACTGGTGCAGCGGAAGGATTACACCACATGTACCAATCATCTACTGCAACAAGATACCTTGTCATTATCTTCAGAAGTCTACCACTTTCCGGGTTGTAAATACCTGAAGAAAATCCAGCAGTTGGAAGTGCAGATGACCTCAAGATAATGTCTAGTGTCATCTCGAGTTCTGGAGGAATGATGACGTAGGCTGGCGTAACGCCGTCTATTGGCTTCCCACCAGCAGATGTGTGACGATTCATCATTTGCCGTCCAGTACCGAGAGCAGCAACACTTAGAGCGGCCAACATGAGGTTGTTATGTGCAAAATTGAACAGCGAGTTACCTGTCCAAATAAGTGGATTAGCCACTATGTTACCCCACACATAACTATTGATTGAATGAAGACCTGAAAGCACCAGATGCCTTGAAAGGTCCGAGAATGCTTTCATATCATCATTAACAATCATCTCCCAAGTAAGCCCAACTTCTAATCCGTACTTGAAAACCTTATAGAATACTGCGTAACCCTCTCGCGGTGAGGTGTTATACTCACCTTCCTCAGGTACGGCTCTGTATTCTGCAAGATCTTCTAACCTCAAGCGTGTCTGGAGCTTGAAGTTATCAATGTTCCCGATTTCTACAATTGCTCTCCAAAGAGCACCCTCGTAAGAATCAGGTGGAATAAGCTTTCGCATAGGTGGCGGAACTGCACCAACAAAATAGCGGAAAGCCATAGAACCAGTAGTCCACGGTCCAGCTTCTACCAACTTGGTCTCGCAAGGCTCGAATCCTTCACGAAGCTCTCGGAGGTACTCCTCATCTCCAATGAAAGAGTCATAACATCCTTCACTTGGGAGATGTCCGCCCGCAAGCAAGGAGACCGACTGGCTATTAAGAAGCATTAACTTGCCAAGGTCAACGCCGTCATCGTTCGCCTCGAGAATCGCTTGGGTAACTCGATTCCTGCGACCACCAGACTGCTTCTCGTACCTTTCGGCAAGCATAACAAATAGAGATTTTGTTTTTGCCATGTTGTCTCTCCTCCTATGTCCTTGCATCAAGCGTTGCGCATGCAGGACCAACTAATCGAACACTGTGTAGTGTCGCATCGCTGCCTACAAGCGTTTCGCCATAATGAATTGGATATTGGTCGTCAACAATCAAGCCGTAGCAACCAACAATATTGCCATCAGCAGCATTTGTAGTTAGATACCAATACTCTGGTACAGCACGCGTAGCATCATATGCTACATAAACTGTATCGCCTTCAGCAATATTATCGCCTTCTACTGGAGCTTCGATTACACCTTCAACCATCGACTGCACGACATCATCAACAACGCATACAGTTGTGCCGACTCGATGACTTCCAACTATAAAGCGTGGAAGATTATCACTGTATGCGGGACGATAAACAAAATAGGTGCGGACATCATCTATCTCCATATGCTGGTCGCCGACTTCGCTCTGACGAAGAATCTTGTAAAGTTCTTCGAAAGTGCCATCTTCGTAAACACATTCTGGAATTGGTGTCATATGAATTCTCCTCGACTAATAGGTTACAAACCTATACAGAATGTTTGAAGCGGGACTTGTCTTCCTTAGACTTACCCTTCCCGCCCTTTTTGTTTCCGTCCTCATTCTCAACTACCTTTTTTCCAAGCTCTAAAAGGTTTTTGAGTGTTGAGTCGCGCTCTTCTGAAAGTTTCGCCTTATCAACGAGTTCGATAGTCTTAAAGTTAGTATCAGCAAATGCTGTAAGACTTTTTCGAAGAATAGGCTTAGCTTCCTCGACCATAGAAGATTCTTCTATAACCTCATCAACAGTCTTCACGATACTCTCAGTGAGCTTCCTTGCTTGTTCTGCTTTCTCCAAAACACCAAGAATCTTCTTCATAGAGGTTTCGACAGCCTTCCCGACTGATTCCTCTATCGAAGAAGCAATTTTAGCAGAATCAATAGTCGCTCCAGTAGAAACAGCTTCGGTAGAAGCCGCTAGGATAGCTTCTTTCTTAATTGCTTCTACTAAATCTGGGCGAGACTTCTTGAGCTCTTCAAGAGTGACGTCTCCAAGTTCGTCCATGATTTTTACCATCCTTTCACAAATTAGTACTGCCCGGCGCCTCTCCTCATGGAGGGTGCCGCCAGCACTTGCTTCACAAACTAAGTCAACAGAACTAGCCGACGTAATAGCACTAATGCGTCTTTGCACTTTGCCGCTTGGTCCTTTTTCCATAACCGCAGTACCGAACGCATTAATGGACATATCTCCTATGAGATTTTCTTTTATTTTAGTTACTAAATCACCTTCAACAGAAGAGAAAATCGCATCTGCACGAACCGTCTTGTCTGATTCTGAAAATCTAATATTTGTAGCCTTTCCAACTATATCTTTAATAGAAGGAGCTCCACCTTCAGCTACATGGTCAGTCCTTATTTGGATACCTTCAAACACTTTATGGTCACGGCGTAATGTTCTGACAGGATAATAGTTTCTATTAGCACTAAGACCAGCCCTCATTACAACAAAATTCCTTACTACGAACATACCATCCTTACGAACCACAGGAACGGCACCCTCAAGCATATTAACATTATAAAATACATCAGTTATCCTATGCATATCATATTTACTCATTATTCCTCCGCTCCTGTCTTTTTGGTCTGTGAATATTCCTGTTTCCGCTTACCGGATGTAGTTTCCTTTTGCTTGTTTTTCATGTCTTCATCTTCATCGTCACGATTAGAAGTAATAGGTGCAATTCTATCAAGAAATTCCTCTGTTACTCCATCGTTACGTTCTTCACGAATACGCGCCTCTTCAATCTCTGGGTCTATAACATTAGGATTCATTTCCATAGCAGTACGACGACTTATTTGACCAGATGACATAGCCTTCACAGCATCATCAGTATAAAATCGTCTTTCCCCAACCGCAGCAGGTTTAAATTGTAATCCCGCCTGTGTACTTATCATCCTTGTGCTCATACGATTTTGCATTAATAATTCGTATCGCCTACAATGAGCAAGTATCCCATCAAGATGAAAATTGAGCATAGAGCGAACAAATTCAATATCACGCGAAAACGATTCTACTCGAGCATCTGATATATCTAATCTAGACGAATCATCAGTGAATAATAGAGCTTCTGGTATCCCAGTTAATGCACATATCTGCTGTCTAATGGCATGACCATCAGGAGCAGCATCATCACCACCAACTTGAAAATTAAGCGCATCCCAGTCTTCATCCATACCATAAGTTAAAATACCACCCTTTGGCATCTTCTGTTTCTTTACCCCATATCCAAACTGGTCTGAGCGTCCAGCAACATACGAACTCGTTCTCATCATTTGGGAAGCGAACTGGTCCGCTTTCACCTTGGCTGTTCCGGCAGGCTGATTTATCTTATGCTTTAAATATGCAAATGAACGCATATTATTAGCAACAGCCCTATCTTTCAACCACTCAGCATACATCGCTGCCCAAACAATTATAGGATAGAGAAACGGCATCCCGCGATTATCTGTAGAATTCCATTTTATAATACACACTTCATTAGATGAATAAACTTGTTGACTGTGAGATGGTAGTATATCTAATGTTTCTCCATTACCTGATATAGAAACTGCTTCATCAGTCCATCTTCTCGTAAAATATAATATTTGTGTTGCAGCATCCTGCCTAACATCCAATACTTCAATTGGGGAAATGAGTTCGAATCTATCTATTATGCCAAGCGAATTAAATATCGGATAAAAGTACAACTCTCCATAAACAAAATAGTGAAAAACATAATCCATTACGAACTGGAATAAACCGTTAGGAAATAATCTCTTGATTGTTGCTGACGACCATGCGCGTTCCTTGTATACTGTAGCACGCACACCTCCAGCAAGACACCAGCGAGCATAGATGGAAACCGCTCTAGCAATAGCAGGGTCTGCAGCCCAAGCAGATAATGTATTTAGTTTCGCTCTCTTCCATCTAATATCACCGCTCAGGCTTGCTTCGGATGCGCTTATCCAGTTATCACCGGACGACATTGACATCAAGGCTTCTGTGACCTTGATGACTTCCTGAATAGCATCCTTCCTAACTATCGTATAGTTTTTAATTAAGGATGCTATCCCGCGTAAAGATGGTATTGATACCGGCAATTTCATCATGTAACGTCATTTCTATAATAGATGGAATTTCTTCGACTACTGTTAAAATAGGAGTATCTTCAACATGTATTGGATGCAGCGCCAAGAGAATTGAAATCACAATATCATCCAAAGCGCCTGGCTTCTTACCCTTCTCCTCCGCGGCATGTCTGATTATACCACCGGAAGTAAGTGTACGTTTGAAGTTGCGCAGTTGCTTTGGCAAGAAATCGTCTAATGGTAATTCGTGAATCATTCCGATTCGCAGACCAATCTTCAACTTGGCAACATTAGCATTCTTAAGCATTGTCGTTACTTCTAACGGTTCAGCGCCTTCAGCGTACGGATACGCATTAGTACGGGGTCTACGGTTTTCTTTGAAGCCATAAGCAGGGTCAAACAAAACTTTAGATAAGTAAGCACCGACACCCGTCGCGTCATACCCGAAGTAATCTGGCAGAAGGGAGCGACATATGACGTTCGCTGTTTCCCATATAAGTGATTCATCAATAGCACCGCCACATAACTCAGGTGTTAAACGCTTGTAACAAAGAACATCTAATTTATTTCCACCAGCACGAACGCCAAAAGCAAAATAGGTTGTCTCTGCCTTAAATGAAGCATAATCAACACCTAATGAAACAAACTCATATGCTAATCGCTCAAACGGCTGAAGTCGCCCATCGCCATCACGAAAAACGCGTAAGCCGTGCTGGTCAAATTCCATATCCTTTAGTGCGCGTTCGAATGACTTAAATGGAAATGCAGACGATTTGTCAGACAGCGGGATGCAATTCATTTCCTCTAAGAATTCATCACGCGACGAACCAGCAGCCTCGATATGTATCTTTTTGCATAAGCGGGGACAAACAGTCCAGGGCAACCGCATGCGCCCAAGCAATCTATGTATATCGTGCTTCTTCTCAATTATCTCGTTAAATACAGACGTATCACCGAAATGCGTGGAAACAAGATTCATTTCATAATGACGCTGCACATCATCTGTATCTCGGTAGGTCGTAAGGGTGATAGGTGTAACTGTCTTCAGTATCTGGCGTGCTAATGTATAAGGATAAAAGGCAAACTCGTCTAAGTCTATATCACCCTCTAATCCACGAACACTGTTACTCGAAGATGCATGGGCCATGACTTTGGAAAAAGCATAAGAACCTTTAGCATCACCCAATATCAAGTAGTGCTTCTCTAGTTGTCTGTCTACTATACGTTTAGCACGAAGACGCACTGGCAATTGGTGGTAGAATGAATCGTGCAACTGCATCGCAGCTTCAGTATGCTTTTGCGTTAACGAAACCGAGTGCATTGGGATAGGTATATATTGGGACTTCATTAAGCGCTTTAGTATTAAGCCGGTCGTCAGACCAATACGGCGACCCTTCTCTAATAGATTCATTCCGTTATTACGGAAGAACGAATCAATGTACCAATCTACTCGCAAGGGGTTGCCGTCGATTAGAATATTCCGCTCCAGCAACGGCTTCCAATCTCCATACAGCAACCCGTTTGCGATTAGATTTGACTCCGCGTGCCACGGAGTACTTCTAAACACTTCGATATTATTCGAAGTAATGTACATATAAGAAGGAGCTGATTTCGGTCTGGATATGTTCTTTAGTGTAGCTGGCATGTCATTCTTATGGTGGCGGAACTACATTTCAACAGCGACGTCGATTAATATCAGTTGGTCTTCGGATACGCCAAGCTTGCGTAAGCATCTGATTATAGTCGCTTGTGGTAGCAAAGGCGCCGCTTCACCATGAATCATCTCTAGCAACTGCCCGATTAGTTTCTCATCAATAGACGCCAGCATTTGCAATGTTTTTGTTTCGGTAGAAGTTATTGCATCTTGTTCTAGCAAAGCATGGATACGTTTTTCGATAGCGTCGTGGCGTTTCTCCAATTGGGCGCGTAAACGGGAAACGGACAGACCGGAGCCAGATGCTGTAGTAGCATTAGGGTCAGAACCATTTCCGTCTGTTCTTGGGCGCGGATGCGAGCGTTCTTTGTAGCCCAACTCCTTAAGTAATGTCGGTGTGATTTCGACAAAGCAGGTTGCCATCTCTGGCATGTTGTTCAGCGTCTGTGATAAGGATTCAAGACGTGCGGATGGGTTACGATGATAGATGTCATGTATTAGTTCTTTGTGCCTTTTGGTTATAGTATTTACATTTAAGTCTAACATCTGTCGTGGTTCTCGAAGACGATAATACAA
>Ga0114922_10003981_pt1 | contig 13726 bp, 13 predicted proteins | sample AartaG_FD_100975 | JGI IMG/M metagenome (GOLD analysis project Ga0114922, IMG submission 100975) | Deep subsurface microbial communities from Aarhus Bay to uncover new lineages of life (NeLLi) - Aarhus_00045 metaG | ecosystem: Environmental > Aquatic > Marine > Oceanic > Sediment | place...
CCCGATCATCCCCGGGATGAAAGGGATTGTGAAGGACATCTCCGCTATCAAGATCGAAGCCCAGAAGATCGGCTATCCAGTGATGATCAAAGCATCGGCTGGTGGAGGCGGGAAAGGGATGCGGGTCGTCTTCGATGAAAAGGAACTGACGCCTGCTCTCGAGGCAGGCATGCGGGAGGCCAAATCTGCCTTCGGGGATGAGTCCGTCTATCTGGAAAAATATATCGAAGAACCCCGGCATGTGGAGTTTCAGGTCCTTGCTGACAACCACGGCAATGTGGTGCACCTTTTCGAGAGGGAATGTTCCATCCAGAGAAGGCACCAGAAGATCGTGGAGGAGACTCCCTCCCAAGCTCTCGATCCCGAGCTCCGTGCCCGAATGGGAGAGACAGCTAGGAAGGTCATGCAGGTCTCCGGTTATAACAATGCAGGAACGGTCGAGTTCCTTCTGGACAAGGATAAGAATTTCTTTTTTCTGGAAGTCAATGCCCGGCTGCAAGTGGAGCATCCGGTAACCGAACTGACGACCGGAACGGATCTTGTCCACCTTCAGATAAAGATCGCCGCCGGAGAAAAACTTCCTTTTAAGCAAGAATATCTGGAACAGAAAGGCCATGCCATAGAATGCCGGATCTATGCCGAAGATCCGCATAACGGCTTTTTGCCTTCTTCGGGGAAAATCCTCTATTTTAAAGAGCCACAAGGTCCTGGCGTCCGACATGACTGTGGGATCTACAGCGGGTGGGATGTCCCGATCTATTACGACCCGATCCTGGCCAAGCTTATCGTCTGGGCAGAAAATCGCGAATCCGCATGCCAGAGGATGATCAAGGCTCTGGATGATTATGTCATTTTGGGAGTACAAACAAACATAAGATTTTTGAGGGATCTGATCGGCCATCCTCAGTTCCGCAAAGGAGAGACGATCACAAGCTTTATCCAAGATCACTTTGCGGATTGGACAGGAGAGAAGGACTCAGAAGAAATGCAGACGTTGGCCTTATTGGCAGCGGCCTTCGATTCTATGCAAGAGATATCTTCCGGGAGAGGTTCCCAAACGGAAAAAAAAGAGGTTTATTCTCCCTGGCTTTCGCTCGGGAAATGGCGAATAGGAGGAAAGTAGAGTGGAATTTGAATTCCTGCTGGACGACGTATTACAAAAGATATCTCTCGAGAAAAAAGAAGGTTTTTATGTTTTTTTTGACGGCCAAAAGACTTATGAGGCTGACATCCAGCATATATCTTCCCACCAGATCTCCATTCTGATCGATGATGTTTCCTACCGGGTATTTATCGCCAAAGACAAGGAGAACCGGCATTTTGTGATCGACGGCCAGCAGTTCGTTGTCAAGGAACCCACGGAAGAAGTGGAAGGTTTCCATAAGGAAGAAGAAAGAACTGCAGAGGGAACGTTTCTTATAAAGGCGCCTATGCCTGGAAAGGTCATCAAGATCTGCGTGTCCAAAAAGGATGAGGTGCGGAAGAACCAGACGCTGGCCATTGTGGAAGCTATGAAGATGGAGAACGAGATCAAGGCCCCAATGGATGGCACGATCAAGGAGATCCATGTTTCAGCCGGCGATCTGGTAGATTCTGAGATGCCTCTGATCGAACTCGAACCCTAGAAAAAAAGGGGACGCTCCTCTCGGTACTACCCTATAATTTCCATACTAATCCGTCTCCTTTTTTACATTAAACGGCAGAAGGGGTAAAATGAATATGGACGTAAGTATTTATGAGACAAATAGTTATGGTTGAAAAATCGGAAAGCGGGAGAACGCAATAAATAGCCGCTTAAACTCAACAAAAAATGCAACGAAATCAGGAAAAGGACAGTTTTAGGAAGGTGAGAATGGAGGAACAAGAGCTGATGCGCCAGGTCCAGGCCGGAGATGAAATGGCATATTCAGAAATAGTGAAAAGATACAAAGACAAGATAGTCAATTTTCTGTGGCAGATCACCGGGAATTATCAAGTGGCTGTTGAGTTGTCACAGGAGACATTCATGAGAGTTTATTTCAAAGCGGACAAATACAAGCCTGTGGCGCCTTTGTCGTCGTGGGTTTACACGATCGCTTCCAATTTGGCGAAAACAGAGATGAAAAGATCCCATCGGGTCATGATGGTATCTCTTGATGATGAAAATTATCGCTATTCCGAAAAGACAGCTGCAGTGGGAAATCCTGAAGATTCCGGCCTTTCAAACAAATTGAGACAGGCTTTGGATTCCCTCCATCCACGATACAGAATCCCGGTCATTTTGAAGGATCTCGAGGGTTTTTCGCAAGAAGAGATCGCCGAGATATTGAAGAAGCCTTTGGGAACCATAAAAGCTCGCATCAGCCGGGGCAGGAGTTATCTCAAAAAAGAATTGGAAAACGGCAAAACCAAAAAAAAATTAAGAGGGGATAAGGAGATTGGAGATGCACGAATATAGCATTTTTGACAATATACAGCGGGTGAAAGCTCCCGAGAATTTTGAGCAGGATGTTCTGCAGCTTCTGTATGAAAGGAAGACAAAACGGGGGAGAGGAAGAAGGCTCCGCTTGTCGTTGGCTTGGGCTTTCAGCGCAGCGATAGCGGTATTTGCCGTGGTCAACTTTGTCATCGTTCCCCAGAGGGGGCCGTCAGAATTTGCCGATCTCGAGGGAGAGATACCTGCTTATTTCGAGCGGAGAGTGTCGCCTCGAAGCATGGAAACCATTCCGATAATCGAAAGAGTCGATTATTCGGGGGAAATGCGATCGATCAGACAGGAACCCCCGACAATATATTTATTGGAGCAATGCTCTGATAAAACAAACAGAACGATCAAATATTAAGGAGGTCAGACTAAAATGAATAGACAAATAAAATCGATCTTCAGCCTGACAGTGTTATTGTTCGCAATCCCGCTGTTCGTGGGTGCAAAAGTCCCTACGATCAGTGGCCCACAGATCGAGGATGTGACACAGAAAGTCTTCCCGTGTGTTGTCAAGGTCGAAGTAAGAAACTTGATGCGGAAAGTTGCCACAGGCGTTGTCATCGACAGGAACGGTCACATCGTGACCACAGCCCTGATTACTCCCAGAGATGAAGAAATTTTTATCACCACATCCGAAGGAGAGAGAGTCGAGGCTGAATTTTTGGGAATGGATTCGGAGACTAATCTGGCCGTGATTCAAGTCAAAGAGAAAAAACTTACCCCTATTGTGATGGCTAAATCCGAAAAGCTTTCACCTGGGATGTGGATCGGCGTTGTCAGTATATCGCCGGAAAACACGCCGCAGGTTACCCAGGGGATCGTCTCGTCGGTGGCTGATGAGAGAGTCCGCCTGAATGTTTGGGTGGGCCGAGGCATGAGTGGAAGTCCGGTTGTGAATAAACAGGGACAGATGGTTGGTTTGCTCAGAGGAGTGTATGTGGATGAGCAACCGATCGCTTTCACGTTCCAAGAGAAAGAAGTCGTCGGATCAGGATATGTGTTCAGCACAGCCGAGGCCCCGGCGTCAGGTATGGCCGTCGCGACACCCGTGGATGTTGTGAACTTTGTGGTGACAGAGATCAAAGAAAAGGGAAAGGTGGCGCGCGGTTGGCTCGGCGTGAGGATCTCGCCCAACGAGGATAACCAGGTGGAAATCATCGAAGTGGAGAAGGACTCTCCGGCAGAGATCGCCAAAATTGAAGAAGGAGATATCGTCATTGAGTTTGCAGACGAGGATGTAGTTGATACAGAGATGCTGGCAAAAATGATCAGAAAAAGAAAGCCAGGTGAAATTGTCACTATCAAAATCGAGCATGATGGAAAAGCCAAAGATGTCGAGGTCAAGCTGGGCGAATTATCCGAGGAAGGCGTGTGGAGTGATTTCGAACGCAAATTCCCCACCCTTTTCAGACCCACGAAGGAAAAGATCGCCCCATGGCCACCTTCGCTTGAAACCAGACCCGATGTTTTCCGGTTCGGATTCGAACACCGAAAGTTCATCGGTGTGGGTGTTCAAGAGCTCAATCCCGAGCTTTCAGAGTATTTCGGCATCGAAAAAGGCACGGGCATTCTTGTTTCCAGTGTCGATAAGGATGGCCCTGCAGCCAAGGCAGGCTTAAAGGTAGGCGATGTCATCATTGCAGTAGACGGGAACCGGATGGAACGCTCGCAGGATTTGGTCAAACTTATCCAGGACAAAGAAAAAGGAGAAAAAATCTCGATCGAATATCTTAGGAACAAAAAGAAGAGAACTGTCGATGTTGAAGTGGAAGTGGAAGAAGGGAGTAGCAGCGGTCCCTTTTTATCATCTGGTGATCCCCAGCAGTACTTGGGTACCTGGAGAAATTACATGGACACTTATGAGACTCAGTCCAAGAAGCTAGCCGAGACATACAAAAAAATGGGAGAAGACCAGTATAAACAGCACATGAAAACGCAGAAAAAGATGAACGAGCAATTGCAAAACCAGTGGGAAAAGAAGCAGAAGGATGTGCAGAGGTATTACACGGATGCGTTTAAATCATTTAATTACGTTACGAAAAAACCTAAAGGGATAAGAGTGTAATCGCTCTTGTTTCCATCTCACAGGGAAGGCAGGGAGTTATCCCTGACCTTCCTTTTTTTTTAATTATAATTAGGTGACGGGATACTTGATTACCTAATTCAATAGTAAATTCTGTGCCGGGATACCTTATACTCTAATTCATGATTACCCTTTATTGTGAGCTAGGAGAGGTGCCGAATGAAAGAATTAGGTAATCAAGTATCCCGTCACCTAATTAATAATTGAGCCAGGTTTTCATGAAGGATTTGAATTCTTTTTGGGAGAGCCTCTTTTCTTTGTAAAAATCCTTTGTCATCCGTTGTTTCATGGCTTCATACAGGATAATGCCGACAGAGACCGAAAGGTTGAGGCTCTGGGCCATCCCGATCATCGGGATTTTGATCACAAAATCCGCAAGGTTCCGGGCCTCCGCAGAGATCCCCTCTGACTCATTCCCGAAGACAACGGCCAAAGGCTGTGTGTAATCTATGGCTGTATAGGGGATAGATTCCTCTCCCAAATATGTGACGGCGATTTTGAATCCCTTTTGTTTTAGTTGACTCAGACATTCTTCTGTTGATCGGTAGTTATAGAAATGCAGCCACTTTTCTGCTCGTGTGGATATGGCCTCGTTGACGGGGAAAGCATCTCCGGAGGATGAGATGATATCCAAATACAGGACTCCGGCAGCATCACAGGTGCGGACCACAGCGCTGGCATTGTGGGTGTTCGTGACCTCCTCCAGAACGACACGCAAATCCGGTTGGCGCAGAGAAAGCACGTGTTTTACTTTCTGGATTCTTTCTTTCGTCGGCATGAAGAGACTATATCAAATAATTTATTAGAATTCGAGCCCAGAGTTTCAACCAAAAATTAAGGGGTCGAGTATCCCTGTACTTAATTGGAATTATAAGAGGAGGAGTTTGGCTGTGAGCAAAAGCCAGAAGATGGTTGAGCCGATGATGGCCCTGAATTCTCTGTTTTTTTTGTATAGTGTCCCACAGAACCGGATATTTTTGCGCGGCAACGTCGAGAAATAGGAAGGAAAGAATAGGGGAACGAGCTTCTTGTATTCTGCATATTCCTCCGGAAAGAGCTCTCCCATTTTTTGCTTTTCTGCCAGGATGATCACAGTATAAAAAATCCCGAAAATCACAAAGGCACAACCCAATATCCACCAGGATTGAGATCCGATCACCACGCCTAATCCGATCAATACATTGCCAAAATACAATGGATTTCGCGTATATCGATAGGGACCCGATGTGGTCAATTTTTTTTCCTTTTCCAGATGGCCAGAAGCCCAAGTTCGTATGAGCAATCCGATAATCGTTAATCCTACACCTGCTAAGATGGACCAAAGCTTGGGTTTTGCCAACACGACCGCCAAGATCACGAAAATCAGGGTGACCCTGACTCTCCACCTGTAAATGAATCTCAGCAGTCCGTGCTCAGGCATTTTTCTCCATCTCCAGTATCTCCTGACATGCCGCAGCCACTTCCTCAGGCGTGATTTCATCCAAACACTCAACGCGCGAACACATTCTTTTGTAACAGTGGCTGCATTCCAGTTCATGCAAAATCACACGATCATGCTCTCGGAATGGCCCGTTGCGGCTTGGCGTGGTAGGGCCGAACAAACCCACAACAGGCGTTGTAAACGCACCCGCTGCCTGCAGGGCGAAAGTGTCTCCACTCACCAAAACAGCAGCCTTTTGGATCAATGCCATGACATCTTTCAACGATAAGATTGGCACCAAAGGAACACCTGATGCCTGACTGACTTCTTCAGCCAATTCTTGCTCCACCTCGCTGCCCCAGAGCAGAACAGGAAATATCCGATCGCTCCCGATCTTTTTGATCATCTGAATCCATCGATCCGCATACCATCTTTTGGTTTCCCACGCAGCACCCACATTCAAAAGTACCAGTTTTTTTTGAGGATCGTACCCCAATTTTGTCAAGATCTTCTGAACATTCTCGGACGATTCTTCGGGAATCTCCAGAGGAAATTCAAATCCGTTCTCTTCGATCCCCAAAAGAGAGAGAAGCTTCAGATTTTTTCCGATCACATGATCCTTTTCCGAAACCTCAGCCAAGCTTTCTGTGTAGAATAGAGAAGCCTGCCTCTCTTTCAGGTTCTTCCGGTGAAAACCGATCCGCCTCCTCGCTCCTGAAATGTACGCCATCAATCCTGATTTGACCAATCCTTGAAAATCGATCGCCACCTGATCCTTGTCCCGGATCTTCTTCTTCAACTTTCCAAACTCTTTCCAAAACCTCCGCGAACCCAGCTTCCACCTTTTCAGCTGGACGGGTACGATCCTGTCCAATCCCGGGACCAGGTCGAGGATTTCCTTCCCTTTTTCCTCCACGATCCAGGAGATCTTTGCTTTCGGGTATTTTTTTCGTAATGCAGAATAGGCCGGGAGGGTATGAACCACATCCCCAAGGGAACTCAGCCTGATAATCAAGAAATTGTCCATGGCTTCAGGCCTCGTTTTCATCTTTTAATTTGCCAGCGATCTCCTGGATGACTTCAGAGGTGGATTTGATCTTGGGCCCTCCTGTGATGGCGATCTCGCCTCCGTATTTTTTCACTGTTTCCCGTTCCGGAACCGTGTCCACCGTGTAATCCGAGCCCTTAGCATGCACATGCGGCTTCAGCGCCAATAGCACCCTCTCCACCTTGTCCTCGCCAAAAAAGGTTACATAATCCACGAAGAAAAATGAGGCGATAATATCACCTCGTTCCTTTTCCAACAGTATAGGCCGCCCTTTCCCTTTGAGTTTACGTACCGAAGAGTCGCTATTCAGTGCAACGACCAGAACATTCCCTCTTTTTTTGCTCTCCTTCAAGTAACGGATATGTCCGGTATGGATTAGATCGAAACATCCGTTGGCAAGAACGACTCGGGCTCCTCCCTGTTTATGTTGTTCGATTATTGCAGTCAGTTCGTCGAGAGAATATATTTTTTTCAATGTTCTGAAAGGATTGCCTCCTTGAGTTCGCGAGGAGATACGGTTGCCGTGCCTTTTTTCATGACGACGATTCCCCCTGCGTAGTTGGCGAGCATAGCGGCCTCTCTAAACGAAGCGCCACTTGCCAACGCCAATGTCAAGACACTGATCACGGTATCGCCTGCTCCGGTCACGTCAACGATATTGCTCGATCCGTAGATCGGGATCGGGAAAGCCGGTTTACGTCTTTCGAAAAGGACCATCCCATTTCCACCTCGGGTGATCGCCACGGCTTCGGCTCCAGCTTTATCAAGTATCAGCCGACCCTCTTTATTAACAGTAATCTGGTTTTCGTCCAATTCGACTTGAAGAGCATGTTCCACCTCAGGCTCATTCGGCGTCAGGATGGTCACCCCCTTGAAATGCAGAAGACGGAATCGGGAATCCAGGGCCACTGGCTTTTTCGCTCGCTTAAATCTCGGGAGGATTTTTTTAAAAACGTCTTCCTGAACAGTGAAATAATTGTAATCGGAGATAAGCAGCGCAGCTGTCTGGCTTGCTGCCTTATCGAGAGTGCTTCCAAGTTTTTTCTTCAGCTCCTTAGTTTCAGGAACTCTCGCTTCTTGATCGATCCGCAGGATCTGTTGCTTCCGCGTCGAATGTTCCCCGGCCAGTATCCTTGTCTTGATCGGGGTTCGGTAGGTTTTTTCTATGATTAAGAACTCGGCGGATATTTTTTTCTTTTTGAGAATTTCCAGAATGCGTTTTCCTGCATCATCTTGCCCCACAACACCCACAGGAACAGGTTTTGCTCCCAGCGCACTCAGGTTGAGCAGCGAATTTCCTCCTCCGCCCAATGAGAACTCTTTGGCCTGGTAACTGAGGATGAGCACCGGAGCTTCCCTCGAGATCCGGCGTGTCGTTCCATAGATGTATTCATCCAGGATCAAATCGCCCCAGACCGCTACTTTTTTCTGCGCAAAACGGTCGATGATGGCGATAAGGTTCTTTTTATCTTTTTTCACCGGACTTTTGTCACAGATTTTTACCAGATTCAGCCTAAAAGGTCAATACACCCGGAATAATAACGTCTCCCGTTTGTATAAAAGATAGAAGATAAAACTAAAGGCAACATAATCTGTAATTTAGGAGTATATAGTATTAAAGAATAAAAAAAGTATGACGGTAAATATAGGAAGGGAAAAAGTGCGAAAAATATTTCTACCCCTGTTGCTTGTATTGTTTCTCTTCTGCGTTCTCTCTGCTAGATTATCCTTCTCCCAGGAAGAGCTAACAGATATCGAAGAGCTGAAAAAAGCTGCCCCGAAGGTTTTTATCGATTGTGGTATATGCGATATGGACCACATCCGGACAGAGATCACATTTGTCAATTATGTCCGTGACCGAAAAGAAGCGGATGTCCATGTGTTGGTGACGTCACTCCGTACCGGAGCAGGGGGCCGAGAATACACTCTCGCTTTTATCGGTCAGAACAGGTTCGAAGGAATCGATGACACCCACAAGTACTTCACCGAGGCGACAGACACAGAAGATGAGATCCGGGAAGGCATGGCCAAAGCCCTCAAATTGGGCTTGATGAGCTATGTCGCCAAAACCCCGATTTCCCGCCGGATCAAGATTTCCTACCAAGATGTGATTCAGGAGACCGCTGTTAAAGACAAGTGGAATTCTTGGGTATTCAGCATCAGCGGAAACGGGCGATTGAGCGGAGAAGAACATTACAAGTCCAAATCCATCAGCAGTTCTTTTGGTGCTAGCCGAGTGACACCAGAGCTAAAAATTTCCCTTTCATTATACGGGAGTCACTACCAAGACAATTTCGATTATGACTCCACCTCCCTCGAGAGCACACGCGATAGTTTGAGCCTGGGAGGCCAAGTCGTCAAGAGCATCAGCGACCACTGGTCCTATGGCGCCTACTTCGATTCCGGTTCGTCCTCGTATGAAAACATAAAATTCGGTTTTACCCTTCAACCGGCTATCGAGTACAACCTTTTCCCGTATTCCAAGTCGACGCGCAGGCAGCTTCGCTTTCTTTACCGGATAGGTTTCAATTCTGTCAGATATCGAGAAGAGACCATCTACGAAAAAATGGAGCAAACCTTATGGAAACAGTCGCTATCCATCACATTCGATATCAAGGAGAAGTGGGGGAGTGTCAGCACCACTTTTTCTGGTTCCCATTATTTCCATGATGCTTCATTTTACCGCCTGACGCTGTTTAATATTCTCAACATAAGAGTGATCAAGGGGCTCAACTTTTTTGCCTTCGGAGGTGGCTCCAGGATCCACGACCAGCTTTCGCTTGTCAAGGGAGAGATTTCTCTGGATGAGATTCTGCTGCGGAGAAGGCAACTGGCAACAGGCTACGATTATTTTTTCTCGGTCGGATTGAGTTTTACCTTCGGATCTATTTTTACCAATGTCGTGAATCCGCGTTTTGGATCCCATGGATATGGTGGGATGCACATCATCATCGATTGAGCGAGCGATGTTAAAGAGAAACATGATGAACAAATACATAATATGTTGTTTTTTGACTTTCTTTTGCCTTTATCCATCTGCGTTTGCCCAAACACAATCAGAAGGGAGTGAGATCCAAAACGGCAAACCTGTCGTTTTTATCGATTGGGAGGGGGCTGACCTCGAATTGATCCAAAAAGCGATCAATTTTGTCGACCACACAGAGGAGGCGAGTATCGCCCAGATCAACGTCCGTGTCACATCTAGAGCGATGGAGACAGGGGACACGGAATACACGGTCTCGTTTATTGGCCAAGGGGATTACGAAGGAGATAACGACGAACTGAAGTTTTCGGCACCCAAAGACAAACCGGAGAACGAGAGGCAAATGGAGTTGGCCGACCTGATAAAAATGGGATTAATGCGGTATGTGGGAAAAACACCGGTGTCCGACCGGGTATCGATCTCTTTTATGGACAAGGTCGAACCGACTGCCGTCGAGGACAAGTGGAATTTTTGGGTGTTCAATCTCAGTGCGGATACATTTTTGAATGGGGAAGAAAGCTACAAAAGCGGTATGCTGAGCGGTTCTATTTCCGCCAATCGAGTGACCCCTGAATTAAAAATCCGGATGTCATTGTCCGCTTTTTTTGATGAAAGTGAGTTTAAATTCGATGATGAGGTGATCAAGAGTGAATCCGACAGCCTAAATATTAACGGATTGTTCGTCAAAAGCATCAGCGAGCATTGGTCGGTCGGCGGATTTTTTTCAACTTCTTCATCTACCTACAGCAATATCAAACTCAGATTGAATCCGGCCCCGGCTATCGAATACAATGTATTCCCATACTCTGAATCCACTACCCATCAGCTTCGGTTTTTGTATCGATTGAACTACATCAATGTCCGGTACAGGGAAGAAACCGTTTATGAAAAAAACTATGAAAATTTGTGGCAGCAATCCTTAGAAATAGCCTTTGAAGTGAAGAAAAAATGGGGAACAGCCAGCGCATCGATCGTGGGTTCCCACTATTTCCATAACTTTAAATATAATAGGATCCAGTTGAACGGAGAGCTGTCACTCAGGCTCATTAGGGGGCTTAACTTCAACATTTACGGAAGGTATTCCAGAATCCGTGATCAGCTTTCCTTGCCTCGAGGGGAATTGTCCTTAGAAGAGGTGCTTTTGCAGCAGAAACAGCTGGCGACAGGCTACAGCTACAGAATGTCTGTCGGATTGAGCTACAAGTTCGGATCTCTGAAGAGCAAGGTCGTCAATCCCCGTTTTGGGACGGGCGGAAGAAGCATCAGCATAAGCTTCTAAATTATTTCATTGGGCCACCAATTTGGGAATACCATGCAAGTCTGATCAATAGAGCCATCTTCGTGCTGGAATTGGCTTGTTGGCGATTCTCGGTTATGCTATAATCGTCGTCGCTTTCCAGCGTGCCGGAGTGGCGAAATTGGCAGACGCGCTGGACTCAAAATCCAGTTCACTTCACGGTGAGTGTGGGTTCGCCTCCCTCCTCCGGCACCAGTTTTCCCCGAGAAATCATCCTCCTTCCAGTTTTTTTGTTTTTAGCCTGAGTCAACTAAACTGAGTCATTTTAAGCGATTTTGTCCACAAATTGTCCACACGGATTATGGGAAAATCCTGTCTTTGAATTGTATCTAAAGTTGTTATATAGAACGCCGGCCTGTCACGCCGGAGGTCGCGAGTTCGAGTCTCGTCGGCCCCGCCATCTGTTACCCCTGGTTTTTCAGTCATTTCCATGATTTTGTCTTTTGTATTCTAAAGCCGTAGTTTCAGCTATTTTACAATTTAATTGGCACATATGTGCGTGTGTTAAATTTTATCCTAGCTGATACAATTTCGGAGGGCAGAGTAAGGTCTGCACATATTTTCCTTGAAAGGACCTGTGACGGTTACCGCTCTGTCCTCCAACTTTCCTGGGATGGCCCATAGGATATAGCATTTTTGCCTTAACACGCGGATGCCGCCAGGAGAGGAATACAAATAAGGAGGTTTATATGATTAGACAGGACTTATGGGAATCGAATGGGGGGAGAACAGTCGTCGGAATCGATCCTTGCAGCGAATTCCTCCAACTGGCCATCCTCGCCCCCAACAAAGAAACGGAGTTTAAAAAAATCCCACTTTCTCCTTCTATCACAGAGGAAATCGCCAAGTCAACCGATCCAGCAACAACTCAGATTGCGATTGAATCTTATGGAAGTTATGGAAAACTCTTTGTCTATGATCTATTGAGGAAGGGTTATGATATTCGTGAGGTCAATCCGCACATATCCAAGAAGCTATCCAGTCTTTATAGTGAAGAACATAGTGACCAGAAAGATGCTGAGAGTTTGGCCAAAGCCTTACTCTTGATTCCGGATTTACCCAAGATCTCAATCACAGATAAGAAGCAGTGGCTAGCTAAGCTTACCCGGACAAGAAAGAAGTTGGTAAAGGATCTAAACGGCTATCTAAACCGGCTTCACATCGCTTTAACAGAGAGTTATGGTGTCGTTTATAAGAGTCTCTTCAAGATCCTTTTTGCTAAAAAAGCCCTTAAGTTTTTTGAGGATTACCCAACAATCAATGACAGCATATCTGATAACGATGCTAAGAAACGATTGGGCAAGGAGAAGCGGGATTTATTAATCCAAGCCGGCAAATGGGAAGATGATTACTATCTGGAGACCTTAAGGACAGAGATAAGAGGCCTCATAGGAATCATTAGATCTATTAACAGCACGAAAATAGCTCTAGAAGAGAATATCAAGGAAATAGCAGATCAGGTTGAGGAAATGAGGCTATTAAAGACTTTCCCAGGGATCGGAGGTATTGCAGGAGCTACTTTATTGAGTGAGATCGGAGATATAGAGCGCTTCGGCCAGGAAAGTTATCTATCGGCTTATTGTGGAGTAAGCCCTGTTATATGGCAAAGTGGAACAGGAAGGATAAGGACAAAGCGAAGGAAACGATACAGCCGCCGACTTAAAGGGATCCTCTATTTTATATCGTTGTCACAGATAAGATTAAATCCGGAATCGAAGGCATATTATCAGAGAAAAAGACAAGAAGGGAAAACTCACTGGCAGGCAATGAATGCTTTATCCAGACAGCTGATCAAGATCATTTACTACATGCTGAAGAACAAAAAACCTTATCAAAGAGATATCTCTGTAAATAAATTATTGACATAGGATATCGTCACACGGGGACTAGTCTATTTCTGTATCAATCCTGCAATTGTCTAACCTATTAGATGCTTTAACTTATCTCCCATAGATCTTGTGAATTCAAATTTAATTTTACCGCTCTCACACAAAAACCCTAGTCACCCAAGGCCCCCCTTTGTTCCCGGGCGGGGTAAGTCCCTCATCGACATATCTACACTATACTTTCTATAGCAATTTTCAGAAGTGATATTTGACACCTCCCTGATTCCTTGATATCCTTTTATTAGGCCAAATAAGGGGAAAGCAATGTCAAATAAGTGTCCTAAATGTAAGTCAGACAATCCCGGGACTGCAACCTTCTGTGCAGACTGCGGCACTCAACTTCCATCCCTCAAAGATATAGAAGTCACAGAAACCATGGAAACACCTAAAGAAGGACTAACCACAGGCTCTACCTTTGCAGGAAGGTACCAGATCATTGAGGAGCTTGGCAAAGGAGGTATGGGCAAGGTCTACAAGGTTCATGACACAAAGATAAAAGAAAAGATCGCTCTAAAACTCATCAAACCCGAGATTGCCAAGGATAA
>Ga0114922_10003982_pt1 | contig 13725 bp, 12 predicted proteins | sample AartaG_FD_100975 | JGI IMG/M metagenome (GOLD analysis project Ga0114922, IMG submission 100975) | Deep subsurface microbial communities from Aarhus Bay to uncover new lineages of life (NeLLi) - Aarhus_00045 metaG | ecosystem: Environmental > Aquatic > Marine > Oceanic > Sediment | place...
CCCAGCAAGCAGAAGATTTCACCCTCATCTACCTTGAGATTCAAGTGGTCTAGGGCCAGCAGGCCGTCCTCATAGCGTTTGGTCAGGTCATTTGCTTGTAACATGGTGTAATCCTTTGTGAAATATAAATGTCAGAAAACCAGCAATATAAATCTATTTTATCCCTGTGAATCCGGACTTCTCTGTTATTGAGAAAGTCCCTGGTTGCATATGTTATCGTTACCTCCTGCTAATCTTAATTCCAAATACAACTATGCCTACCACCAGGCCGATAAGAGAAAACAACAGCACTGCGGTCCACAGGACCTGGGCCTTTGCCTGTACTTGGATGCGGATAGTTTTGTTCTCCGTTTCCACGCGACGGTTGTCGGCCATGGCATCGGTCTTGATTTTCACTTCCTGCGCTCCTACTCCCACATCATCTGGCGGTAGAAGGGTCAGGTGGACAATCGCTTCTTTTTCAGGATCCAGTGCTTTGATCAAGTCAGGCTCTACCACGCTTCGCCAGTTGAGCGGGTTATCGGTTGTGACCTTGATGTTATCGAGCCTTCGACTGCCGTCGTTGCGCACCGTTACATCCATTTCCACCTTCTCGCCCACGGTTATTTCGTGGTAGAGGCTGGGAGCGCGTACCTCGATGCGGCCCACTCCCCTGGGGATAAGCTCCAGTCTCACCTTGCCTCCCTTTATTGCATCGAGCTCACTTGCTTCCAGTGTGCGCTCGCGAATACTGCCTAAAGCTTTGAACTCTTCTCTTGAAAGCACCAGCGCATAGAAAACCAGGGGCTTGTCGATAACAACCTCGTCATCATCCCTGTCCGGCAGAAAAGTTTTCAGAGAGAGTCTTTTGGTATTCACGCCCTGGGTGAACTTGACCTGCGAAAGCCGGGCGCCGGTTTCACCGTCGAGAAAATCATAGCTCACCTGGCGCGGGAGGTTCAGCGCTATAATGTTATAGACATCATCCCTGGTGGAGAAACGCTCGAGAGTGAGGTCATAGGTGGCCGCGGACCCCAGGTCTACTTCCTGGGAGAACTGGGTGGAATTTATATCTACGATGTTTGCACTGGCGTCTTTCTCCAGATAGATATTTTTATTGTCGCTCCTGCCGCTGTAATTAAGGCTCACCCGGAGGTTTTCCACATCGCGCAGCAGCCCGAAATCTGCAGTGGTGGCTTTCCCTATGTCAAGCACCGGAACCTTGATTTCGTAAGGCGAGCCGATAATCGTCTCATCCTCGATATTCACCAGAGAGACAAATATGTTGTAAATTTTGCTGGACCTCATTTCGGGAGTAAATACATCGAAGTGCTCCTGAAACTGATTGAGATACTCTTGGTTACCCTCCATTGTGCTGCGAAGTGTGACCTTAACACGCCTCTCTCCGCCGGGGGTCTGGTATTTCACCGCTTTTTCCACCATGAGGTAAGATTGCTGCGACATCACCCGGAGGATCATTTTCTGATAATCCACCTCTTTGCTCATCATTTCGTTCATTGAGCGGTTGTACTCATCCTGGCTGATAGCCTTGCTCTCAAAAAGCTTTTTATCGTTCTCCAGTTTTTGAGTGGCTATCAGGTGAGCGGCCCTGGCTTTCTTCAGGTCCAGCAACAGTGTGGCCTGGTCGGTCTGCGCAACCGCGGACACCGGGAAAAGGGCTAGGGTAATAATTACCGCAATTAAAGTTGTCAATGCCTTAATCATTGATTGCTCCTATTTGTCGGAAAAGCTTAATTGCTGATATCTTTGATTTTCTTTGAAATCCCATAGGGTTTTTCGTTTCAGGTCCGCGAGAGCCAGTTGATAGGTAATGTAGGCGCCGAGGTAGCCAAGCTGAGATTCGGTTAATTTGGCCTGCTCCATACCCAGTTCCTGGCTGGTTATGCCCCCGTGCTCAAATCGCATCTGGCTTATTTCATATAGTTTCCTGGCCAGTTGCTCATTCTTTTCATGGATCTCAAGCCTGTTTTTTGCCTCCTCCACGCTGCGCACTATGTCCCTCACTTCGCGGACTATGGTAGTCTTCGTGTTATCAAGAGTAAGCTGGGCCTCTCTCAGGTTCGCTGTCTCCTGCTTAACTCTCTGGGCGCCGCGGCCCCAATCGAAAACCGGGTAAGAGAACGTGAGGGTGATTCCCCTGTTCGAGGGGCGGTCGGCGAAATTATTTAATGACGAGCGGAAGAGCCCTCCCATGGACCCGTGGTCAATCGTGCTTACGCCTGTGAGATCATAATAAGCTGAAATTGTTCCGCTTATTTCCCGGATTCTCCTGGCCCGGTCCAAGTTGATATCCTGAAGCTCTACGTCCGATTCCCTCTCCGCAATCTCCGACCTCAGAACCAGCGCTTTTGAGACCGCTTCTTCCGGATTTATATTAAAACTATCGTATGCCAGGTCGGTAGTTATCCGTATGTCATCATACAGGCTTAAACCTATCAACTGTTTAAACTTGTCTTCGGTCTGCCTGAGGTTCCCTTCCGCCTGGGAGAGGTCCGCTCTGTTCTGTGCGACTGTAACCTCCGCGCTCAGGACATCACTCTCAGGTATGCGCCCGGCCTCTCCTTTTAACTTGGCGATCCGGTATGTCTCCTCCGAATTCTTCAGTTTTTCCCCGGCTATTTCCATCTCTCGCGTCTTGCGGTAAACATCATAAAAACCTTCCGTGACCTGGTAGATTATATCCAATTGCCGGCGGTTGAACTCGCTTGAAACCTTTTCATATTGCAGCCTGGCTTCTTCCAGGTTCTCCTTGAGTTTGTTTTTTGTAAATATGGGCTGATCAAAGCTCAGGCTGATGCTGCTGCGTGCCTGGTTTGTGCTAAGTTTCTCATAATCTCTCAGCGCCAGAACGGTCTTCAGGTTCTCCCGATACACTTCGGTTCCCAGGGCCATATGCCCGCCGGAGGGAAGCGTGTAGGTGAATTTCAACTTGCTGCCGTACTGCATCATGCCGGTTGAATTGTAAACCGGCAGACCGTCAACCCGCTGGATGCCGGAAACATTTTCGTTCCAGGAAGGAGTGAAAACCGTAAACTCCAGCTTGGGATCGAACATGGCCTGCCAGTATTTGAAATAATGCTGCATGGCCTGCTTGGTTTCCTGGTGGGCTTTTACTGTATAGCTTTTATTCAACGAGATATTGATGGCCTGGTCAAGAGTAAGGACAAACGCCTCCTGCCCTATTGCTTCACCTGCTGAAATAAACAGGAAAAGAATCAAATAAGCTGGTAATTTTCTCATTTTCAAGCTTCTCTGACAAGTGTGAGCGTGGGTAATCAAATTCAACACAGTTCGTCCCCGTATTAGATCAGAGCCAAAGCAACGAAAGTGAAATAAATCATTATGCCAAGGAGTGCGTTGACGAAGTGTTGAACCTTTTCACAGATGCTTTGGGCCATTTTAGCCTCCAAGTTGATTTAATGTGAAAGTAACAGAGCCTCTTTTGAAAAACTGGCTCTCGGTATTGGTCATAAGCAAAAGATGTGCCTATATTTTTGACTGATTTCAACATTCTCGCAACTTCCTTTGTTATAGCATGTTAGGTATTTTCTAACATGCACAGCAAGCCTCGCAAAACGCCCATTTGGGTAACTCGATACACGCGATAGTGTTACCCGCCTTACTCACTGTCAAAGATTCTCTTGAAAGGAAATGCTTGCTGATATATATTCTTATACGATGATTTATATTGTCTTTTCATTCCAGGTCCTGGCTACAACCTTACTCTACAGCAAACCCTGGTTCTGAAATGAAAGTATTGGATAATCTTGTCAAAGCCCTTTTACCGAAACTGGACCGTAAGAAACAGGACCGGTTAAAGCAGGATGTCAGCGAATTAAGCAGATCTCTAACGCTGATCGTAGACCTGGAGCAGCTGAAAGAAAATGTTATTTCGACAATCCGAGAGATCGCCCATGCTGATACACTATTCATTTTTCTGATCAATCTGGATATAAACAGATATCAATTGAGCGGTGTAAGAGGATCTGAAATTAGCAGAAAAGATCGGTTGTACTTCTTGCCCAATGACCCGCTGATCCAGTGGTTTAAGATCAATGAAACCTTTCTCGTGGTTTCTGACAGCCCCGAGATATTATCGTTCTTCGCCCCCCGCGAGCAGGAGATAATCAGGGAAACAAAAACTGAATATATCTTTCCCCTGATGGCCATGAACCGCCTCACTGGCTTGGTATGCTTGGGGCATAGGCAATCGGGCAGGAGTTTGGGTAGAGATGAAATCGAGATGTTTGACTCCTTGCTGGGGCAGATTGCACTGGCTTTTGAAAACGCTAACCTCTACCAGCAGCAGAAAAATCGGTTGAAGAAGATGTATCGCGCCGACAGGCTGGCCACCCTCGGTCAGCTTGCTGCGGGTGCGGCTCACGAAATAAGGAATCCTCTTACATCCATACGCAGCACCATCCAGTATTGCAAGAAAAGCCTGAAGGACACCGAAGAAGGCGAATTGATTGGAGGGTTAATTGAAGAAGTGGACCGCATTAACAGGATAATTGAGGGGATGTTATCCTTTTCCAGACCGAGCAAACCTTCAATCAAGCCTGTTGACCTGGAAAATCTGTTAAAACGGATACTGGCACTGGTTGAGACAACAGCGAGTAAAAAAAATGTCAAGCTGGCATTGGATATCAGTACTGAACAGTCGGGTTTCAATGCGGACCCCGACCTTTTGAAGCAGGTCTTTCTAAACATAATTATGAACTCCATCGAGGCCATGGATTCCGGCGGTGAGCTGCGGATTTCAGCAGGTATGATCTCCGGGAGCAGGCAGATGAATACTGATGCGAATCCATCCTGTTCAATTGTCTTTCAGGACACGGGCCCCGGGATACCGGAGAAAAACATTGATCAAATATTCGATCCGTTTTTTACTACTAAAAAGGAAGGGACAGGTCTCGGGTTGTCTATTTCTTATGGTATAATTCACCAGCACGGGGGCGACATAGAGGTAGAGAGTGTTACCGCCGAGCAGGATAAAAAGAACCATGGCACCCGGATTTCAATTACTTTACCGGTATTGAAATAAACTGCGGCGGCAGTTGGAGCAGATATTATGTCAAAAAAAATATTGGTTGTGGATGACGAGACAAAAATACGCAGGATTCTGTGTAAACTGCTGAAGGATGAGAAATATACTGTGCAATCCGCAAGCAGTGGGGAAGAAGGAGTTTCAACTGTGGAATCTTTTCATCCAGACCTGGTTTTGATGGATCAAAGGATGCCCGGGATGAATGGTATTGAAGCAATGATCAAGATAAAAAACAAAAACCCTGGTATGACTATTATCATTCTAACAGCGCACGCTTCTGTTGAACTGGCAGTGGAAGCGATAAAGAACGGCGCGTACGATTATCTTTCAAAACCATATGACAATGATGAACTTCTGATTACAATTCGCCGTGCACTTGAACACACCAACATGGCCAAGGAAATCACCAACCTGAAAAAACAGCTCCAGAAAAAATACAGTTTCAAGAATATCATCGCAGTCAGCTCTAAGATGCAAAGGGTATTTGAGCAGATAGCCCGTGTTTGTGAAACCAACGCCACAGTTCTTGTGCAGGGTGAGAGCGGCACAGGCAAAGAGTTGGTTGCCAAGGCGATCCATTATAACAGCAGCCGCAACGACAAGCCCTTCTTAACTATCAATTGCGGGGCAATCCCTGTATCATTAATCGAAAGTGAATTGTTCGGGTATGAGAAAGGAGCATTCACTGGGGCGAATGCGCGGACTGCTGGGAAGTTCGAACAGGCGCATGGCAGCACATTCATGCTCGATGAAATCGGAGAGCTACCGCTCGATGCCCAGGTGAAACTTTTGAGGGTCCTGGATGAGCGCAAAGTTACACGGCTTGGTGGGAACAAAGCATTCCCGGTAGACGTAAGGCTGATAGCCGCAACCAACAAAGACCTGCAGCAAGAAGTGGACAATGGCACTTTTCGCCTTGACCTGTTCTATCGCCTGAACATTATGACAATCAATGTTCCCCCACTGCGCGAACGTAACATGGACATTCCTTTGCTGATTGAGCATTTTATCGATAAATACAACAAGGAAATGACGTTGAAAATCCGGGGCATATCGCAGGCAGCTATTGATTGCTTAAAGAGATATCATTGGCCGGGCAATGTGAGAGATTTGGAAAACGCTGTTCAGAGTGCTATGATTCAGGCTCAAGGCGAAATAATAAATCTTGAAAATCTACCCCTGCGGATTTGCGGTTATACTAAAGTTTCGGATGGACCGAGTCCGGGAAATATTGGCTTGGAGGAATATGTCAGCCAACACACCAGAACTGTAGAAAAAGAAATGATCCTTAAGACCATGAGCAAACACAATAACAATCGGTCCCGGGCGGCACAGGAGTTGAGGATAAGCCGTAAAACATTATATAATAAAATGAAAGCTTATGGATTATTCTGAAAGCTCTAAGCTGAATGAAGCCACATCCCGGCTTGATTCATGGGTAAGACTTTACACATAGCACATAATTTTCTAATTCCTGCTTTATATGCAGGGACTCTATTTTCACTTCAGCCCCTGAAAAACCGGTTGAGTAAAATACTATTTATGGTCTTATACTTGGAAAGCAGGGGCTCTCTTTTATTCGGTTTTTTAGTGCCCGCAAATCCTTTAAATGCGTATCCAGAAATGGCGAGTTTGAGAATAAGGCGGTTGGAGAGAGAGGATCCGTAGAAAAAGTAGTCACAAATCATCGAAAAAACGGACACCACTTTGAAAATGCCCGACAAACTACACAAAAAAGAGCGGGCATGCAAAACCTCGCAAACCCGCTCCACTTCTGGGTTTAAAAATGGTGGGCGCTGGCAGATTCGAACTGCCGACCTCCTGCTTGTAAGGCAGGCGCTCTATACCGGCTGAGCTAAGCGCCCATTCCGTAAGTATCTAAAGAATAATTGCCAGGGGGACCAGGATGCAGTATCCCAGCACCAACGCAATGGGGGCCAGTGTTACCGATCCCATGCCGAGAGCAATGTGGCCCCCGATGATAACCAGCAGTGAAACCAGAAAAAGTACCAGGTTTCTCTGACTGAACGATTTGATCAGTCCCTGGGTGTCCTCCACAGAAGGTTGTCCTGCTTTTTTGCGGGCTGAAGATTTATCCTTGGGTTTCGCCATATCGGTTCTCTCGAATTACGTGGTTGAATTGATCTTGTTATGAAAATCCGGCTTTCCCGTTAACCGGTTTCAACACAGAGATAAATTTACTTTTTATTAAGATTTAGTCAAGGGCAGTTGCCTGTAGTTTTTTCAGATATTCAGCTATTGCCCGGTCATAACCGCTCGTTCTTTCGAAAACAGAATGGGCCAGGGCTAAACGCGTCTGTAGATCGATGCGGCCGTCATTGTTTTTCAACTGTTCGATTACCGTTTCATATTGATCCGGGGAAGTAACCACCGCGACCGCGGAGAAATTCTTGGCCGCGCTGCGCAGCATGGTGGGCCCTCCTATATCTATCTGCTCGACAGCCTCCTCCAGACTGACCTTATCATCGGCTACGGTGCTTTCGAAAGGGTAAAGGTTTACCACCACCATGTCGATCATCTCGATGTTAAGTTCGGCGCATTGGGCCATATGTTCTTCCCGGTCTCTCCTGGCCAGAAGCGCAGCGTGTATCCGGGGATGCAGGGTTTTGACCCGGCCGTCCAGGATCTCGGGATGTCCGGTGAATGCATCCACGCTGCGGATGGGAATACCGCAGGTTTCCAGGTGACGGGCGGTGCCGCCGGTGGATAGTATCTCGGAGCCGAAACCTTTCAATGTCCGGGCCAGCTTCTCCACGCCGTTTTTATCGTAAACGCTGATCAATGCCCGTTTGATTTTTATCAGGTCCATACTTTTTCCCTGAAAAAATTACCTCTTGAAAATTTTTTAAGCCTGGACTATTGACCTGTGTCCTCGGAAATGACTTGGGCCAGGCCGTCGATTACTTTCACTTTGCCTGCTGCTATCAACTCGACCACTTCCGGCAGCAGCTTGTGCTCCTCGACAAGCACCCTTGCCGCCAGGCTCTCCGGGTTGTCCGTGTGAAATACAGGTACGGCGCGCTGGGCAATTATCGGACCGTGGTCGTATTTTTCATCGACAAAGTGCACACTGCATCCGGAGATTTTTGCTCCGTCTGCCAGCACCGCCTCGTGCACTCTTCGACCGTACATTCCCTTGCCGCCGAAACCGGGCAGCAGAGCCGGATGGATGTTTATCATCCGGTTCCGGTATTCGGCGATCAGTTTGGACGGGATCATTTTGAGATAGCCGGCCAGAACAATCAGGTCGATGGAGTTTGTGCGGTAGAGCTCGATCAGGCAATCACCGAAAGCCGAAGGATTTTCGAAAGCGGCAGGATCGATGACTTCCGTGGGGACCTCCGCTCGGACCGCCCGCTCGAGTGCGCCGACTCCCGCGCGGTTCGAAACCACCAGAACCACCCGCGCCGCTGCCGGCGAGTCATCCCGGTTGGGGAATCGGTCCAGCAATTGCTGAAGGTTGGTGCCCCCGCCGCTGGCCATGACTGCAACTTTAAGCCGTGGAATCTTTAATTACCCCGGAAACAGGTTTATGGTTCAAATTTCAGACCTTCGCCGTGGATCCGTACATAACTTCTTCGTACTGGTCTTCCAGGTCGGAGGTGACTTTCTGGTTCACCGGGTCCCAGCGGGTTCGGCACCCTTTCAGCAGGCTCATGGTGGACATATGGGCAGTTATCGCCTCCTGAAAGCCGCCATCGATGTCGCACATCGTATCGTGGTTATTGTCACGGATGTGGTCGACCCAGTTTTTGAGGTGCAAGTAAGTGGTGCTGACCATCCTGCCCCCGCGATAGGTATACAGCAGCCCTTTGGCAACAGTCCACCGGGCGGTGGCGGAAGTGATCGCCTCGATTCCTTTACCCGCCACGTTCCTGTAGGAAACCATCGGCTCATCCAGTCTGACTTTGCCGCTTTTGATCAGATCTCTGTACAGTTTGCTTTCCGAGTCTGCATAGACATCCACGCCGTGGGTCACGTCCATGGTCCCTTCATCTCCGAAATAGATCTGGCCTCTACCGAACTCGTTTGCCAGGGTGGCGTTGTAAACCACGGTCAAGTCCTTATCCGGCCACTCGTAAGTAACCTGGAACAAATCCGGCACCTCGCGCCGGCAGACAGGCACATCGGGCCTGAGTTGGGCGCCGGCGGGAAGCGGGTAGGTATTTGAGCTGATCGGCTCTCCTTCCGCGGTCATCCAGGTCTGGAACTCCTTGAAATAATAAATTCCTCCGGAGGCCGTGCAGGTGGCCGGTATTCCGAGATTCATCACCATGTTTATTACATCCAGCTCGTGGGTCAACAGGTCGCCCGAAAGCCCGGTGCCGTAGTCCCAGTAACAGCGCCAGCGGAAGAACCGATTGGGATCGTAGGGTCGATCCGGGTTAGGAGTCATCGCCTGGTACTGTTTCCAGTCGAGGTTACGCGCTCCCGAAGCGGCATCCAGCGTGCCATGTTCCTTGGGGACGTTATAGCACCAGGCGCCCGAGGGAGAATTGCGGTTGGTGTAGCACTGTATCAGGTTGATATGGCCCAGATAGCCTTTATCAACAACCTCCATCGCGGAGTCATAACGGTTGGAGTTGCGGTTCTGGTGACCGAGCTGGAAAATGACCCCGGCTTTTTTGATCGCATCGCGCAAGGCGAAAGCTTCCTCGATGGTGCGGGTCATGCACTTTTCGACATATACATGCTTGCCGGCCTCTGCCGCGGCTATCGCGATCGGTGCATGGGCATTATCGCTGGTAGCTATTAAAACCGCATCCACATCGGCTTCCGCCAGCAGTTCCTGGTAAGTCCGGTAGATTTTCGCCGTGCCTCTGGAGTTTTTTACCGCCCGTTCCAGGTTGGGCTCGTAAAGGTCGCAGACCGCAGTACATTCGAGGTTCAAATCCTCGGTTTCCTCGAGACCCCTCGGAGTTTCCTCATCCTCGGGCCAGAAACCACAGTTGTACATATGGTTGTTTCCTCGCCCACCGATACCGATGAACCCTATTTTAATCCTGTCGTTAGCACTTGCCTTTCTTTGGTAATTTCTTTTTAAAATGTTGGGATTGGTGCCGCTGGTTTCCTTGCCCAGGCTGAAAATTTCCTCGCGGGCAACCTCATCGTGCTGCCCTTTCTTATGGACAGAATAAGCAAATGCCCCAACCACCGGAGTGGTTGCCGCAGCTTTAAGAAAATCCCGACGACCAATACCCTTTTTTTTCTCCTCAGACATTTTATTTCTCCTCTTTCGGGGTTAAAGGATGTTTAACCCCATCCAAAGCGAATAGCCAGGTATATCTTAAAAATCAACTATTCTTTGACAAAGAGCCGATCCAGGCCCCAGACCAAACCCGAGGGGAATACCAACAGCACCATAGCCGCGGTCAATTCCACCAGGTTTTTGTTTACGAAAAGGTAGTTGCCCTCGCCGGGCATGAACGGCACGCCGATGAACGGCGGGTTGGATATATAGAATAACAGCAGCAGAGCTGCTGCGCAGACAGCGGCGATCCTGGTAAAAAATCCCAGAATCAGGCACAACCCGATAGCGGTCAAACCATACAACATCATGGCATCGGCGAATTTAACCATCCAGGCGTGGTTAATCATGTATTCGAATACCCCGGCAAAAGGGCCGGGCACTGCATCCAGGTATCCGGCCGCAGACCATCCGGTTGAGACCATTTTTACATATCCCTCGTAAAGAAAATGCCAGCCGATGGTCACTCGCATCAAAAGTAGAAAGAAACGTTGAAAACCAGTGTACTTGCCTATTTTTTGGTTTATCACAGACTCATTTACCACTAGTTTTGCCCCCTGTTAACGGTTCGCGATGGCCTTAGAGATTTATAGCATCAGCATAAAAGATACGATCAAGTAATTCAAGATGAACTAATTTGTATTTAAGCCTTTAGCATCAGTTTTTAAGCTATGAAAATAGTCCGTTTTAGGCAAGGAAAATATTGCTATTCCTGGTCTGCTAGTCTGGCGGTATCGGGAAATTTTACCTGGACAGGTAAATCAGAAAAAGCTATTGCCGAGAAATTTTTTTCTTGTTGGCTGCAACTTTTCTGCCGGGTGGTTAAGCTTGACAACCGGGTTGGGGTAGGGGTATTATTTTGCCACCTCAGGCTTTTATTCGGATAATCCTTTATCTGTCGACGGATACAAAATTGCTCGAGGTGTTGATAACTTCATGTGTTTAATAATACCTGAGGAACCGTCAGATGAGTGCAAAACCATTTTCCCGCACCGGACTGACAGCCGCCTGTTGTTCCGGATATTTCGTTTTGGGTTTGGTGATCTCGCTGATCGGGGCTTCGCTGGAGGAATTCTCCGTGCAGGTTTCAGCCAGTGTAACCCGGGTTGGCGGCACTTTTTTCTTTTATATCGCTATAGCTTCGTTTATCGTGCTTTTTGCAGCCGGTCCTGTAATGGATCGCTTCGGTAAGAAGCCCATCCTGGTGGCTGGGAGCCTGTTGGCCGGAACAGCCATGCTGGTTGCCAGTGTGATAGACTCCTTTGGCTGGGCTTGTGCAGTGATGTTTCTGCTTGGCATTGGTGTAGGCTGCTTCAATGCCGGATTAAACACTCTGATCAACGAGCTTTACCCTGAGAACCGAGGACGGGTGCTCAACCTGGGTAATGCTTTTTTCGGTCTGGGAGCAGTGTTTCTGCCTCTGGTGGCTGGATGGCTTTTTCTCTATATGGGCCTGGTCCAATTGCTGGTCCTCACCGCAATTTTCTCTTTTTTACCGGGGATTCTTTTTGCTTTCAGCGTTTTTCCCTCCCCTTCCAATGGAGTGAGGTTCAGATTCGGTGAAGCGGTTAAAGTTCTTCAGGACCCTTTGGTAGTGCTGATGGGGTTGGTGCTGTTTTTCTATGTGGGCCTTGAAGCGAGCATCGGCATCTGGTGCCGTTCGGCGGTCGTGGAGCACTGGCAGATTCGTGCTCCCTTTGACCAGTTTACTCTGGCGGCGTTCTGGGCTTCTCTGGTGTTGGGACGTATTATCGCGGGAACGACTTTCCGTGCAATCCCCAATGAAGATCTGGTGTTCTACTGCTCGGCTGGATCATGTGTGGGGATAGCGGTTTTCATTCTGGCGCCGTCGGCGGCAATGGCCTCAGCCGGACTCTGGTTTGCCGGCTTGTGTTTCGGTCCGATATTTCCCAGCAGCCTGGCCACTGCCGGCACCTGTTTCAAGCACTACTCGGGAACAATCTTCTCCCTGGTGATCGCCTCCGGGGTGTTGGGTGGGGTGGTTCTGGCTCCGGCAATCGGCAAACTGGCCGGTGTCAGCTCCTTGATGACAGGCTTGTGGCTCGCTTTCGGAGCCGGCGTGATGCTGCTGATGTCCCAGATATCGGTTCGACAAAAGGTGAAAAGGCGTTTGAAATAAAACTGAGAATTCAGAATTGATTATTCCTAATTGTGGAACGGCATTCTCAAAAAGAGACCATTTAAACTTATCGTGGAGGAGAAAATGAGCCCGGTCAACCGTAGAGAATTTATCAGGGATATAGCCGTCGCCGGCAGTGCTGCGCTTGCCGCAGTGGGCACCGCTGCGCCTTTGAACAGCGCCGGTACTCAGGCCGGCGGCCAAGGCGAAAGGAAATTCAAGATTTCGCTCGCCGCCTGGTCGTTACACAAGACTTTTGGCAGAACCTGGTATAACCTGGATCTGCCACGAATCTGCCGCGAGGATTTCGGTCTCGACGGGCTTGAATTTGTCAGCATCTTTTTCGACCTTCCCAGTTATCAATACCTCAGGGAATTAAAACGCCGGGCCGAGCACAACGGAGTAAACATGCTGATGATTATGGTCGACAGCGAGGGAGACATGTCGCACCCGGACAGAAAAGAGCGCGTCCAGGCGGCGACAAACCACCGCAAGTGGTTGGATATTGCGCATTTCCTCGGCTGCCGCTCTATCCGCTGCAATTTCGGTTACAATCAGGTGGGCACCCCTGATGAGCGGGTTGACCGTGCCGCGGAGAGTTTTAACCGGCTGCTGGAATATTCCGGGGGCTCGGGGCTGAATATCCTTATCGAAAACCACGGTGGGGTTTCCTCCATGCCGGATAAGCTGATCTCCCTGATGAAAAAGATCGATAATCCGCGTTTCGGCACCCTGCCCGATTTCGGCAATTTCACCGAAGTAGACAAGTACGAAGGGGTCAAGGCCCTGTTGCCCTATGCCGGGGCGGTAAGTGCCAAGTGCTATGATTTTGAACCGGACGGCAGCCACAAGCCTTATGACCTGGACCGCATGATGGAGATCGTGCTGGCCTCGGGCTACCGCGGTTACGTAGGCATCGAATTCGAAGGTCTTTACCAGGATGAATGGGAAGGCGTGCTGGCCTGCAAGCAAATACTCGAGCGCCATCAGTGATATCTGGAATACCGAGATAGCCGTATGTAAGATAACATCTTGCAAAAATCCACTTTTCTTTCAGATTGCAAGAGAAAAATCGAGCCGAAAAGTTGTTGCTTAGCAACATAAAATATTTAATGGATGTCTGATCAATAAGTTAGAATCAGACGGTTTTATGGCCCGATAATTGCCTTTTTCTAAAAGTGTATTGATTTATTCTCTTCTTCCACATCTTTTTACTCACTTTTTAAAGGAGATTGGCTATGTCCCGTCTGCGCTCCAGGAAGGGTTTTA
>Ga0114922_10003983_pt1 | contig 13724 bp, 10 predicted proteins | sample AartaG_FD_100975 | JGI IMG/M metagenome (GOLD analysis project Ga0114922, IMG submission 100975) | Deep subsurface microbial communities from Aarhus Bay to uncover new lineages of life (NeLLi) - Aarhus_00045 metaG | ecosystem: Environmental > Aquatic > Marine > Oceanic > Sediment | place...
AACTCGTCATCACATTCATCGATTCCACCGATGTCTTCCGCGAAGCATTGGAGTATCGCCACCGGCTAGGTCTGCCGTCCGTATGCATCATCGAGGGAATCAACGATTTTCTCAGGGTCGATTCCCAGGGTTACCAGCATCTGCCTTATCGCCGTTGCGATTATGTCTTTTTGGCTGGAAGCGATGACAAGAAGTATTTCGAAGACAGACCGACCTACGTTGTGGGACTTCCTGTTATCGAATCGCTTGCCACCAGAGTACCCACATTCCCCGACAAGCCTCTCGCTGTCTTGAACGTAAATTTCACCTACGGCGTCCTGGTTGAAGCCCGCGAGCAGTTCATCGCCAAGGCCAGAAGTGCATTTGCTGCCGCCGGCTACGAATGGGTGATAACGAAACACCCCATGGACAAGGGCGATCTTAAAGGTTATCCGGTGTCGAATCTGACACAATATGAACTGATAGACAGGTGCTCGGTTTTCGTCAGCCGTTTTGCCACGGGTATTCTGGAAACGCTGGCCAGCGGTAAGCCCGTGATTTACTTTAACCCGCACAACGAAAATGTCGAGAAGTTTAAATCCCCCCTCGGCGCATACGAAATTGCCACGACCGAGGAGGAACTGATACGCGCACTTCAAAATGTGGCAAAGGACATCGAGTCCGGCGTCGATTTTCGAGCACGCGCCCTTCCATTTCTGGAATGGCATACCGGTTATCGGCCGGATGGCCCGTCCGTTACGCACCGCTTTGCTGAGGCAGTGACGGAAATATTGGAGCGTGATTGCGAGCAACAGTCTGCAGTGGCAGACCTGTTTTTCCAGCGATTGCAGGAGCAGGAGCCCTTCCAGTGCGAGAGCCCTGGCACAATTGTCGGAGATTTCGACCGTCGCCATAGAGCTCAGCTCCGCGAAGAAGAGCTAGTCGCCCGGTATTTCGGCAATAGTGGAAGCATCATGATTGATGTCGGTGCAGGCATTGGAAACAGTCTGGGCATCTTTCTGGGAAAGGGGTGGACAGTTCACGCATTTGAGACGGATTCAAACAACAGGCAAAGACTATTGGACACCTGGCCGGCTTGTCCACGCTTGCTTGTAAACGAGGACGCGATATGTGACAAATCGAGAGAGACGGTGCCACTCTCCATGAGCGCCGAAAGCGCGGGCAGCAGCGGTCTACTTGCATCTGCTGTTCAGCACAAACAGGCAGGCGAATCTGGAACGATAACGCTTGGTGACTACTATCGGAAGGCAGTGCTTGATCATGTGGATTTTCTTAAGGTCAACGGTGAAGGATTTGATAAGTCCTTTCTCGATGGGGTTCCCTGGGAAAGGGACAAGCCGGAAGTTGTCCTTGTGAAGTTTGAAGGCGCAAAGACGGCTCCACCCGGATATTCAGCACACGAACTTGCCGGCACTCTCATCGGCCACGGCTATACTGTGCATGTGAGCGAATGGCTGCCGGTTGTTCGCTCTGGCGTTGCTCCTGCCTGGAGGCGGCTGATTCGCTACTCTCCCGAATTAAAACTTGACACGAACTGTTGCAATATGATTGGTTTTTTGGAAGACCCGGGTGAGGAGAAGTTAAGGTCATTGGCACGACAAACGCTGAAGTTTTCCGCCCGCCCGGATAGGAAGAGGGTATCTCCGGCTGCCCCGAAGTTCTGGTCTGCGCCGGGGCAGTGGTATCTGTATATGGGCTGCAGGCTGGCTGAGTTTATCATGTGGAGGTATCCCAGGCTGGCTGACTATGTCATGCGCAGGCATCCGCGCCTGGTGATGATGTACCGGCGTATGCGCCATTAAAGGCTTACAGACGATGTGAAGATGAACAATCCCACGATAATCACCATCAGCCGCTTTGCCAGGTGGAGCCTGACAATACTGAAAAACACCTTTTTCGGGCATCAATTGTATCATATTGCCGCTCACAGGCAAGTCATCTCTGGTTTGACACCATCGAAGGGATGTCTATAGAATAAGCTAGAAATTTTGGATAGAGAGTTTCTTTAGGATGAATGTCCTGGTCACGGGCGGAGCTGGATATATCGGAAGTATCGTCACCGAGCATTTACTGAAACAGGGCCACAACGTAACCGTCCTCGATAACCTCCAACAGGGGCATCAGGAAGCTGTCCTGTCACCGGCTGAATTTATCTCGGGCGATATATGCGATGCTAAGACGCTCGAGCGGATTTTCCGCTATTCTAGAATTGACGCTGTGATGCATATGGCAGCCGACACGCTGGTGGGATATTCCATGACCGACCCGAAAAGATATTTCCACAACAACCTGGTCGGAGGAATAAGCCTTCTTAATGCTATGCTAGAACACGGTGTAAATAAGATTATCTTTTCTTCTACCGCTGCTGTCTATGGCGAACCCCAAAATACTCCGATAGAGGAAGACCATCCCAAAGCCCCCATAAACAGCTACGGGCAATCCAAGCTAATGTTTGAGACCGTTCTGGATTGGTATCGCAGAGCCTACGGGATAGAGTGTATATCTTTCAGGTATTTCTGTGCTGCTGGAGCGACGAAGCTTCTGGGCGAGGATCATTGTCCCGAGACCCACCTCATCCCGAACATTCTTAAGGTAGCCTTGAATAAAGATAATACGTTTTCCGTGTTTGGTACAGACTACCCGACAAAGGATGGAAGCTGTATCCGTGACTTCATACATGTGGCCGACGTCGCCCAAGCTCATCTTCTGGCGCTGGAGAAGGCGGATAGCCTGAGCGGGAACGTTTATAACTTGGGTAATGGCGAAGGATATTCCGTGCTCGAGGTAATAAAAGTTGCCGAGAAAATTGTTGGTGAGAACATACCTGTCAAATTTAGCCCTCGCCGTCCCGGAGACCCTGTAACCCTGATAGCCAGTTCAAAACGAGCTACCAAAGAATTGGGTTGGAAGCCCGAATTTCCCGAACTTGGAAGCATCGTGGAAAGTGCCTGGCGGTGGCTGCAAGCCCATCCTCATGGATATAAGCAGTAGCCCATTATGTTGCCACTCGTCGGCAAGCCGCATCTGGATTGACAACACCTGAGAATTGCTTTACCCTACACTAGAAATCATGGGGAATCTAAAATATCACTTAATACGGAAAATATCGCCGTGGCTACCGTCGTGGTTTAAGAAGGCGTATCGGAGGCTAGTGTTGCGCCGGGGTGCTTATGCACCACCAGCCGTAGAGATACCTGGGCATCCCGATTGGTCCCATCACCGAAAGCGGATCCAGGAACTTCGAAACTGCTATGCCGGCCGCCGCTGCTTCGTCATCGGCGGCGGACCCAGTCTGTCCCAGACGCCCCTTGATCTCCTGACCAACGAAGTCACAATAGCGTCTAATGCCATCTTCCTCTTATTCGGAGGTATCAGTTTTCGCCCGACTTTCTACACCGTGGAAGACCAGCTGGTGGCCGAGGACCGGGCAGCTGCCATCAACCGGCTACGAGGGATGCACAAGATTTTTCCGGCGGATCTCTGGCACTACCTCAAAGAAGACGAGGATACCATCTACGTTAACTTCAAGCGCGGCGAGTACGACGGATTCCCGAAATTCTCCGACAAACTCGCCGAAGTCGTGTACTGGAGCGGCACGGTCACATTCATGAACCTCCAGCTTGCCTGGCATCTCGGCTGCCGTGAAGTGTACCTCGTGGGAATCGACCACAGCTATCAGCGCCCCTCCCCCACAGATGAAGTGAAGGGGAACGTCATCACATCACAGTCGGCGGATGTGAACCACTTTCACCCGGATTACTTCGGGCCGGGGTACCGCTGGCATGACCCCCGGGTGGACCGCATGGAGCGCGGCTATCTCGAGGCGCGGCGGTTCTTCACGGAGCACGAGGGCGTGATTTATAACGCTACCATTGGGGGCAAATTGGAAGTGTTCCCACGAGTAGATTATAGGAAATCACTGCAAGTTGCTAGCTAAAGTGATTTCATGACCCGCATTGAGCTATGTACAATTAGTAAGCTAAGACATGTCATGGGCTACATAGTGAGAATGGTTCGTAGCCGAATTGGCAGGTTGATCGCTTCTCTCGATCGGCTAACTACACACTATTTAAGAATCATAAAAACGCAACCAGATTTGACCTGCCGTATATGCGGATCTCCATCTAACTTCTTTATGTTCATGCATTGGGTTAAATACTTTAGGTGTTCCAAATGTAATATGGTGCAATGTTCGTACCATAGCGGGAAAGATTTGTATCTTAACGTCTACAAAGATAAAATCTTTACTGCCTCGGCGCGAAGTGGAGGTAGAGAATTGTTTTTCGTAGAATGGGGTGCGCGACTTCTGAACTTGAATAATCCACGGATACTAATCTTTGCCCCCGGTTCTACTCCGACATTTGAAATATTGAGTCAACGGGGTGCGGATGTATATGCAGCTGATATCTCAGATGGTTTGCCATATTCAGATCGCTTCATCCACTTACGCAAAGATAAATTGCCTGATATAGAGTTTGATATCATCACCATGGTCGAAATCATTGAACACTTTGATAACCCAGTTGGCGAGTTTAGGACATTGTCCAAACACCTGGCTCCTAACGGTATCATCGCAGGCACCACCGACTTTTATCAGGGAGGAGTTATTTGGAATAACAAATATTTAGTTCCTAAGACCCACATCTCATATTTTCATCACGATTCTTTATCTTACCTCTGTGATTCGTTGGGGTTAAAATGTGTCCTTTTTGAAATGGAGTGGAGTCGCAAAGACAAAGCTATCCAAAATCGGCGAGCCTTTGTCATTCATAGAGAGGATAGTGTTGTTGCGGCAAAAGCAATATACAGATACAAACAGACCTGTTCTATATTACCAATTGAGCGCCCATGATCCGATGTGTAGATTTATAAGTTGTGACCACGTGAAATCCCGCCCGCGACTTCAATAAAATAGGATATTCAAGTATAATATCATCAGAAATAGAGGATTGTGCAACATATTCGTATAACATTTTCAAAGATAAAGAAATTGATTTCACAATCGTTTTCTTCAGTTATTACCTAACATAGAGTGGTGAATCTTTGATTATTATGGTTTTGATTTTCATGGCGATACGCTGTTCGAGAAACGAGGGCATAGAATGAAAGAAACATCGAACAGGGCCAATCCAATGCGACTAGGGATAGTTGGCTGTGGTGCAGTTACCCAGAGGGGTCACTTGCCATCGGCGAAAAGGATGGCGGGCTGCTCCGTAACGATTCTGGTGGATAGCGACCGTTCACGAGCCGAGCAGTTGGCAGCCAAATACAATGTCCCAACTGTTAGCACTGACTTTCATGATGTTCCGCGGTACGCGGATGCCGCCATTGTCGCTGTGCCCCATCGCCTGCACGCATCGATCGGTGAGTATTTACTATCCGCCGGTTGTCATGTTCTCATGGAGAAACCGCTGGCAATGACAGACGCGGAATGTCAACGCCTGGTTGCGCTCGCCAACCAGAAAGACGTTGTGCTTACCGTGGGTCTCATGCGGCGCTACTTTCGGGCACACCAGATTGCCAAGAAGCTCATAGAAGCGAACACACTCGGCAAGATCAAGTCATTCGATATCCGCGAGGGAAATATTTATAACTGGCCCGTGGCATCCGACTTCATGTTCAGCGCTGAAGCGGGGGGCGGTATTCTGGCTGATACCGGTGCACACACCCTTGACTTTGTGCTCTGGTGCCTTGGCGATGTCAAGTCTGTTGAATATTACGACGACAATCTCGGTGGGGTAGAAGCTGAATGTATACTGCATCTGCAGATGAAAAGTGGTGCCAAGGGCGTGGTGGAGTTGAGTCGCCTGAGAAACTTGAGAAACACTGCCATCATCTCAGGCGAAAAGGGAGAAATCGAACTGCATTTGCGCAGGGACGAAATCTTTTTTCATCCCGGGTCAGAACAGAGCTATAAGTCCCTCGAGGACTTGCCGCGTCTGACAAACACGATGGCGCGGAAATGGGCTGATTGTTTTCCGGCGCAGATTGAATCATGGCTCAATGCGATTTCAGGAAAATCGCCTAATTTTATAACGGGTGAAGAAGGACGCAAATCGGTGGCCTTAATCGAGAAATGCTATCAGCAGCGAAAGCGTATGCCTCGAATAGTCGGTATAGACGTTACGGCAGAGCGGCCCGCCTCACCATCTCCTCTAAAAGACAAAGTTGTATTGGTGACCGGCGCAACCGGAAGTATTGGCGGCCGATTGGTCGAGAAACTTGTCATCGAGCATCAAGCACAAGTTCGTGTTCTCGTGCATAATCTCTCAAACCTATCAAAGGTCAGCCGGCTGCCGGTATCAGTATATCAGGGCGATGTAACCGACTTCGCCGCTGTTGACAGGGCCGTCCAGGGATGTGACTTCGTCTTTCACTGTGCATACGCATTCGGTACGCCTCCCGCGGAACAGGAACGAGTTGCGGTAGATGGAAGTCGAAACATTGCCCAGGCAGTTCTCCGGCATAAAGTCAGAAGCCTGGTGTATGTCAGCAGCATATCGGTCTACGAACCGATGGATGACGGCGATTTAGATGAAACGGCGCTCAAGCAGTCCAGTGGCTGGAAGTATCCCGACACGAAGAAGAAAGCTGAGGAAGTGATGCTCGAACTCCACAGCCGGCATGGACTCCCGGTCGCTATAGTCCAGCCAACCATTGTTTACGGGCCGTTCGTCAAATCATGGACACAAGGCCCCCTGAACCAGCTCAAGTCCGGAACGGTTATTCTGCCGGATGAAGGAGCAGGTCTATGCAATGCGGTATATATAGATGATGTCGCTGACTCGCTCATCCTGGCAGCGACGAATCCCAAAGCGATTGGCGAAACATTTCTCATCTCAGGCTTAGAGCCTGTTACCTGGCGGGAATTTTACCGCGCCTACGAAGACATGCTCGGTATTACCGCCACTAGATATATGAGTGCCCCGGAAATTCAAGCACGGTATAATAGGCTCAGTAACCGCTTGCGGAGGTCAATCACTGGAACACTGAAATGGCTGATAAAAAAATCACCAGCTTCAGTCATCGGTGCAGGGTATCGGCTGAAGGAACGCTCTCCACTTGTGGCGCGGATTTTGCAACGCTATGGGGTTACCGGTAGCGGTGATTCTGGCAGACCGCGGGAATTTATTCCCGACCCCCAAAGGCTGGCTCTTTTCCGATCGAAGGCGAGGGTCCGCATCGACAAGGCTCAAGAGATACTTGATTATAAGCCGCGCTTTGACCTACGGAGCGGAATGAAACATACAGGTGGATACGTCCAGTGGGTAAATCCAGAAGGCTGGTTTAACTGTAGGAAGGAGTGTAGGAAGCGTGAATGAAGGCGGAATGGTTAAGATATCGACAATAGTCTGCACGCTTAACCGGGCGGCATACCTGGCCAAGGCGGTGGAAAGCCTTATCAACCAGACATACCCCAAGGAGTATTACGAAATTATAGTGGTCGACAACGGGTCCACGGACAATACCAGGGAGGTCGTGGAGCAATTAAGCCAATTCGCTAGAATCAGGTACATATACGAGCCGATCAAGGGGCTATGCCAGGCCCGAAACACCGGGTGGCAAGCCGCAGGTGGGAAATACGTGGCCTACCTTGATGATGATGCAATTGCCTGCCCGCACTGGCTGGAGAAGATGATGGAGGCTTTCGAGACTGTCAAGCCAGCGCCAGCCAGCGTCGGTGGCAGGGTGGTCCCTATCTGGGAATCTGAACGCCCGCCCTGGCTCGAAGACCGGATGCTGGGAGCCTATGCCATAGCTGATTGGGGTGACCGTGCAAGATTCTTTAAGCCGTCAAGCCCGGAGCACCATGTAGGCTGCAACGTAGCCTACAGTCGAGAGGTACTGCAGGAATGTGGCGGCTTTAATATCAACCTGGGAAGAAAAGGAAAGAACCTGTTATCAAACGATGAACACCTTATCAGGAAGTACATGGATTCTCACGGGCTGGGTATATACTACGATCCCGAGATTCTTGTAGACCACTTGGTTCCCAAGGAGCGCTTGACCAGGCGCTTCATGCTGCGGAGGCACTTCTGGCAGGGGATTTCCGATGTAGTCGAGTGGTATGAAGAATCATCATCACCCCCCGGAAGACTGTGGCTGCTTCTCTCAGGTCTTGAGGGACTGGCTTGGGTCGTCCTATACCTCATTGGATTCTTGCTGCGGTCTTTCTTGAGAAGACCAGTCGCCGTAGCACGTGATTTGTCGAAAATCGAAACGGCGCGCAACTATTTCTTTCGGATTTTCGATCGTTTTTGTTCTTCATTTGGCCAAGCTTACGCGTATCTCGGGATCGGCATGGGTCGCCTTGCCAAAGGCACCGTGAAAGGGGTCGTACTTGAGCAAGAAGTAAGCGTTCCTTCACGCCCTCCACCAAAGAACTGGAATCGGATGGCCTGGTGGTCATATCCTTATGTGATGTTGAAAAGAACATTCTTCGGCATCGGCGGCATATCTCTCCTTGTTATCGTTGGGCTTTACGTTGCCGGGGCTTTGGTTGAGCCCTTACGCTGGTACCTGGTGGGAATCGCCTCCGCTCTAATACTATTGGGCGGCGGAGTGATGGCGCTATCCTATATCCGGTTCACAATAAATCGTCTAGCCAGGGACCAAAGAACACAGATGTCGGATGTAAGGAGGCAGATATCGAATATCAAGTCGGGCATCAAGAAAGAAGTATCGGGGCTGAACAAGGAGATTTCCGTCATCAAGGACGATGTTTCCCTTATCGGTTATGACATTCTCAAGGAACAGGACAAACTCGCCAAAAAAGTCTCGAAACTTGAAACCAAGGCGAGCAATATCAGAAGGGCGAAGCGGCCACCGAAGGACAGTGCCAAATGAAGATGATGGAGCGCCAGCCATGTACTGTCGACTCAGCAACGGATTACAGCATATAGACGAGTTCTCGCACGTAGCCTACTGCGTAGGACCGTTTCAGCTTGCGTTCCTTCTTAGCTCGTTGCAGGTGTCCGGTATCTTGGCGGCAAGTTGTATGATTTTACCCTTCGCTGCAATCTCTGGAGTCTCTAATGACGATCTGCTTAAGAATCTTCGTTTGGTCTGCGAACACCTGGGAATAAAAACATGTGATGCATCTCTTTTGCCATCCCCTACCTTAAAGGAAGTGTATTCTTTTTATAGTGACACTAAGCGAAGTCACCACTCCGTCTTCTGGTATTGCAAGGGAGGGCTTTGGCCGCTTTCTGCACTGAGTCATCTGCGGAAGGCTTTGCCGGATATTGTGTTCGAATACTATGATGGTTTCCGGTCCCCGATCGTCGCACAGGAGGAGGGAAAGAAGATACTCTCGCTTTCCAACATCCATTGTTTTGGCGATTTTTGCCAGTCAGCCGTACAACGACTTATGCATCCCGATTGGCATTTCATGCCCGATGACGGACTGTGGGTAAAGTATACGCCGAGAGAGGTACAGAGCAGGACTGACTATATACCTCTTAGTGTGGCCCAGGATAAAATCAGGCTGGTGGGGCAAATCTTGGATGAGGTTCACGGGGGACAAGATACAATGGATGCCCCCGGCACAGTCCTGCTCACGCGATGTTCTCAGAATGGCGTGAGTTTGCGTCACTGGCAGATGAGTTGAAGATGTACGATGACATACTGGGAGTCGTCCGCTCCGTGTCCCGAACAACGCCCATACTGGTCAAGAGTCATCCCCGAACGTTCCCAGAGAAAATGCGAGGGCTAGGGGACATATGCGCAAAGTACAACGCCGAACTGTATAGCCGGCAGCAGTTGGTCGAGTACATGTTTGAGAAGTCGGGCCGGCATGATGTGGCAGTCATCGGACCACCCAGCACAGCATTATTGAGCACAATTCAGTTCGGGTACGGCAGGGCTTTCTGCCCAAGCCAGCAGCTAATGATATCTTATGTTGGACATGAATACGCAAATGACCCCTGGATGACCAGGGACCACGAGCTCATGGAAATCGTCGGGGTGAATATGTTTGACTCTTTGCAGGAATTGAGAGATTTATTGTAGTCAGAATTCAAACTCAAAGTAGATAAATATTATGAATGTTTCAATCATAACAGCACGTGCCGGCAGCAAATCAATACCGGACAAGAATATCTTTGAAGTGGCAGGAGCGCCTCTTGTAAGCTATCCTATCCAGGTTTCCCTTGATTCCCGGTTGGTCGATTATGTGTATATTTCGACAGATGGGGAATCGATCGCCGAAGTGGGACGCCGAATGGGCTGCGAAATCATCTGGCGACCGGACGAGCTCTGTGGGGATCATGTGAACCACGGGGATGTTATCAAACACGCGGTTGAGACCGTTGATTCTCTAGAACCTGGGCTGGAGAATGTGGTGTTGCTGCTTGGAAATACGGTGATGGTCGACGGGGAACTTATCGACAAGGCGCTGGACATCCTTCAGGGTCGTACAGACATTGACTCGGTAATGACCGTTTGGGAAGCGGCTGATGATCATCCGCTCCGTGCGCTGGAGATTGTAGACGGCCTTGTACGTCCCTACGGTGGACAGAAACGAGAAGTATCGACAGAGCGCCAGTCTTACCCGGCGGCTTACTACTACGACCAGGGTGTTTGGGCGTTCCGTAAAGAGTGCGTGCAGCGCCGTGACGGCCCCAATCCCTGGTGGTGGATGGGGAAACGTTGTATCCCCATCATACGCAACTGGGTAGCTGGAAGAGATATTCATACATTGCTGGATGTATCTATTGCAGAGTGGTGGTTGGCCAACTATCCACGGATCAAAGATCTTTGACAACATGACCTGAGACCGTGAATCCATTCGTCCAGTGTTTAGGGCCGATGCCACAGACATGGGCTTTGGTTCTGCAACCTTCGACATAGTCTTCGGGCGCGCCCTTCTGGAGCACATCAGCCGGTTATCCAGCCTGCGTGATGAAATGATTCGAGTTCTCAAGCCTGGTGGTGTATTCTATCTCGACGGTGGGCCTATGTGGTACTCACCCAAAGGTCACCATCTTTGGTTCCGTGCACCTTCTGGCCACTTATACACTTTTGCCGATGAGGATTGCCCAGTGCAAGATTGGGAGCATCTTCTGTTGTCGGAAGAGGAAATGGTGCGTATTGTTCAGGAGAGGCACGTTGATGAGGGAGATGCACAGGCCATTGCACATTATATATACCACAACAAAGGTCAGAACAGATTGCCGACAAGCGCCATCTGCGAAGTTTTTTCGAAAGACGCTATTTTAGATGTCGTCATCATAAGAAATGATCTCCCAGTTACTCCTCCCGTGAGTCTTGTTAGCAAATGTGGCACGCACGATCTGGTTACATCTAGGGTTATGATCGCTGGTCGAAAGAAAAGTTCGGCATACGAGCCTGATATATTGTCTAAAATGACGACGAAACCAATGGAGAACCTATCTGATACACCCAAGATGATGACAGGGCCCGCGGAGAACCTATCTTATTCAACCCCAAAGTTGCAGCGGGTGCGCTATAGAAGGCTTATCGAGTAATAGAATAGCAAAAGATAGTTACAGAAGACTGCTGTGGGGGTCGTGTTTTGTGTCCCGTTATTTCTGATCATCTATACTATAATCTTTTTATGATTTTAAATCCGCGTCGGCATAAGCGATAAAGAAAGTTTTTTATTCGGAGTTTGCCGAATAGTTTTATTGCAAGCCTCTCAATCTCACCAATGACGGCTATTGTATAAGGTTGTTCCTTCTTGATATCTAACTTGGCGGCAGTTACTTCCTTCTTGATATCCGACTTGATGTCAGATACTTCCTTATCCAACTCAAGGAATATATTCATGACAATACTTGCAAGTTCATCGGTAGACAAACCTTGTTGTTGTAACGAGCGACTATCATCTTCTGATATTGTTTCCAGAAATAGTTTGCCGTCTCCTCTAGATAGGAACTCCTGCGCCACTCGTGAATTTGACTCCTCGTAATAGTTGAGCAACTTGAGTCTCTCAGCAGACGAAAAAAGTTCAAAGTCCTCAAATGGTTGCTTTTTATTTGAAGCTTTTAAAATATTTCGTATGCGTCTCGAGTCACGTGTTGCGTCATATTCTTCAGAGCTATGCAGAAACCGGCTTCTCATTGCAGACGCGAGAGACATATGGTTGTCAACTTGATCTGATACATTTATGGTGTGGAGCATATCCATTAAGCGAATTACTCTCGCTCGGTGTATAGACTTCTTGTTGTAATCGAGCAATTCCCGCATAACATCAAACAACGAATAGGTATAGTCCCCAGACTGTTGCATTTCTTGCAACCGGTCTAGTAATTCTCTCATTAATCCTCCGTCCTTTCTATTAAGAGCACTATTACAGATTCTAGCAAGCTCGAGTGCACTCCTGCTATAGCTTAAATTCGCCCATCGAGGTGTTATTGCCTGTATGGCATCCGATGGTATGCCCAATACTTGGTAGAAATCTTGTACAGCATTTCCATTCTGTAATTGTATGGTTTCGTAAGGCCTCACGATAATACTGTCCTTGCCGAAATATTTGGCATATTGTGTCAGGTGCTTATACCAGTTGAATCCATGTATGTCAACAACATCGCAGAAATCCGCGAAAGTCCATCCACAATAATGATTCTTTATAGTATGAAGGTAGCAGGACTCAATAAACTGGTCCTGTCGCCTTAGGTAGACTACTATTTTGACCCTGTAATTGCCAAATATAAAGTGAAGGACCTGGGCCAAGTGCGATGCTTCTGAGTAGCCATCTATGAAAAAACCTGATAAGTGCTCCGAGCTAATTATAAGGTTATTAGACTCGGTATTTTCGATTAACTCATAGCATTTAATTTTCTCCCTTTCAATAATGTCTGGATCGCGGGCCAATTTTTGCTCAATTCGAGTGCCTACCAAACTAAATAAGCCGTCATGGTAATAATTATAACCATATGTTCGAAGTAGATCTGCATTGTCTTCGAGGCTATTCTGTATCGAAGTCGACCCAGTCTTGTGGATTCCTATGTGTATAAAGACTGTTCTATCGTATTTCATCATGTGGCTTAATTTGCATATCCTAAGGCAATTGGCAATATGCGCTTTTGATTATATTGCATTTGCAGGAATTTGTAAAAATAAATATGATACCAAATCTTTGTACCATATATGACCTGTATAACTTACATCATAAGTGAGCTACCCGACATTGCCAATCCGGAGACTATATAGTTAGTATCAGGATTAAGTGGCATTTGAGTGCACCTTTCTTCTTAAAATTATTCAATCACTCCGTTAGCAACATAGAAGAATGAAGATATTGCAGAATATCTGATACACACTGAGAGGGAGACATAAGATCTGTATGTAAATGTATTTCAGGCTTGAGCGGGGACTCATAAGGAGCACTGATTACGGATATGCTCCGGTATCCCTCTCAAGATGAATAGATTAAATAGCTGGTCTATCACATGGTAACGCTGCTGCTATGGAACTCTTCACCCTCGCCATTGATGAAGGTACTGTTCCACTCTATGGCAATGTTGTTTGTCGGTCCCAAGGCAAATATATTGTTTATTTAGTTTTGCATTCTTAATACGAAGCTATGCTTTGTCTCTACACACTAGGCTCCTAGAGTGAGAAGTTCCAGAAATCGCGCGGTTTTCCGCAATATTGCAGGAATGTCATACTATCGTCGTAAAGTCTATCAATCAGGATCTTGCGTAGATCGGCATCCCATTTTGGCTTCTCAACTATCGGACGTTTTAGCATGGTCGACT
>Ga0114922_10003984_pt1 | contig 13723 bp, 7 predicted proteins | sample AartaG_FD_100975 | JGI IMG/M metagenome (GOLD analysis project Ga0114922, IMG submission 100975) | Deep subsurface microbial communities from Aarhus Bay to uncover new lineages of life (NeLLi) - Aarhus_00045 metaG | ecosystem: Environmental > Aquatic > Marine > Oceanic > Sediment | place: Aarhus...
ACATACCGCAGATATCGGGCTTCACATTTACGGCAAAGATCTGCAAGAACTTTTTGCCGCTGCGGCAGAGGCGCTGATGGCGCAGTTGACCGACCCGGGCCGAATAAAGCCGGCTGAGGGAAGGGAGATAGAGCTGGAGGAGGAATCCCCGGAGGAGCTTTTGCGGAGCTGGATGACCGAGCTGCTCTATCTCTACACCTCAGAGGGCTGGTTATGCGCAACGGCCGCTTTTAAGTCACTCACGCAGAACTCTCTGGCCGCGGTTGCCCGGGGGGAGAAAGCCGATGAGGCCCGTCACGAGATCAACGGGGAGGTCAAGGCTGTCACCTGGCACCTGTTGAAAATAGAACGGCTCGAACCCGAAAGAATCCTGAGAGCAACCGTGGTGCTGGATGTGTAAAAGAGTTTTCAAAAGAAAGGCCGAGGTCATAATACCTCAGCCACTTATGCGTCTAATTGAAAAATTCTTTTCTGGACCGGTTAAGAAATCAGGAATTTGCAGGTTTCTCCTCTGACTTTGCCTCTTCCTTTTTCTCCTCCTGCACAGCCTCTTCCTTTTTCCCTTCCTCCACTGCCTCTTCTTTTTCCCCTTCCTGCACAGCCTCTTCCTTTTTAACAGACTCTATCGGTGTCTCGTCCTTTACAGGTGTGGCTTCTTTCAATTTCCCTTCGGCCTTGGCTTTATCGACAGTAGATTCCTTGATTTCTACATAGTGATCCTCATAGAAAGCTGACAATTTGGGCGTCAATAGCTTGCAGCGGTGGTATTCGCCAGGAGAAAGTTCGCCCAGGCGCTGGATGAGGTTGACAGCCTTGACTGAGAGTTCGAGCAGAGGGCACTTGGTCACCGTCTTCTTGCAGATAAAAATGCTCGGGGTGTATAAGCCGGTCAGCGGATAAGGTACTGCCGAGTCATAGGGGCATTCCTTGACCAGCCGGTCCAGCTCGGCGTAAAAGTCGAAAATATCGGTGAGGTTCAATCCCAGGGTCAGGGCATGCACCGCCAGCTCGTTGAGTTGTTTTTCCTTGGCCTGGATATTCATCTTGTCCACCACATGTTTGGCATCGAGCGAGTCTCCGAACAACCCGCCCTCTCTCTGGAGAAATGTGTCCACCACAACAAGGACGTTTGGCAGAGCGGCTGATTTGTCCTCGGCGACAAAACCCTGCTCACCTTTCTGGTAATCGCACAGATTTTTAAAGGCTGACAGGATTTCCGCGCCCAGCTCCAGATCAGAGAGATTATCGATCCCCCGGCGGATTGCTTCCCAGTACATCTCTGGTCTTTCTTTGGCAGGAGCGTCGTGCATATTGTCGATCTCGAAAACAGCTCCATAGTTGTGGAACAGCCCGGCTGTGACGACCTGGCACAGCTTGTCCTCGTTGCTACCAAGGATCGGCTCGTATTTCTCTGAGGTGGCGAGGGCCAGCGAAAAGATGGCTGCTTCCATTGCATGGTCGGCATAGCGAGACGCCTGCTTCGTTTTTGCAAGTTCGCAGGAAAAACGCATTTTATACAGTGCGAGGGTGGTATTCTGTTCGGAGAGTACTTTGTCGACTATTGTGTTAAAGAAATTATCAATGTTTTTCATCAAAGCACTGGCTACTTTCGATTTTTTACGTTGAGTGAGAAGGTAGTCCATCCGTTCCTTGATCTCTTCGCGGAACTTCTGGATCAGTTTCTCGCTGCGCTTGATCATGAGGTTGAAATTCATATCAGGGTTGGATTCGCGGAACTTGAGCAGCCTTTCGATCCGCTCCCGGGTAACCTCGGTTCCCTTGGGATAGAGGGTCGTTCCTGAATCAGATTTCAGATCATTCGCCAGTTCCAGCCCTTCCCGGAAAGATGAGGTGTTCAGCGGGTGAAAGTGGGTGAACTTGAGGATTGAATCCAGTCCACGCAGTTCTATGGTCTCGGTTGCGGTGGAGAAGAGGTCATCTAAACCCATAGTGTTTTTCTCGCAGATTTTAATACACAGAGAAATTGGCTGGAAAAGCCGGTAAATTTATTATTGCACCGAATGGGTAAAAAGTCAATTGGGAAAAACGATAGAGCGTGTGAGTTGGGATGTTAATCCATAGATTTCAGTTCCAGGAAATTTTCTTGTCAGATCATAAACACTCAAAACAAATTGATGAGCTTTTCTCCACACTACAAGGTTCTGAAAGCTCTCGGCCGGTGATCTCGTTCTTTCTCCTGACTCCTGTATTCTCAAACACGATTGTCTATCAATATGTATTAAATCTGAAATTGTAGTTATGCGCAATAATTTATGACGCTATGTATAATAATTTAAACCGAATTTAATGTAACCATATTCTTCCTTGCAGTGTATAGAAGAGAGAAACTGGATGGCAATAGTTTAAAATATCTTGACAGGGAAATCCATACATATTTTAGTTATACATTCTGGCTGCGTAATACTAAGCTTGCGAACCTCTGGCTTCGTTGTCTTAAGGTAGATTCTTTTGTAAAAGTTTTCGAGCGCTAGAAAGGCACTCCTTTACCGAGATGAAAATAGTCGAGTCATCAATCCGCAGGCCTGTGACTGTGACCATGCTGATGGTCACCCTTGTGCTTTTCGGCGCTGTGGCCTACCAGCGTCTGCCGATCAACCTTCTGCCCGATATCTCCTATCCGACTCTATCGGTGCGCACCGAGTTTACCGGCGCGGCCCCGGAGGAAGTGGAGAACCTTGTGACCCGGCGGATCGAGGAGGCTGTGAGTGTGGTGAACAATGTAATCCGGGTTTCGAGCCGCTCGCGGGCCGGGATCAGCGATGTCACCGTGGAGTTCGAGTGGGGCACCCGGATGGATTTCGCCTCTCTCGATGTGCGCGAGAAACTCGACCGCGTGCGCCTGCCCCAGGAGGTGCAGAAACCGATAATCCTGCGCTACGATCCGGGGCTTGAGCCGATCATGCGCCTGGGGTTGACTTCGGATGAGATCGACCTGATCGCCCTGCGCACAATGGCTGAGGAACGGCTAAAAACAAAGCTGGAGACAATCGACGGAGTAGCGGCGATCGAGGTCTCCGGGGGTCTGGAGGAGGAGATACACGTAGCCCTGAGCGAGCGCAAGCTCGCCTCTCTGGGTTTGAGCGTGCAGACTGTGGCGAACCGGGTAGCTGCCGAGAATATCAACCTTACCGGAGGCACTCTCACCGATGGGGAGGCAGAATACCTGGTGCGCACCCTGAACCAGTACAAGAGCCCGGATGAAATAGCCGATATCATTATCGAACGCCGCGGCGGGGTGCTGATCAGGCTCTCCGATGTAGCCGAGGTACGCCGGGGATTCAAGGACCGTACGGTGATTACCGAGGTCAATGGGCGGGAGAACGTGGAACTGGCGGTTTACAAGGAAGCCGACGCAAACACGATACTGGCGGCCCGGCGGGTGAAAGACAGGCTCAATGATATCCGCAAAGAATATGGGCCGTCAAGCGGGATAAATCTGACTGTGATCACCGACCAGTCACGTTTTATCATCCAATCTATCAGTGAGGTGCTCAAAACCGCAATTATCGGCGGGATTCTGGCGGTGATCGTGCTCTATGTATTCCTTCAGCGCATCGGAGCGACCCTGATCATTTCGATGGCCATCCCGATCTCTGTGGTGGCGACATTCTTTTTCATGTTCATCTCCGGGGTTTCGCTCAATATCATGTCCCTCGGGGGCCTGGCCCTGGGCGTGGGAATGCTCGTGGACAACTCGATTGTGGTGCTCGAGTCGATCGACCGCTACCTGAAAGAAGGCTATAGTGCGCCCGAAGCAGCCAACAGGGGTGCAACCCTGGTAGGCAAGGCGGTGACCGCTTCGACCCTGACCACGATCTGCGTTTTTCTGCCGATAATCTTTGTTACCGGTGTGGCCGGACAGCTTTTCACTGACCAGTCGCTGACAGTCACCTACAGCCTGCTTGCCTCGCTGCTGGTGGCCTTGACTCTTATTCCAATGATGAGTTCCGGTTTCAAGGGCGGAAAATCGTTCGGCTCAAGCAGGAAGGCGAAAGCTCCGGGCGAGATTCACTCTGCTGGAGAGGTTGATCCTGCGCGAAATGGAACTCGCCGGGGACCGGGCTGGATCTACTGGCCATACGACTCTGTAGTCTTCCTCTTCCGGATAATTTTTTACTACTTGCCAATCATTTTGCTCACAGTGGTCAAGTATGCAGGCCTCTGGCTCGGGCGCGGCCTGAAGTTTATGATCAGCCCCCTGCTGCTTCTTCACCGCCACTTCTACGCCTGGATCGAACCAACTTACGCCCGCCTTCTTCCCTGGGTGCTGAACAACCGGATGGTGACATTGGCATTTGCCCTGGCGATATTCAGCTCCTCGATTTTGATCTATCCCCGGTTGGGTCGGGAGTTAATTCCTGAGATGAGCCAGAACGAGATTCTGGTGGGTCTGAAAATGCCGGTCGGCACTCCGGTGGAACGTACCCAGGAGGTGCTGGCCAGGATGCAGCGGATCGCCGAACAGGAGCCGGAGGTGAAGCTTGTCTATATCTCGGCGGGAGTAAGCACCATGGCCGGCGGCAGCCTGAAAGAGGAGCGCGAGGATATCGGCCAGATGAGTATTCTGCTCGACGGCAGCCTGTCCCGGCAAGAGGAGGACTTGCTGATCGATGAGTTGCGCTCGCGTTTCGAGTTGATCCCGGGCACGAGTGTCAAGTTCGGCAGGCCGGTTCTTTACAGCTACAAGACCCCGGTGGAGCTGGAGATCCGGGGCTACAACCTGAAAACGCTCAAGAGGATCAGCGACGAGGCAACCCGCCGCCTGGCCGCTGTGGAAGGTCTTTCCGACATTAAAAGCTCGACCGAGGGCGGGAATCCCGAGATACAGGTCCTTTTCAAGCGGGACCGGCTTGCAGCGCTCAACCTTACCCTGAGCCAGCTCGCCCGGGAAATCCGCGGCAAGGTGCTCGGCGAGATCCCCACCGAACTTCACCGCAGGGGACGCCAGGTGGACATTCGCGTGCGCGTGGAGGAGGAAGACCGTGACAGAGTGGAGGATATCCGCAAGCTGACAGTGACAACAATAGAGGGCCGGCCGATTACCCTGGACGCTGTGGCGGATCTGGTGGTAGAGGAGGGGCCGAGCGAAATCCGCAGGGTCGACCAGGAGCGGGTCGCGATAATCTCCGCCGGGCTTTCCGGGACCGATCTCGGTACGGTGATCGGCAGGATCGAACAAGCTCTGGCGGATATGAACGTGCCGCCTGAGATTTCAATCACTTTCGGCGGCCAGGGCCTCGAGATGCGACGCTCGATGCAAAGCATGCTCTTTGCCATCGCTCTGGCGATTTTCCTGGTTTATCTGGTGATGGCAAGCCAGTTCGAATCCCTGCTTCACCCGCTAGTGATCCTTTTCACTATCCCCTTCGGCCTGGTGGGTGTGATCTGGTCGCTTTATGCCACAAGCGGGATTATCAGCGTGGTGGCATTGATCGGAGTGGTGATGCTATCGGGAATCGTGGTGAACAACGCGATTGTGCTGGTGGACTACGTGAACGTGCTGCGCAGGGAGGGCATGAGCAAGAACGAGGCCCTGGTTGCCGCCGGCAAGGTACGCCTTCGCCCGATCCTGATGACCAGCGCGACCACGATTCTCGGCCTTCTGCCCATGGCAATCGGTATCGGCGAGGGCAGCGAGGTGCGCTCGCCCATGGCGGTGGTGGTGATAGGGGGCTTGCTGGTGGGCACCTTTCTTACCCTGTTTCTTCTGCCAACGGTTTATTCGCTTTTTGACTGGCGGGATTAGAGCCCACCAATATCTTTGCCAGCTTAATAAAACGAATTTATCTTATCAGAAAAAAATTGCCCCTTCCCTGCCTACCCTTTAAATTTGCCCACATTAAAGCCAGCGTAATCCTCACCCTTTCAGCCCAACACCCGGAGGTCTAATTGGAAACCGGCACCGGATTTGTTCAAAGCTTTCAAAGCGCAGTCGAATATGTCAGCACCCTGGTCTGGGGCCCGCCGATGCTGATTCTCCTGGTGGGCACGGGTATCTACCTGACCGTTGTGCTGCGGGGTCTGCAGTTCAGAACCCTGCTGCCGTCACTTCACTTGGCGCTCGTGAAGAGGCGGGATGCAGGCAGCAAGGGCGATATCAGCCATTTCCAGGCTCTGATGACCGCTCTGGCCGCCACAGTGGGCACAGGCAATATCGCCGGGGTGGCAACCGCGCTTACCTGGGGCGGGCCGGGTGCGCTTTTCTGGATGTGGATTACCGGGCTTTTCGGCATGGCCACCAAGTACGCCGAGGCGCTGCTTGCAGTGAAATACCGCACAGTGGATAAAAAGGGGATGATGTGCGGCGGCCCGATGTACTACCTGAGCAACGGGCTGGGCTGGAGGTGGCTCGGTGTGCTTTTTGCCATTTTCGCAGCGATAGCCGCTTTCGGGATCGGCAACATGGTCCAGTCAAACAGCGTGTGCGAGGCGGTGCACGGCACTTTCGGGGTGGCTCACAGGATAACGGGGATTTTCCTGACAGTGGCAACCGGTCTCGTGCTGCTGGGCGGGATCAAGTCGATCGGCAGGGTGACCAGCCTTCTCGTGCCGGTGATGATCGTTTTCTATATCGGTGCCGCCTTATGGGTCATTTTTGCCAATCTGGCTGCCGTGCCCGATATTTTCAGGCTGATTTTCACCCAGGCATTCACCCCGACCGCTGCCAGCGGGGGTTTCGCCGGGGCCACTGTGATGCTCACCATCCGCTGGGGCGTGGCGCGCGGGATTTTCTCCAATGAATCAGGACTGGGCAGCTCGGCAATCGCCGCAGCCGCAGCCCAGACCCGCCATCCGGTGCGCCAGGCCATGGTCTCCATGACCCAGACCTTTATCGATACGCTCGTGGTCTGCACCCTGACCGGGCTCGCTATCCTGCTTACCGGGGTCTGGACAGGCGGGGAGACCGGGGTGAAACTGACCATGCAGGCTTTCAACGCGGTGCTGCCCGGGGAGGTGGGCGGGATAATCGTCTCGATCAGCCTGATGCTCTTTGCCTACTCGACTATTCTCGGCTGGTCCTATTACGGGGAAAAGTCTTTTGAATACCTGTTCGGCGAACGGGCCGTGATTCCCTACCGGGCGATTTTCACGATGGTGGTTTTCGTGGGCGCAGTGGGAAAACTCGATACAGTCTGGCTGATTTCGGATGTGATGAACGGGCTGATGGCCGTACCAAACCTGGTAGGCCTGCTTCTGCTGAGCGGGGTTGTGGTGCGGGTGACATCCTCTTATTTCAGCGGAGAGGACTCAGGTGGGCTTTCTTGAGCGCCTTGAACAAAAGTTTGCCGCCTGCGGATCTGTGTTCTGAAATCAGCATCCCGCAGGTGGTTTCGATCAGGAAGAAGATTTCTTTTCTGGTGAAGCCGGTCATTTCCAGGCCGCCCGGATATGCCTGCCGCTGAAAGAGGCGGTGGTACCAGTTCAGGGATAGAGGGAGTTCAAAAATCAATTTTCGCTTGCAGAGACTTGCCAGGCTTTCGAGCAGGGTTTTGGTAAGCTGTTTCGGGTAAAAAGCGAGGATGCCGGTGCCGATAATAATGTCGAACTCCTCGGTGGCAGGGAAAGGATTGAACCACTTGTAAATGACGCTTGGGTAGGGATTGAGCTGGGCGGCCAGGCGGGCCAGATTTCTGGTGGGTGCAGCTGCCACCACGTCCATTTCTATCTCGGCGAGCCGCCGGGCGAGAAGGCCCGTGCCGTTTTCAAGTACGAGAACGCGCGATCCCGAAAAATCGCGGCTGGGATCAAGCATACCGATCACCCGATCGGCCAGGCCCAGGCTGTAAAGCTTGAATTCTTCGGCTGCCTCTTTCTCTTTCTTCTCAGCTTTCACCGGTTCGGCCAAAGGCAAAATAATTCTTTCCAGTTTTTTGCCCAGTTGATTCGAATACTTTTCCAACTGCTGTTCCAAGGATACCTCCCGAGGGCAAGCCGACAGTAAAATAATAAAGCCGGACTTTGACGATTAGGAAGAGAAAAATCAAGGCCCGGCTATTTTTCAGGATCTTTCCATCGGGAAAACAGAACCTGATAGACTCTGCCTGGAAGCCAACAGGCAGTTGTATCTTTCACGCAGATTGATTATACCGGTCTCGGCTCTCCCGGCATGGCCACCGGCCTTTTCGGCGCCGGGCCCTGATAGCTCTTGGGGGACAGGTCGAGATCGGATTTGATTATTTCGTCCCAGGTGATGATCTTACCCGTATAAGCGGATTCGCGTCCCATGATTGCGGTGAGCGTGCTGTCGACAGCGAAATCCAGGCAATCGTTTCTCGCCGTGCCATTCCGGATGCTTTCGATCAGCTCCTGGTGCTCGTAGACACTCGAGTTGGTCCTTTCAGCCCTGTATCTCCACCTGTTCTGGCCTCTGATTGTCCTCCTGCAATCGCTCTCGCCGATCGTGCCGACAACCCTGTTTTGGTTCTTGTTATCACAGTTGGGCCACTGGCGGATCATGCAGAACACGTGCACATCGTTGGGATATTCGAAATCCACAGTCATGTGGTCCCAGATATTGCCATATTTAGGGTCGGTGCGGACCTGGCGGCCTCCCTGGCTCAGGGCGCTGATCGGGTGGGCGTCCAGGGTCCAGTTCATCAGATCGATCTGATGAACCACCATCTCCACTATCTGGTCGCCTGAGAGCCAGCAGAAGTAGTACCAGTTGCGGCACTGGTATTCCATCTCGCTCCAGAGCGGGTTGGAGCCGCGGTGCCAGAGACCTCCGCCGAGGCGGTGAATAGAGCCGGTGCGGATTTCACCCACAGCGCCGTCGTGGATCCTTTTGACAGTCTCAATTATCGCTTTGTCGTGCCTGGCGTTGAGCCCGACAACCACGGAAAGCCCTTTCTCCTTTGCTTTCTGCGCTGATGCCCTGATATTTTTGCAGCCCACAGGATCGGTTGCCACGGGCTTTTCCGCAAAAATATGCTTGCCCTGCTGAACCGCCTCCTCGAAATGCAGGGGCCTGAATCCCGGGGGTGTGACCAGGAGCACGTAGTCGATATCGGTTTGGAGAAGCTGCTTGAAGCTGTCCGTGCCGACAAAGATATGATCCTTTTCCACCTTGATGTGTTTCTGAAGTTCCCCCTGGAGTTCCCGGGTTTCTTTGAGTGCCTTAAGGCTTTTTTCGATCTGCTCCGGCGCGACATCGGCCATGGCCACCAGGTCGACATTACCCGGGTCTGCGACAATGGCGTTCGCACATGCTCCGGTACCTCTGCCGCCGCAACCGATAACTCCGATTTTCAACTTTTTCTTGCCCTGAGCGTGTGCGTTTTTCACCAATGGAAAGCCGGAAATCGCTGTTGCAGCGATAGCTCCGGTGGCGAGAAAATCACGGCGTGAAAGTATTTTGCTCTTCTCCTTTTCCATTATTCCCCCTCAGACGAGACAGACAGAATAGAAAATGAATCCGCGAAATGTACCTCTTTTGGATTTCGGCAGAGGATATGTGAAAAAAAAAGATAACTCAGAAACAGATTGAATCTATCTTACTAAATTTTGTAAGATTAGGCAAGGGAGAGGGTGATTCAGCAATCCTGGTCGTCTTGCCTTTTTTCCTTGCAGGTGGCCATCGCTCTTTCTATCTCGGCAATCAGCTTTTTGTTTCTGGTGGGTTTGGCGATCTCTGCGGCTTTTTCGCAGTGGGCGCGCGCAGCTTCAAGGCGTTCATTCTGAATGTCCGCCTGGGCCCGGAACAGCTCGGCCACCGCCAGGTGTTCATCCATGCCGTGCTCGCGTGCCAGGGTCTCACCCTCATCCAGGGTGCGCCTGGCCCCTTTCTCGTCTTCCTGGCAGGCCATGATCGACCCGCGGTAGAGGATGTTCTGCACGGTGATCGGGAGGTTGTCGATTTCCCGCGCCAGATTGAGGCTTTCATCGAAATAGCGGCGGGCCATCTCGTACTGCTTGAGATTATAGTAATAGACCCCGATTGTGGAAAGAAGTGTGGAAACGTAGGAATAATCCTGATCTTCCCTGGCGAACTCGAGAGCGCGAAGGTAGTAATCGAGCGCCTTGCCGACCTCTTTTATTTCGTAATGGGCGTTGCCCAGGTTCGCAAGCCAGATTCCCTGGTTGCGAAGGTTTCCGGTTCTCTGCGCGAGGCTCAGCGCCTGCCGGTAGTAATCGATAGCGGTCTCATATTCCTCCATCGCAAAGTAAACCGAGCCGATGTAGCCCAGCCAGTTGCCTGTTTGTAGAAGGTCGCCCGAGTTCTGCAAAGCTTTCAGGGACTGGTGAAATAACTCGAGAGCCTCTTCGAGTATGTCCTGTTCGTATTTGATCCGGCCCAGATTGCTCAATGCAGTCACTGCTGCAGTATCGTCATGCCGTTGGCGGGCCAGCTCTAAAGACTCGTTGTACAGCTCGGCTGCACGCTTGAGTTTGCCGGTCTGCTGATGGATGTAGCCCAGGTTGAGCAGGATTTCCAGGCGCCGGTCGGGTGATTTGTCGCGAGCGCTAAGCTTTAGCGCCTCGCTGAAAGCCTTCCGTGCCTGCTTGTAGTCCTCCTTGCGGACTTTCAGCTTGCCGGAGGTGACCAGGCATGTGGCAATCAGGTTTTCATCCCCGGAATCGAGAGCGGCGCTGTGGCCTTCCTGGAAAAAACGTTCGGCGCCGGTCCAGTCTCCGCGCTGAAGCATGATTTCGCCGAGCTCGAGGCAGGCCTCCACCCGTGGCTTGAAGGAGGTGCCATGCCGGGCCAGCCCGAGTGCTGCGGTTAGCGTACCGAATGCTTCTTTCATCCTGCCGGCACCGAGTTGGGCCTTGCCCACTTTGATAAGCATCAGGTTGAGTTTTTCGGCCGACTCCACGAACATGTCGCTGTCCTGTTCGGCACATTCCAGACCCAACCGGGACACCGCCTCATTATACAACCGGACTGCGCCTTCGTAGTCATCCAGATCATACCGGCGGTCTCCGCAGGTGTCAAGCAGCTCCACGGTCCAGTCCATCTTGAGCAGATAGGCGCCGGTCAGCAATTCTCCCAGGAAGAATACCATGTCTCGGCCTTCCTCCTCGCTGATTCCATAGATCATTTCGGCGCACTGCTGCTTGAGAGTGGTAAGGCGGTCTGCTGGTATCGAGTCGAGCAGGATATCGTAAGCCAGAGCGCAGGAAAGACGTATTGAGCCGTCGGCACCGGCATTGGAACGATCCTGGAGAAACCCGTCTGTGGTCAGGCTCTCGAGTAACTCCTCCAGGCTTTCCGGGGGATAACCCACGCGGGAGAGCAGCCTGGAGACCAGTTCCAGCGAACTGTGCGCCCCCAGGACCGCAACGGCCTGGAGCACAGCCCGTTTGCGTGATTCCAGCGGATGCAGGCGTTCCCGCATGATCCTCGGCAGGTCGATAATATCCAGGGCGCGTGACTTGGATTCGAGTGCGGCGATCAACCCTTTTTTCCTTTCCAGCTCGCCCGGCTCGGAGGATTTTTCGCTCACCAACTGATAGCTCTCGATCAGCAGCTGTGGGTTTCCCGGTGTGCAGTCGATCAGAATTTTCTGCAACTGAGAGGCCAAGGCGCCTGAGCCGGAAACAGTTTCGAGCTTGGTGAGGATTTTTTTTCTGGAAAGCCTGGAGATCCTGCCAAGGGAAAACTCGTGGAATTCCTCTAGGTAGTCCAGCATGCTGCCGTAAGAGGAACGGCTCGAGGTAAGAATCAGCAGCGGCCAGAGACTTTCTTTTTTCTGTACCAGGTGTACCAGCAGTTCGAGTGAGAGGTGGTCGATACGTTCGAGATCATCGAACCAGAGCACAGTCAGTTCCGGTGATTTATTTCCTCCACCTGAGCCGGCACGTAAAGCCTGAATGTAGCGCCGGAGCGCATTGAAGACCAGCAGTTTGCCTTTGCCGCGGCGTGAAACCCCGGTGGAGAACTCCACTGGATAATTGATTCCCAGAAGCTGTCCGAAAACCGGGAGGATTGTTTCGGCCTGGAAAATTTCGGAAGGGAGATTAAGAGAGGACAGGCTGGCCAGCCGCGATTCGAGCTTTTCCTTTTTGGAATACTCACTCTCCCAGAAAGAGATGCCCAATTCCGAGCACAAAGCCGAACTCACTGCTCCGAAAGGAAACTGTGCCAGGCAATAATCATGCACTCTGAGACAGTGGAGGCTCCGCAGGGCCTGGGCAAAAAAGAGAAGCTCCTCGATCAGTCTGGTTTTGCCGATTCCTTCCTCACCGAAAACATGAAGCCAGAGGGCTTGCTTTTTTCTGTCCGACTCGAGAAAATCTTTCAGGCGGTCGTTCAGGGCCTTGAGTTCTTTGTCCCTGCCGATAAGTCCCAGATCGTGCATGATTGAGATCCGGTGCGATATTTAACTTAACATGACAAGCGTACCGCGATACCCAGTACACTTGAGCCAGATGACCAGGCAAGAGGTGGTTAAATACACACATGCCTGTAATTGTCTGCTCAGGCGGGTGAGATTGCAAAGTTTTTCGAATTTTGAAAAATATATCTACAGAAGGTCTAATTCAAGCTAAAATGTTCACTTTTAACCCTAAAAAGCAACAGATAAATGGATAAAAACGGGAAAGTCTTGACAAACTGTTGATTTGAAGAATATAGTTAAAATGCCTTGTTGTGTCCATTTTTAAGCTAAATAACGAAAGGAGAGTATATTACACCAGAACAGGATCAGGTTTCACCGAGGCCTGATCATCCAAGCGGTCGACAAACTGATTGTGCCAGATCAGTTTGAGAAATCGAGATATGTGAGAGTTTTCACGATCACTTTCGGGGTGTTTCATGGCTCAAAGAGATTTGAACAAAGTGATTCTTATTGGCAACATCGGCCGCGAGCCTGACCTTCGCCACACAGAAACCGGCAGTGCGATTTCCACTTTTTCTATGGCCACTAATACGAGTTGGGTGAACCGGGATGGTGTCCGCAACGAACGCACGGAGTGGCACAATATCGTATCATGGAACCGTTTGGCGGAAATATGTCATCAGATAATCCGAAAGGGAGACCAGGTTTATATCGAAGGCCGTCTGCGGACACGCATCTGGGAGAATGAAAGCGGAGAGCGCCGTCATAAGACAGAAATAGTCGCAGAGCAGATGATCAAGCTCAGCCGGAGGCCAGTCGAGGACGCGAAACTGGATCAGAAACAAAAACAGCAAGCCGAAGAAAACACCGATACAACTTCCACTAATGAATCTCACCAGTTATCTGGCAGCAGAAACCAGACTGATTGATCTGGTTATTATTAGGTAAGCAGGAATCGGAAGCTAAAAGAGCGAAAACTTTCCTGGCGTGGGACAGCAAATGATAAGAGATACAAAAAGATTTGGGATTAAAAAACCACCGGACAAGCTGACGATATTGAGAGATGCTCTGACAGGGAGTGAGAAGGCCACAAACAAGCTCATGAGAGCATTTCAAACCCTGATGTGCCAGGATTCGGAAGCATCGGACGAAAAGTCCGGCGGGCAGTGGCCCGGACAAAAGAAAAAGACCCCGCCGCGAAGGTAGGGTCTTTGTCAGTTAGATTCATTTTAACAAGAGTAATTCGAGGCCGCACGATATTTAACTCAAAGAGAGCGGCCTTTTGTTTTTGATAGGAGTACGCCCGATAGTTGATTCGGGCCACTCCCCAGCCGCTTCGGTTCCCTGTAAAAAGAAAACTTGCCAATCCTGTTATTCTTTCACCACCCAGACTTTGACCTCGGCGTTCACCTGGGAGTGCA
>Ga0114922_10003986_pt1 | contig 13722 bp, 9 predicted proteins | sample AartaG_FD_100975 | JGI IMG/M metagenome (GOLD analysis project Ga0114922, IMG submission 100975) | Deep subsurface microbial communities from Aarhus Bay to uncover new lineages of life (NeLLi) - Aarhus_00045 metaG | ecosystem: Environmental > Aquatic > Marine > Oceanic > Sediment | place: Aarhus...
AGCCGGTCGTAGTCTTCGGCATCGACAATGGCAAACTTATCCTGCGTAAGCGGTATCAGCTTTGCGCCTTCGGCTAACGCGGCAGCTACTTCGGCGGATATGATTTCGCCTGAGTAATCAAAGTTGGGACACGATGCGTCCGAATCGACCACGCACCAGCTACCTTCGGTGGGTGCTTTATGTTCGCAGATGAGCGCCGGCTCACCGGGAACCGTAAGCGGCCTGGAAAAACGGCAATTTTCACATACCATCTCTGTCATTTCTTCTGTTCTGATCATTTTTGAACATCCAAATTTGATTAAATTGTTATTGGTACAGACCCCACGTGAAACGTCCTTCGATAAACTCCTTCGGCCAAGCTCAGGACAGGTCGGGACAAGTGGGGCTAAATAATTGATAGCCCTTTATCGGGCGTCTCGACGGGTGCGCCGCCGCGCTTTTGTTTTTTTTAACTCCAATTTTCAATATCAAATCTTCAATTTAAAATTAGTTGCCCCTCCACCCTTTGCACAAACTTGCACGTTTGATGCGAAAATCCGGAATTATTTCGGGGCGCAAAATCGCTAAGTGCTTGCAAGATAAGGAATAAAAAAATTTTATTTTTTCGGCCGATAGCAAGATAGTGCAAGCGTGTTTGGTGCTGAGCGCAGTGAAGTCCCGGCGCGCCGGGGTTATCCCGACATATCCTATCCAGAATTATGAGCGGTGGTTTAACTCAACTGCTGCGTTACTTACCTTGTCCCTAATCCTCGACGTATTTCAATACGCCTGTGGTGTAGGGCAAGGTAAAAGCCTTGCATTTGAAGCCAAACTCCGCGCTCATAAGAGTGATAAAAAATAGAAAATAAAAGGCGATTACTGCGTTATCTACCCGCCGGCAGCGGCACCGTCATTCCGAGCGCAGCCGCACCGTCATTCCGCCGGCAGCGGCACCGTCATTCCGAGCGCAGCCGAGGAATCTGCTTAAAAAGCCCGCGACCTGTCGCGGCGTAGTCGCATGACAAAGCCGGAAGCGGCTCCAAATTCGAGCTTGAACGTTGAATGTTCGAAGTTTCATCACGCCTCAGGTTGACCGGCGGGTTAAGCCTTGTACTTGCGAAAAACTCAGCGCTCAAAGGCCCTTTAGGGCCGAAGGATTTTCTTAAAAATGTCTTGACCGAGGTAAATATAGGAGGTATTCTTCTCATTCAGAAAGGATAAAGCTCGATTACGATTTCGGGTAACCTGAGCCACGACCGTAAGGGAGTGGTCATTGAATCTGTGGCAGCCTCAAGCGAAGCTTGGGGATGGTCATTGAATGTGTCTCAGCCTTGGAGCTTGTCCCGGGCTTGAACCGGGCCCAAAGGCGAAAGGGTTCGAGAAAGAAAGATGACAAAAATTAAGGGGCAAAAAAATCGTCATGCACGGTGACTGCCCCTTCGGCTGAGTTCAGGGTAAACTCCGGCGGATTCAGATAGTATTTAGTCGCTGGTTTCCCGTAAATAGCAGGTGATGAATTGTAAGTTCCGTCGTTGAGATAAACTCTTTCGAAAGGAATGAAAATGGTAATTGAAGCTTTTTTATTATGTGATGCTGCAACACAAGGGCAGGGTAAATTAAATGTTTTGGGCGCATTCGATAGTATCTTCTCTAAGAAGATGCCGGTCATTCTTTCAACCTGCTCAATCACGACAAGAATTCGGTTTGAAAAAATCGAAGACGGCGACCACCCTGTAAAAATCCACATAATCAATGAGGATGGTAAAAATATAGGCCCTAAACCTGAAGGTAACATTTCCGTGAAGACCGGGCCGGGCTCCGATTCGACAGTGACTAATGTTATTCTTAATATTCAGAATTTAAAATTTGAGGAATATGGTATCTATCGAATCGATTTAGCAATTGATGACAATATACAAGCATCATTACCTTTACGAGTAGCCGAACCTTCATCTCAAGCATAATCACCGGATGATAAAAATAGCAGGATACTTTATAAAAATTTTATCTCGAGGTCTAAAAACATGTGTCTTTCTTCTAAGGTTCAAGGTTTGCGAGATGAATTATTACAGAATTGCAAATATGCAGTTGAACGCCTTGAATAAGCTGAACAAAGGGTAACATATTACAGCGACCAAAAGGATATAATCACTACTTCAACTGTTTCAACATCTCAAATATCTTCACGACCTCCAACTACCGGTCCCCAAAAGACAGAAGGCGATATACGTTATGAAATTATTGATAAAGTTCTCTGGAACAGTTTCATGATACTAACTCATGGAGTGCTTATTCAGGAAGAATAATATCCGTGTAAATCCGCGAAATCTGCGTCTAAGAAACTCTGTGCTTTTTCTCTGTGGCCAAAATCAAAAATCCCCCTCTATCTTATCCAACTGCAAAATGCCTTGATTTGCAGAATTTAATATGTCTTCGTATTCATTGAAATCCTTTACTATCTGATTAAACGCCTCTCTGCTTTTTTGGAAATCTTTTAACCTATAGTAAGACCATCCCTTTACTGCCAAAGTGCTAGCGCATACATCTTTTTGCTGTGGGTATTCAGACAAAATCCTTTCTGTCTCATTGATAGCCCGTCTGTAATCTTTTAAATAATCACAATAAACTGTGGCAATGCCCTCTCTTGCTTTTGCACAGGCTTCTTTATTATCAGGGAACCAGTAACATACTGCTTCAAAAGCATTCACTTCTCGTTTCCACTGCCTTTTACCCAAACTCCCCCAAGTGTCAATCGCATATTGCCTTTGCCTGCTTCCATCTTCCTGTCTTTCTATTCTTGGATCGGGCTCAAAATGATGCCAGGCTGGGGGAATCGCAGCTTCACTCCAATCAGAAGCGGGAAAATGAAAATTGTACAATATTAGAATCACAAGGGGAATACAAAAATAAGCGTTGATTACTCCATGAAGAAATATTGGTGACAAAAGGGTTTTCCTTTTTTCATAAATTAAAGCCAATGGAATGCTCACTAAAAAAATAAATACCCCAACTAATAAGCTGCGAAAATGAAGAAATGCAAAGATCGCTGCCTGCAATAGAACAGAAATAAGCACAGGAAAGCGTGTTTTTAAAGCATTGTAGAGAAACCCTCTGACATATAATTCCTCACATATTGGGGCAACAGCAATACATGTTATTATAAGAGCAATTAAAATATAGCTATTTGGCGCAAAATTCATCCATTGCACTATTACTGATGGAGGCATTTCTATTTTAAATATCCACTTCACTGTTAGAGTTATCAGACACATAACCCCAAGGATGATGACTGCAGCTAAAAAAGCCACTAAAAGTTCTATCAGTATTTTGGCCAAAGACTGAGAACGAAAAAGATGCCAGGATTGCTTTTTTCTACATAAGACAAAATAGAGTAAAATCAATAAAAATGGCTGTGAAAGAATACCCGTCCAAAATATAGGTTGCCAAATCCATGGGCGATAGCGTATGAAATCAAGTCTAAAAAGGGCAATGTAAATTGAGGTTATAGCCGCTGGAATTGCGATTCCCAAAATTATGTTTTTGAAAGGAAATGGTACTTTTGTAGAATCATATTGTGAAACGTTTAGAAGATGTCTACTCATCTGTAATTCCCATATAACATTATACTTTTCCAATAGAATATCAAATCTGTCCTGAAATTCAAGCTCTCTCGTTAGTTCTTTAAGGTTGTTAATATCAAGAATTTAAGACCTTGCCTATATTGGGATTAAGCATTAAGATTAGTTTCAAAGTTGCAAAGTTGCAAAGGTACAAGGGTCACGGGAGTTAGAAACTATGTTTTTTAACTGTTACCCTATTAGAGACCCGAAGGAAAAGTCTCTAACGGGGTAAATGAAAAATGTCAGTTCACAATGAGTACCGGCCATGGCCAATAGAGATCGACAAAACCAAAGATTCGTACTCTTGCTCCTGTCTCTACTACTCATTCTCTCTTCGTGCAAAAGAGGGAAAGAATCCAGTGTAACCCAGTCACCTAATCCTGAGCCAGGCAATCTTGAGTTCTATAAGGAGCATAGTGTTATAACCAATCCCGATGACCTTTTCGCTGTAAAAAGAAGCCTCATTCAAGATCTCGCGGCACTTAATAAAATAGAGGTAGAAGTATGGGATACCACCAGCTTTATGGACATTGACGAACATCAGAATATTGAAGCATCAAATCTTCTTCACCAAATTGCGGAGATAACCATATCTCCACGTGATCGTTTGCCTGAACTTCAAGCGATCTATGAAAATCATAGCGAACTCCAAATCCCTATAAATTGAGGCGAGCGACGAACCGTGCGTTAATAGCACATCAGCGGGGGGGTAATGTTTTGATATTTTCTCACAGCACCTACTTTAACTAAAGTAGGTGCTGGACAAGTATTTTCTATTGGGATTAAGATTGCCACGTACTTGGCCTCCAGCATCGCGCTCCCGGCCGGTCAGTATTTTTTTTAACACCTTTTGCAGGAAGATGGTATAATTGGTTAAGGAAGGTGCAAAGGGGAAAAGAACGTCGAACATCGAACGTTCAACGTCGAACGTCGAGTGTGGAATCCCGGCGGTGCCGGGATGTTGTTTTTTACTGGACCCCGGATAAAGTCCGGGGTGGCAAGGTCGCTTCGGCCGGGATGACATGTGGTTTGAGTAATGTAATATGACCGAAGATGCCATACTGAAGATGGAGCATATTCGCAAGGTGTTCCCCGGCGTTATCGCTCTGGATGATATCCATTTTGACCTTCGCGCCGGCGAAGTGCATGTCCTGTTAGGGGAAAACGGTGCGGGAAAGTCAACTTTAGTTAAGATTTTAAGCGGTGCACATCAAAAGACCGCCGGCCAGATTTATTTGTTTGGCAAAGAAACAGACGTGCGCAGCCCCGGGCACGCACAACAACTCGGTATAAGCATCATTTACCAGGAGCTTAATCTCGTGCCGCATCTATCGGCAGCGGAGAATATATTCTTAGGTCGCGAGCCAATGCTCACTCCGGGTATTATCGACCGCAAGACATTAGTCGAGAAGAGCCGTCAAATCCTGAGCGATTTGGACGTGAGTATTGATGAACACCTGCCGGTAAAGAGATTAGGTGTTGCTGAGCAACAAATGGTCGAGGTCGCAAAGGCCCTGTCATTAGATGCGAAGATTCTGATTATGGATGAGCCGACCTCGGCCCTCTCAGAGCGCGAAATCAATGAACTGTTCGCAACGATAAGGAGGCTCAGGTCGAGAGGGGTCTCTATCATCTATATTTCTCACAGGTTGGAAGAGCTTTTTGAGATTGGCGACCGCGTTACAGTCTTGCGGGATGGAAAACTGGTTGGCACCGTCGATATTAGTGCCACAAACAAAGCCGGGTTAATCCGAATGATGGTCAATCGCGAGCTTACCGAGCAGTTCCCAAAGAAGAAAGCAAAGATTGGCGAAGAAGTCCTGCGCGCGGAGGGAATAACCAGAGACGGTGTCCTGGACAATATCTCATTTCGGCTTCGGCGTGGTGAAGTCCTTGGCATAGCCGGCCTGATGGGTGCCGGAAGAACGGAACTGGCACGTGCGATTTTCGGTGTGGACAAACTTGATTCCGGTAAAATCTATATCAGAGGCGAAGCAAGAAAAGTCAAATCACCGCGCAGCGCGATCAATTTAGGGATGGGATTTCTTACGGAGGACAGAAAATCACAGGGCCTGGTCTTGAGTCTTTCGGTTAAGGAAAATATTTGTCTGTCAAGCATTGAAAGGTTTTCCAAACTCGGTAGAATGGATGCCAAGGCGGAAAACGAGGCGGCAAATAGATACGTCAAAGACTTGCGCATCAAGGCGTCAAACTTGAATCAGAAAGTCATGTTTCTAAGCGGCGGCAATCAGCAAAAGGTTGTGTTGAGTAAATGGCTCTGCTCACAGGCCGATATATTCATATTCGACGAACCCACTCGCGGTATCGATGTCGGCTCGAAAGTCCAAATTTACGAACTTATGAATCGCCTCACGGCCCGGGGTGTAGCTATTATTATGATATCATCCGAATTGCCGGAAATACTCGGCATGAGTGACCGAATCTTAGTCATGCACCGGGGCACCATTACCGCTGAATTTGACGTTGACGAAGCGACGCAGGAAAAAATCTTAGCTAAAGCCGTATAGGGACAGATATGACAAAAAAAGAATTTTTCTTACATTACGGACGACAATTCGGAACCCTGATAGGCCTGGTTGTCCTGTGTATTGTCATGTGGGCAATGACGCCACGCTTTCTCACCGTGCCGAACCTTTTGAACGTCGCCCAGCAGACCTCTATCAACGCCATCATAGCCGTCGGCATGACCTTTGTCATTATTACAGCAGGCATCGATTTGTCGGTTGGCTCCATTGTTGCTTTTTCCGGTGTGGTACTGGCAAGCGTCTTGCGCGCGGGCGTCCCGGTTCCGGTTGCACTTGGAGCGGGGTTGGCGGTCGGACTTGTGTGCGGCCTTGCAAACGGCCTGTTCATTACGCGAGGCAACCTGCCACCCTTTATATCCACGCTTGGGATGATGAGCGTCCTTCGCGGCGGGGCACTTTTATATACCGGCGGCAGGCCGATATCCGGCTTCTCAGAGTCATTTCGCTTTCTGGCAACGGCTGAGATTTTACACATCCCGTTTCCCGTTATTATTATGGTGGTCGTTTATCTGGTCGCTCACTTTGTCCTTACACGGACCAAGGTCGGTCGATACGCCTACGCCATCGGCGGTAATGAAGAGGCGGCACTTCTGTCCGGCGTAAACGTAAAATTTTATAAGGCAACGGTGTACGGCCTTTGCGGGTTGCTCAGCGGAGTTGCAGCCGTTATTCTGACAGCCCGGTTGAATTCCGCTCAGCCGATTGCAGGTATGATGTATGAACTCGATGCGATCGCGGCAACCGTGATCGGCGGGACCAGTTTGATGGGGGGCGAAGGCACCGTCGGCGGTACTTTAATCGGCGCCTTGATAATGGGTGTCTTGAGGAACGGCCTTATTCTCTTAGGCGTATCGTCATATCTCCAGCAAACGGTAATTGGCGGGGTGATTATTATTGCGGTTTTGTTTGATATGGCCTTGAAAAAATATAGATGATTCAGGATTGTGGAATAATGCTATGAAAAATTTATCCGTTCTTATAATTCTGACCGCTGCTGTCGTATGCGTTTCCTTATTTGGCTGCGGCCGTCGTGAAGAAGGCGACTCGGCCAAGCCGACAATCGCACTCGCACTCAAAACGCTGAATAACCCCTTCTTCATTGACATGGAAAAAGGCGGCCGACAGGCGGCCGACAAGCTGCCAATCAACCTTGTCGTGCAGGGCGGCGAGCGGGAAATGGACGTGGAAAAGCAGATGCAGATTGTTGAAAATCTGATACAAAGAGGTGTCGATGCGATCTGCCTGGTGCCGACCGGCTCGAAGGAAATTGTCCCGGCAATCGTAAAGGCCAATCGGGCGAATATCCCCGTAATCATCCTGGATAATAAAGTGAACGACGAGACCCTGGCCGAAGCCGGCGGCCACATAGCGTCTTATATCGGCTCCGACAATATCGAGGGCGGAAGGATTGCAGGCCGATATCTTGCGGGCAAATTGGGCGGGCGCGGAAAGGTAGCAATCCTTGAAGGCGTACCCGGCCAGGAAGCGGGCGACCAGAGACTCTCGGGATTTCTCGAGGCTGTCAAAGACCATCCCGGTATTGAAATTGTTGCATCTCAAACCGCTAACTGGGAAAGGGGACAGGCGTTCAATGTCTTTCAAAATATCATCCAGTCCCATCCGGAGGTCGAGGCCCTGTTTTCCTGCAGCGATAACATGGCCTTGGGCGCCGTTGAAGCAATTACGGCAGCGGGGCGAGGCGGCGATATTATGGTGGTCGGATTCGATGCTATTGACGATGCGCGACTCGCTATTGGCAAAGGAACGATGGAAGGTTCTTTGGCCCAATATCCATCGGAGATAGGAAGGCTCGGCATCGAATATGCATACAAGCTGCTTAACGGCGAGACTATCCCAAAATACGTCCCCACAAAAATCGAGATGATTACAAAACAAAACCTCGATTAGCCACTAAATATCCCCGCGAAGCGGCTCAACTACTTTGTATCTCTGCACCTTTGTACCTCTGAACTTTCCTGCGGAAAGTTCAGGTAGGCGAACTCCCCGAAGAGTTCGCGGGCCTTGAGGTCGTAGGCCTTTGCAGCCTCTGTTTCGTTTTTGAAGCTGCCGAGATAATATTGTTTTTTGTTGTGATAGATGAAGGCCCTGAAAAGGTTCCTTTTTTTATCAAATGAGACGCCCTTATATTTTGACCGCTGATTCGGCTGGACGTTTGGTCGGCGGTTTCTGTTGTTCTCGGCACGGGTGCATAGGCGCAGATTGCTCCTCCGGTTATCCAGACCGTTGTGGTTTATGTGGTCAACGAACAGTCCTTTCGGGGCGTTCAAAATAAACCGATGCATTATGATTTGCCGGCGAGTACCCCGTTCATTTCTTCTGGCATAAAACACGCGTTTTTTACGGCTTGCGCACCATTTATACTTACTGAGCCATTCGTAGTCTTCGGCATCCACAATCGCAAATTTATCCTGCGAAAGGGGTATCAGCTTTGCGCCCTCGGCCAGGGCTGCCGCAAGGTCGAGGCGGACTAATTCGCGTGACCTTTCAAAATTACTGCAAGCTCCATTCGCCTCGACAACCTGCCACGGCAGCTCTGCACCTGCCTTGTGCCTGCAGATTAGTGTCGCATTTGTCGTGCCCCCCGCAGGAACCGAGTGCTCACACGCCTCACAACTGACCCTGTCATCCCCGCCAAGGCGGGGGTCCGCTTCTTTTTTGGACCTTCGGACTTCGATGTTGAGCAACGCGAAATCACGACCTGCGGGATTCGACGTTCGTTCCCTTTGCACCTTTTCTGTCATTTCTCTTGTTCTGTTCATTTTGGAACCTCCAAATTTTTAACCCAATTGTCAATAGAAAATGCTTGTCCCTGCGTAGGCAGGGATAAAATCTACAACGCCAAAAAACCTTGCCCCTCCACCCTTTGTACAAACTTGCACGTTTGGTGCGAAAATCAGTAATTATTTCGGGGTGCAAAATCGCTAAGTGTATATGAGATATAGAGTAAAAAAATTTTATTTTTTTCCTCCATAGCAAGATAGTGCAAGCGTGTTTGGTGCTATCTGGACATATCCTATCCAGAATTCTTGGAGTGGTACAACGCATTAATTTTCGGACACTTGTCATCCCATACTTGCCCCTGTCATTCCGGGCTTGACCCGGAATCCTGGTTTGTTTGATTTATGATTTTGGATTTCGTATTTGTTTCGGATTTCGTGCTTAGTATTTAGGATTTCCCCCTTTTGTTAATCACAAAGGTTTTTTAGACACGGATTCACACGGATTCACACGGTTTTGTAGCATTTGAATTTAAAAATTTGAATTTGTTTAGGATCCCCGTTCCCCGCTTGCGCAGGGACAAGCTTCACGGGGACAAGCTTAGAACTTAGAATTTAGGATTTCCCAGCCCTAAGGGTGGGCGACTTGTGTGTTTTTTTGGAGTTTAGCAGTAACTGACTTTACAGTGAAGGTAATATGAGTAAAAATAACACAGTATGTGGCAAGGACCGATGGGGCAAGAGAAAAGGATAGAAGACTGATGAAACAATCCAAGTTCCAGCCTTTAACGATAGGTATGAAGAAATGTTGTCCGACCCCTAATTTACCTTGAAGGCTTTTTATATATCTCGTCTCCTTTTTAGCAGTCTTTTTGGGTGATTAAGACATAACAATTGACTGAATTGATGGGAATGGTTATTGTATGATGTGACAATGGATCTACTAAACTTATCCGGATACAAATTCCGATTAGTAAACAATAAGCTGGTTTCTTGTTTCTGAAGCGCCAAGGTCTTACACACGAAAGGAGATAAGCCATCGGGAATGAGTCAGTCATTACAACGCAAAAGTTGCGGCCATACCTGAAAGTTTGTGGTTATACAGATAACTTGATTAGAGAGAAGTATGTTTACGCAGACTATTCTGGACCACATGAGGTTTCTTTGGCAGGATTTGCACACGAAACTTACGACGCTCGAAGCGCTTGTGTGGCAGCGGTAGATACGAACTTGCTGACTGGGCAACCATTGGAAGAACTGGTCACGAGCTATCGAGGGCTTGGGGCTCCTGTTCTTTTTACATGTTGCCGGCAAGAGCTTCAGTGGTGGAGCTTCACAACTGAAAAGCCTGTGTTCCGAGAAAAGGTTTCTGCCGACAAGGTTTCTAACTTTTTCCACAAAAACCGCGAAGATTTTGCGCCAAAAAAAATATACCGTGCCAAGAATCTCTGGGGGCTTGGCAAAAGGCAGCAACTTTATTTTGTCGATATTGGATTGATGCAACTTATTGAGGACGAAATGGGGAACAGACTCGGTGAGTTGATGCATCGTGTTTTGAAGTTGCTTCGAGGGGGATTTACAGAGAAGCAACTTAATAAAAAAGAAAATCAGCGCTGGATATTTAGGGCAGGATTCTGGCTGCTCTGTGCCAAGATTCTTAAAGATAAGGGCGCGGAAAAATTTAAGCGGCTAAATATAAATGACATTGATGCAGTTATTAATGTGGTTTCCACTCATTACGGAGCACGTGAACAAGTAACGATTGAGACTCAGAAGCAAAGACGTGTTCTTGGAAATGCAGCGAAAGAATTCAGCAACTTTTCATCATTGCATAATCTGACAACAGAAGCCTTTGGTTATATGTATGAGTATGTTTTCGTCGACAAAGATTTGCGGTCGGCATTGGGGATTCATGCCACACCTTCATATCTTGTGGATTATATTGTCTGGCAGCTCTGGCCATGGATTGAACAGATTCCTGAAGACAAACGAGTTGTCCTTGAGCCTGCATGTGGGCACGCTCCGTTTCTCACGGGTGCTATGAGAGTGCTTAGAGAACTTTTTGATGGAGATAAACAAGAATTTCACAAATACGCAAAGAGACAACTTAGAGGAATAGAGGTAGATTCTTTTGCGAGAGAAATCGCAAGGTTGTCATTAACTTCGGCAGATTTCCCCAATCCCAACGGATGGAAGATTGTCGAAAAAGATATCTATTGTGAAGATGAACTGAGCCAGCAAGCCAAGAAGGCTATGATTTTATTAAGCAATCCTCCGTTTGAAAACTTCTCACCTAATGAACAGGATGTATATAATAACGGAGTTAATCAACTAAGATGTTTCAACAAGGCTGCTGAAATGCTTTGGAGGATACTTCCTTTTATGCCGGCAGGAGCGGTTTTCGGGGTTGTGCTTCCGCGTGTTTTCCTGCACGCAAAAAATCTTTCTGAATTGCGGAAAATGCTACTTGACGATTTTGAATTAGCTCAAATATGTGAGTTGCCTGAGTATGTATTTACCTTTGCAAGACATAGATCAGTTTTGTTGTTTGGGCGGAAAAAAACCAAAGAAAGCAAAAAAAAGATCCGGGATACTAAACTTCTGTACAGAAAAGTGGGTTCAACAAAACTTGTAGAGTTTAAAGAGAAATATGAGGGGAGAGACCAATACGTTCTTCAGTCAAAGTTTTACGATAACAATGTTTTCGATTTAAGGCTTCGCGAGCTTGATGATGTGTGGGAGTATTGCGAAAGGAACTTTCCGAAATTAGACTCAATAGCTGAAGGTGGGCAGGGGCTAATATACAAGGGCCGAGATATTCCTGAAGGAGCAAAGACTTTTGATAAGAAAAGATTTCCTGGAGCCATTAAAGGGTATGCCTTGTTTGACAGAACTATCCCACTGCATGGGTTGCCGGAAGAGTTTTGGATGAATCTTGATAGAGAGGTTATTCGGAGGCCTGCATGGGGCAGGGAAATCGGACAGTCCCAAATCATCATGAACTATGCGCGGGTGGGAAGTGGACCATGGAGGATTAAGGCTTTAGCGGATTCTAAGGGAAGACCCCTGACAAGTAGTTTCTCTGTATGGCGAATTCGAGATGAAAAATGGCCCCTGTTATCACTATGGGCGATCCTTAATTCACCTTTCGCAAATGCTTACATGTATTGTAATAGTATGGAGCGACACAACCTAGCAGGGACTGTGAGAAATATTCCATTGCCTTTGTCAAAAAGAGATAATATCAGTCGTCTTGAAGAACTATCCAAAGAATATTTTCAATTGGTGGAGAAGTGTGATTTGGAGATTGGTATCAATGTTCACCATAAAGCAAAAGAGTTGCTTCTTTTCATTGATTCTGAAGTTATGCGTCTATATGACTTGCCTCCCAGATATGAAAAAAAGATACTTGACCTATTTCAAGGGGTTCAAAGAAAAGGTGTAAACTTTGACTTTCAGGGCTATTATCCGGCGGGATTTGAATCTGCGATTCCCTTGCACGAATACTTGTCCGAGGAATACCAAAGATCGACTGTATCCTTTGTAAAGCAATGGGTGGAAGAGACAAGGTCACCAGATGTAATCAAGGCTCTTGAAGCTGCTGCTGAGGCTTTTAAAGAAGATTAGGATGAGAAATTTTCTTCTTGACACTTGTATTTGGCCATACTGGTTTAATCCAAATAGGTTGGAACATGCGAAGGTCAAAAGCCGAGTTGAAAGCCTGGCAGGTAATTCGGTCTTAGGAATATCTATTATCACTTGGGGTGAAGTCGTTTATGGCCATCATGTATCGGGTAAGAGAGGTCATCCTATCCAAGCTGAGTATCTCCAGTTTATTAAAAGTAAAGGGCCCAAAACTTTTGAAATTGATATTCACACAGCCAACACATACGGCGAACTTAGGGCTCGCTTGTTTGACAAATTCGCTCCAAAGGATAAAAGAAAAAAGAACTTGCGACCTGAACAACTTGTTGATCCTGTGACTTCAAAGGAACTGGGAATACAAGAAAATGACCTATGGATAGTTGCTCAGGCTATTGTTCGAGGTCTGACGTTGGTTACTCATGACAAACTTACGCACATTCGAGAAATTGCTGGGAGCCAACTACACATCGAAGACTGGGCATCCTGAAGTTCCCATTCTAGGTTTTGATCACCTACCAAATTACCACAGCAGTTTCCTATTTTGTGTGGGACTAACGTATTATGGCATGTTACGATTTTATATTGTATATTTCATTTTGTATATTGAATTGAGATTTTTCGGCTATTTCAGGATGACAGATTTTTTTAAAAATCTATCGTTTTTTTCTTGCAAAGGTTGTAACGGGTTTATAAAATAGTAATAGTCGGCTGGGAGAAATCGGCCGACAGAATTGAATCACTGAGATTCAGGCGTTTCGAGGGAAATCAGGAGATTTTAACTTCGGGAACGTGTGGATGCTCGGTGCTCCCCATTTATGGGGAGCACCGTAAGTTTTTGTGCTGTTTGCGGCACAAAGACTGGTGTTCTCTCGTAGTCTATATAGAGAGAGCACCGTTGTCCTCTGCGTCCCGATAGGCTCCTCCTGAGCCTCCCTCGAACGTATGGCAGCGGTGCTCTTTTTGTATGAGCACTTCCGGATAAACAAGGTGATACACTTGGTCGGAGATTGTGCGCGTGGATAATCGTAACTGTTGGTAAAGGGCAATAATGTCAAAAGGAAAACACTCCCAAAGACTTGATTTGTCGCGGCTCGATGTTCGTGCCGGGAATGTACTGCGAAGATTGGGGGTCGATACGATTGAAAAACTCCTGGCAGTGACCCAACAGGATATGACAGCAATGAGAAATTGCGG
>Ga0114922_10003987_pt1 | contig 13716 bp, 14 predicted proteins | sample AartaG_FD_100975 | JGI IMG/M metagenome (GOLD analysis project Ga0114922, IMG submission 100975) | Deep subsurface microbial communities from Aarhus Bay to uncover new lineages of life (NeLLi) - Aarhus_00045 metaG | ecosystem: Environmental > Aquatic > Marine > Oceanic > Sediment | place...
CCAGTGTGCCAAGATTATGACCGGTGCCGTAGTCCCAGCCGGTGCTGACTGTGTCATAATGGTTGAATTTACTGAAAACCCGACTGAAAACACGGTTCGGTTTACGGCTAAAGGGACCGCTGGTAATATTTGTGCCAAAGCTGAAGATATTAAAGCAGGGCAAATAGTTCTAAGTAAGGGTACACTTATAAAGCCTCAGCATATTGCGACTTTGGCTGCAACTGGATGTGCCAATCCCTGCGTAGCCATAAGGCCGAGAGTAGGCGTTATTGCCACAGGCAGCGAATTGGTCGAACCATCACAAAGACCTGCAATGTCCCAGGTAAGAGACAGCAATAGTTTTCAGCTTGCTGCGCAGGTCGAAGCTGTTGGAGCCGTTACAGAAAATTATGGCATTGTGGAGGATACAAGAGAAGCTATCGACGCAGCTGTTAAAAAAGCCATTTTGGAAAATGATGTGGTTTTAATTTCGGGCGGTGTTTCTGTTGGTGACTTTGATTTTGTACCTGATATTTTGAGGCAGAATAATATTACTCTTAAGTTTGAAAAAATTGCCATCAAACCTGGAAAGCCTATGGTTTTTGGCCGCTCTGATAATGTATTTTGTTTTGGGATGCCAGGCCATCCCGTTTCCGGCTTTGTTATGTGCGAGCTTTTAGTGAAACCGTTTCTCTACAGGCTGATGGGTTGTGATTTCACGCCTCTTGATATTAAGATGCCGCTGGGGACATCCATATCGAGAAAAAAGGCAGGAAGACCATCCTGGATTCCAGTTGTAATTACTGACGAAGGCACGGTTAGGCCCGTCGAATATCATGGTTCAGCGCATTTTGGTGCCCTTTGTGGGGCAGATGGTCTACTTTGTATTCCTAAGGGCACCGCAGAGCTTAAAGAAGGAACAATAGTGTCGGTTAGATCTATTTAATACATAAAACGGAACAAATTTATTTGTCGATTATAGATGCGTATTGATTATCTTAGAGTTTCGGTTACCGACAGATGCAATTTGCGATGCATCTATTGTAATCCCTTAGGAAATTGTGATTTCCTGCGACGGTATGAGATTCTAACGTTTGAGGAAATCCACCGCATACTTAGGTTGTTTACTGAATGTGGGATAAGTAAAGTTAGGCTTACCGGTGGTGAGCCGCTGGTGAGAAAAAATATTGTTCAGCTTGTGCGGAGACTGGCTGCAATTACTGGTATTGAAGAACTGTCGCTTACGACTAATGGTGTTCTTTTTGAGCCGGTAGCAGCAGAGCTCAAAGACGCGGGTTTGCACAGGGTTAATATAAGCATGGACTCTGCGGAGAGAGAAAACTACCAGCGTATTACGGGGTTTGACTTTTTAGAAAAAGTTATGAAGGGTATTCACAAAGCGATAGAAGTCGGCTTGATGCCGGTAAAGATTAACACGGTTATTTTGAGAGGAATAAATGAGCAGGATGTTGTTACACTGGCGCAGTTGAGTGTGGAGATGCCGGTAGCGGTCAGGTTTATAGAGTATTGTCCGACCAGCAAGCGTTCTGAGCCTGACAGGTTCTTTGTGCCAAATAATCGGGTTCGCAGGCGAATTGAAAGTAGGTTTGGTCCATTAACAGCGACAGTAGCGGCCAAAGGTGATGGCCCTGCTGTATATTTTAAGATTAAGGATTCTCTTGGGTCTGTAGGCTTTATAAGTGGGAAATCTACGTTTTTTTGCCAGCGTTGCAATCGTCTCCGTTTGACCAGTGATGGGAAAGTTAGGCCCTGCCTGTATTCTGCTCATTATTATGACATCAAAGAACTCATCAGAACTGGTGCCGACGATGAGCAGATACTGGCTTTAATGAAAAACATAATCACAGAAAAGCACAGGTACACGAAGTTGAATTCACCTGCAGTGGGATTCTCTATGCGTAATGTCGGAGGTTAAGAGCTGTGGCAAATAATGGTGGGATGATAGATGTAAGCGAAAAGGATGTTACTGTCAGAACGGCAAAGGCATCCGGATATATCGTTCTTGGCAAAGAAGCCTTTGACGTCCTCAAACAAGGCAGCTGCATCAAGGGAGATGTACTTGCGACAGCAAAAATAGCAGCTATACAAGCTGTAAAATCAACGCCGGCGATAATCCCGATGTGTCATCCGCTTTTAATTGAAGCTGTGGATGTTGAATTTGCCCTGAATGAGCAGGATAAATCCGTTACTGTAACTGTTACCGTTAAGTCCTCAGGCAAGACCGGCGTGGAAATGGAAGCTCTTTGTGGAGCGGCTGCAGCCTGTCTTACTATTTATGATATGCTCAAATATACAGGCAAAGATATGGTAATAAGTCAAGTAAAGCTGCTGGAGAAAACAGGTGGCAAAAGTGGTGACTACAAAAGGCAGGATTAAAGCGATATCTGTCTCAGAGCAAAAAGGCACACGAAAGGTTAATGTGCCCGAAGCCCAACTGCGTGCCGACTTTGGCATCGTTGGGGATGCTCATGCAGGCAAGTGGCACAGACAGGTAAGTTTGCTGGGTGTTGAGTCTATAGACAAGATGGTGGCGAGAGGTGCAAGGGTATCGCCAGGCGATTTTGCAGAGAATATCACAACAGAAGGTATTGACCTGCTCGACTTATCTGTCGGTAGCAAGCTTAAACTCGGTGAAAGTGCCGAGCTTGAAATTACGCAATTCGGCAAAGAGTGCCATGATAAGTGTGAGATTTTTGAGCAGGTGGGTGATTGCATTATGCCGCGTGAGGGTATCTTTGCAAAAGTAACAAAAGCTGGCCAAATTAGTGCCGGTGATGTTATAGAGGTAATGAGTGATAATGATTAGGACAGCTATATTGACAGTCAGCGACAGTTGCGCTCGGGGGGAGAAGGAAGATGTAAGCGGACAAACTATTAAAGATATACTGGCCGAAGGCGGATTCGAGATATGCGAGAGAAGAATCGTAGCGGATAATCGCGAAGCAATAGTCAATGAGCTGCAGGTACTTTCCGACGTAGCAGGTGTCGATGTGGTAATAACTTGTGGCGGGACGGGGCTGGGACCTCGTGATGTCACGCCGGAAGCCACAAATTCTGTGTGTGAGAAAATAGTTCCGGGATTGTGTGAGATAATCAGGAATGAAGGATTCAAAAAAACCAAAAGAGCTGTTCTATCACGAGCCGTAGCGGGAATTCGCAATAAAACACTTATAATTAATTTACCCGGCAGCCCGAAAGGCGTGAGAGAATCCTTGGAAATAATTTTGGACGTTCTGCCGCACGCTGTGGAGATGATGCTTGGCGGCGGACACTAATAGCGGGAGTTACAAAATGGTTTTACTTGAACTTTTCATTGCGTTTTTAAGAATTAGTTTTTTTGCATTTGGTGGTGCCTACTCTTTTTTGCCTTTGGTTGAAAGGGAAGTTGTCCAGAACCATCACTGGCTTGATAAACCGGAGTTTTTGGAAGTTCTTGGGATTGTGAGGGTGTTGCCTGGTGGCATATCTATCAAATTCGCAACTTATACTGGTTATAAGGTAGCCGGTGTTCCCGGTGCAATAGTAGCCAACTTTGCGAATTTGCTGCCGCCCGTGTTGTTTATAATACTTGCCTTGCTGGTTTACTCAAAGTATAAGGATGTCCCATTCGTAAAAGCCAGCCTACAGATGGTTCAATACGCCGTTCTTGCAATGATAATTGCTGTTGCAATACAATTGGTGGATAAAAGCCAGATTTTTCAGTTGAAATATTTATTTGTTATCGTTGTTTCGTTGTTGTTGTTCGTTCTAACAAAGCTGCACCCAGCTTTTATCATCGTCGGCGCCGCCCTGTTTGGGGCGCTGATTGGGTAGCTGGTCTGTACGGAGATTGAGTTATTGTGCAATTCTTTATAATCTTAATCATTAGTGGATTTTTTGCGGGGGCGCTTGGGGGCTTACTTGGAATTGGCGGCGGTATTGTAATAATGCCCATTCTGCGATTGTTTGTTGGCCTGCCGCCCGCCCTGGCTGCTGGAACCTGCATTATAGCGGTTTTTTTTACAACGCTGGGCGGAAGTTTCAGACATTATAAATTGGGTCATATAAACTTTAAGTCCTTAGTTCCTGTTATTGTGGCAGGGATGATTTCTACTGCTGTTTTTTCTCTCATTTTTTTATATTTCACCAAAAGGCAAAGATGGTTGGACCTTGGAACAGGACTGACATTTTCTTTGGTCTCTGTCCGGATGATAATAGAAGGATGGGCCCAGTTCAGTAAAAGAAAGGCTGAAAAGGCTGTTTTAACTAACATAGAAGGTTCATTATTAGGAAAAATTGCTATTGGTGGTGCCGCTGGTATTCTTCCTGGATTTTTAGGAATAGGTACAGGTGCTATTTTGGTTCCTGCATTTGCTCTTATTTTAAGGGCACCGATGAAAATTGCTATAGGTTCTTCATTAGCCTGTTTCTGTACAAATGCTTTTTTAAGTTCAACGTTTAAATTTTTTCAGGGTTTTACTGTGCTCGATATAGCTGTGCCTTTATGTATTGGAACACTCATAGGCTCGAATATTGGAGGGATGCTGAACAAGCGTTTCTCATCGGCCGTGCTCAAGATAATGTTTGGCATCGTTTTTCTATATGTCTCATTCAAATACATTTTGCTTTTCTTCGGGGCAGCGTTATGAGCGAAATCCAAGCTTGCATTTTGGAAAGCGCAAGAATCAAATTCAAAGAAATTGTTGAGCAAAGAGGGTTGTCTGATGTAGCTGTATCTGTCGTAGTAAGGCCTTTAACTGCTGAAGAGGCTATCGGTAAACCGGGCAGAAGAGATTTTCCAATTATCGAGGGCAAAGAAAGAGTAATAGAGGCGGAAGTTCTTGGTGCCAAAGGACATGCTTTTACTGATTCACCGGCTGATTTCACTGGCAGATTAGCTGATATATTAAATCTTCCTCTAAAAATGAGTAGAGACCGTGCTATTTATGTAGCTGCTCTAAACGCTGTACTCGGACACCTTGGCCTTGCCGAAAAAACGGTACATTGCAAAGATGAAGAACCTGAAAAGTGCGGCCCAGAGATAGCATCTTATGTTTTAAATAAATTCGGCAAAATCAAAGTTGGCTTGGTCGGTTTAAATCCTGCTATTGCTGAAGCACTGATTGAAACCTTTGGCCAAAGTAATGTCAAAATCACTGACCTTAATAAACAAAACATCGGCTCAGAAAAGCATGGAGTACAAATCTGGGATGGCAAGGAAATGTTCCAGGACTTGGTAAAGCAATCAGATGTAGTTATTATAACAGGCACCACTCTGGTAAATGGAACTTTCGATTCGATAATGGATTGTATTCGGAATTATGGTAAAGATTATCTTATTTACGGCGTAACCCCAGCGGGTGTTTGCAAATTAATGGGGCTAAATCGCATTTGCCCCTATGGCAGAAATTGTTAGACTTTGCAGAGCATATCTTTTGTCATCTTCTTATTAAATTATTCTGCACGCCCGGGGTCGCGGTTTTTTCTTGATATTAAGCAGCTGATTTGTTATAAATAAGCTAAGGTCAACTTGTTAATTTTGCCCAGCCAGCCTGAGGAGGGCAAGGGCAGGTAATGAAAAGGCCAGTTTGAGATTTACCTTTTATGCTTTCAGGAGGGGGGTGTTATGCATAAGAATTCAATATATTTGATTTCTTTTGTTCTGCTTCTGTGCCAGAGCGGGTTGGTACAGGGTACGGATTATTACGTCAGTCCTTCCGGCAGTGATTCAAACGCGGGTACCTCGTCCGGGCAGGCATGGAAGACCATCGGCAAAGTCAACAGTACAACCTTCGGAGCAGGCGACAGTATATTCTTTGAAGGCGGCCAGACCTTCAGCGGTTCCTTGTATTTTGATACCAGTGATGGCGGTACGCCGGGTAATCCCCTGGCGATTAGCTCATACGGCAGCGGCAGGGCAACGATAAGTTCGGGCACAAGCAAGGGCTTTTTCGCATATAACCGCGCAGCATTTAAAATAACAGATTTAGTTTTTGTTGGAGCAGGCCGGACTGTGGATGCTGATTTCACTGGCATTCTCTTTTACACTGACCTGAATGGTGGTGTCAAGCTGGAGTATGTCCGAGTCGACAATGTGGATGTGAGCGAATATCGGGAAAGAGGGATTCAAATAGGCGCATGGAACGAGAGCAACAGCGGCTTCAAAGATGTCAGAATTACCAACTCCCAAGTCCATGATAACGGCTGTGTTGGGATTGAATCTTATGACTGGTGGCCTCCCCAGCCGTCTAATCGGGCGCATCAGGATATCTATGTCGGCGACTGCGAAATTTACAATAACGCTGGTATTCCCGGCAGAGAGCCGCATTCCGGAAACGGTATTGTCCTATCAGGTGTTGATGGAGCAATAATTGAATACTGCGAAGCGTACAACAATGGCTGGTTGTGTGATGCACCTGGCGGCGGTCCACTGGGCATCTGGACATGGGAGGCAAATGATGTTGTAATTCAGTTTTGTGAGTCGCACGACAATAAAACAGCCGGCGGAGATGGCGGTGGGTTTGATATCGATGGCGGATGTACCAACTCTGTTATGCAATACAATTATTCATATGATAACGAGGGCTGCGGATATTTGATTTGTCAATTCGACGGCGCCTCAGCATTTACGAATAACGTTTGTCGGTATAACATCAGCGAAAATGATGCGATAGGCTCGAGAGGTCCAATGGGGGCGATTCATTTTTGGTCATCAGGCTCATCCGGCGGCATACAGGACACACAGGTATATGGTAATACTGTGTATGTTTCCTCTGACACGCGGGGCGCAGGGATTGAGGTTGACAGTGGTGGCATCTACAATAGCTCTATCCATAATAACATAATCACAACTGTTGCCAACAAACGTGTTGTTGATGTTAGCACCACCTCCGGCGGCTGGGCCTTCCAGGGTAATTGCTACTGGACATATAGTGATAATATTGAAATTAGGTGGGGCGGCTCGACGTATACCAGCTTAGCTGCTTGGCGGTCAGCCACAAGCCAGGAAACACTCGATGGCAACGATGTTGGCTTTGAGTGCGACCCCTGCCTCGTTAATCCGGGTAACGGTGGAACCATAGGCGACCCCTGTAATTTAACAAGTCTCACAGCTTATAAACTCCAGAGTAATTCATCTCTTATTAATGCAGGATTGGACATTCAGACGGAGTTTGGAACTGACCCAGGTCTCCGCGATTATTATGGAACAGCAATCCCAAGTTGTTACCAGTTTGATGTTGGTGCACATGAATATTATTTCAGCTTTGCTGATTTCGACTGTGATGAAGGTGTAAATTTCTTTGATTACACAAAATTAGCTGGTGCCTGGATGAGCAGTTCCGGCGAGCCCGATTTCAACGACCATTATGACCTGTATGACGATGATACTATTGATATACCCGACCTTGGAATTTTCTCGGATGAGTGGCTTTGGGGGTTTGGACCTTAGGGGATAAATAAAATCTCACAGGGATTACGGGTTAATTCCTTTTTCGTTCTTAAGCAGCAGGATTCTCAGTCTACCGAATGAGAAAGTACCTGGCAGGAGGCAATAGCGCGCGACAGCCCGGAGGTTATAGCTGCTATATTGTTTAGCTCATCAGGAGTTAGTTTCTTTTCCGATGAGCGGTAAATCAATATAAAACCTAATGACTGCCCGGGCTTACCCAGCGGAATAGTAACTGCTGAGATTTTATTTAGCTTGACTAAATTGCCCTGCAGGCCCATTGCAAACATATCGTCGAGCGTACATATTTTGTTTGACTTGCAGATGTTGTCCATGAGCTCGGGTGTGAAACAATTCTCCAGATGCTGTTTATCCAGAGTGATTGGCTGGTCACTTTCGAACATATGTAATTCGAGGTTATCTGCTTGGCGCAGGAAGAAAGCGACGTTTGCGTTGGGGATTTCGTTTTTAATGAATTTACTGGCGATGAGAATAAGGTTATTTAAGTCGCTTGTTCCGACAATTGCCTCATAAAAATTTGCTGTGAAACTTATGGTATTTAGTTTTTTGATAAAGTTTTTTTGAGCAGTAACGAAGTCGTTGCAGAGTATATCTATTTTTTTTGCCTGCTTTTTGCGCTCTTTATTGAGTTTACTGACGAGCAGACGAAATCTTCTATGTCGTTGTTTGTGGTCCATGAGACCCTTTTTTTAAAATTAATTTTGCAATGGCTCCCGGATTTTAAGTTCGACCTATTAAAAGGCTGCCTTAAGAGCAAAGAAATATTTAAAGGCCAGGCCCCAAGTAGCCCTATAAATAACCAGTTATCAGTTTTGTGCAGGTTGACGTTGGTTTGAGAATATATCCTGCAGGGGAATGGATGCGTTAATTTGCCTTGATTTTCGGACTAATATGTAGAGGTTGTTTGCATATCTGCTTACATTCAAAATCGCAGGTTTTAATAGAAATAGGGTATTTCTTAATTTATATCATCTCCGAGCCGCTTCCGGTTATTTTGTGGGTAGCTTTTTGTGCCCGGTTGTTATAAATCGTTGAAATTGCGGTATAAAGTACCTTTTTGAATCTGTCGAAGTATATTAGGTCTGTATATTGATAACCGCGGAGTAAGAATACCGTGTTGCGATATATGCTAACAAGTACCGATTTGGTAAAGGAAGGAGCTGCCCTGCGAGAGGGGGAAATTGTTCGGCCGGGAGGGCAGGCTGTCCAGCCGGAAAGGCAAGCTGTCCACGCAAAGGAGGGCAAGTCATCATCTAAATTTAAAATGCAATTTTTGCTTTTGTTGTTATCTAACGTAATTGTATTCACTCTGGTCTATTATCTTTGGACCGGCTGGGAAAGCACCTGGGTTTGGGACTATTTAACGGTGAACAGGTCAATGGTAACCGGGATAATGTACAATGCGGAGAAGCCCTGCGCTATAATTTATGGAAAAGTCGTTCACGAAGGGGACACAGTGAACGGATATAGAGTTGTCAGAATACATAGAACCAAAGTTGAATTGGTGAAAGGCGGGAAAGTTTTCACAAGGCGGGTACATTAATATCCGAATGTTTGCTGAATATAGATACTGGCAGCAAAATTTCTGAGTAATTGGCAGGAAATATTCGGTTTAGACTTTTAAGCGTGGTATATACATGGTCTTACGAAGGTTAAATGAGTGGAAAACTGCAATTGCTGAGCGTGAGCAGGTCGGGCAGATGCTGCAGCATCTGGGCATGGTCACTGAACAAACGTGCGAAGGGATTATTGTCGTCGACCTCAAGGGAATCCTTCATTTTATAAATACAACGTGGGCCAAGATGCATGGATACGAAACCGGCAACGAGCTGCTTGGTAAACAAATAAACATGTTTTACAATGCAGACCAGATGAAAAACAAAGTTATTCCTTTGAGTGAGCAGGCCAAACGTGGCGATTTGTCCGAGGGCACAGTAGAACACGTGCGGAAGGATGGAACAACATTCCACACTAAGGTGAAAATGATTCCATTAGCCGATGAGCAAGGCAATGCCAATGGACTTATGGTTTTTGTTACAGATATCGCTGAGTACAGACAACTCGAAGATACACTTAAAGAAACCACTGAACAGGCCGAACGGCTAAAGAAGCAAGTTGAACAACTCCAGTGCGAAACCAATGAACACAAACAAGCCGAGGAATGCCTTAAGCAGCAGGCTGCCGAATTGACGGCGGCAAATGGAGAGCTTCAGCATAAAATCGAAGAATTCAGACAAGCTGAGGGTGAACTGAAAAAGTGCCGTGAGCAACTTGAACAGCGCATCGGAGAGCAAACTGCAGAACTAAAAGCTGCCAACGAGCAACTCAAGCAAGAAATCACACAGCATAAGCAGGCCGAAGACAACCTTAGACAGCAAATTGCTGAGTTGACAGCGGCAAATGAGCAGCTCAAGTGTCAGATCACCAAGCAGGGCACTGACCAAGCGGGAGAAAAAAATGGACCAATCAACGTTCAGGAGCTTAAAGAAATAGCTGATTTGGCAAAGCGGTTAGAGTAGCTCGCGGTCAACATCGGTAAATTGTACGACAGCTTCCTGCCCAAATATTAGCAACTAAATCTACATTCCAATGAAGCAATTATTTACTTGCATGGTAGGCAGATTATTACGGTAGTTCCGCTGCCGGGCTGGCTGGCTATGTCCAGGGTGCCTTTGTTTAATTGGATGATTCGCTGTGCGTGGGCGAGCCCCATTCCCCGCTTTCTCCCTGCCGGCTTGGCAGAAAAGAATGGCTGTGTTACTTTTCGAAGTGTTTCAGCGTCCATTCCGCAGCCGCTGTCGCTGATTTGCAGTTTCACAAAGTCACCGCTGTTGTCCAGAACAGTCGTAACCTTTATAGGGCCCATCCCGTCCGTATAGGATTCGAGGGAGTTGCAGAAGATGTTGGCAATTGCTGATGCAACCTGAGCTGAATCTACGAGTATATCTTCAATGCCGTCGGCTATGTCAATTTCAATATCGAGCTGTTCAGCCCTTTGTTTTTGGGCGGCCAAGTGCATGGCTTCGTCAAGCATTTGTCTAACATTTGTCTGGGCAGGTCTCGGCTGGGGCGGCTTGGCAAAAGTCATAAGGTCATCGATAATTGCAGATATCTCGTTGGTGTTTTGCTGAATTTGCTCTAATATTCGTTTCTTTTCTGCGTCGCTCTCATTCTTGGCCAACATCTGTGCTCTGCCTAATATCACTGAGAGTGGATTATTTAATTCGTGTGCTGCACCGCTGGCCATCTCAGCCAGAGCATCGAGCGAGTACGTCGAGGCAAGCTGAAGTTGAGAGTTCCTGACTGCGGCAAGTAGCTGCGCTAACTGCTCTGCAAATCGCTGCTGGTTGCGTCGGGCAAAAGCCATATCCAAAATAGCCGCGGCGATAGAGGTGACTGCCTTGAGGTTTTGTTCAAGCTGCTCTGTTTCTATCGGATGACGAAGTTCGAAAGCAATTGCCCCGATTGTTTTGCTGCCGGAAATCAGGGGCACCAATTTAGTCTGTCCTAAATCGAAGTCAACCTCTAATTGTTCAAATAACCAGTTAGTGTAATCAGCAGCATTAACAATCGCAAAGTTACCTGCAATCATCTGTGGTATCGGCGGTGTTTCAGCAGGGACATTTAATATAATCGCTTTTGTTTGAGATTCGTCGTCTACGACAACGGCCTGAAGAAGTTTTGCACCGGCTGGAACGGTTAAATACAGACAAACCGCACCTGTTTGATAAAATTTTTGCCAGCGCACGGCAAAGTTTTCAGCTACATCTACTGGCTCACTATCCGAGTTTATACTGAGCAGGAAATCTGTTGCAAAGTCGGAGTGGCTCGAGGCGGTTTGCAGCTGACGATTTTCCTCCGACAATTCCATATGCTTTTTTGCTAATTGTGCGGCCGTAGTGTGAACAATGTCACAATAGGTTGCCTCGGGCCTTGGTGAATCCAGGCCCAAAACTCTGGATTTTTCTGCAACTTGGTCTGGGAGATTCTGGCGAATTTGCTCTAATTGCTCAGGTGTAATTGCAAGGGTCTGTAACATTGTGGGCGACAGGTCGGGTGAATCGTAGCTGCCCGATTGGCCGATGTTGCATTGGCGTGCTGTTAAATCGGCTAATTGAACGATTTGAGCGATTTTCGCTTCGGGTATACTTTGGGAAATTGCGTTAGTATCACTGTGATGGAGCCAGATGGCCAGAGCAATTTTGTTTGGCAGATGCCACTTTGCGGCTAAGCGTTTGCCAAGGATAGTATGGTTCAGGCCGAGATGTTTTTGCTCAATGGTACAACTGCAGGTATGTTGTGATTTTGCCTGTTCGATGATACCACTAAAGCTTCTCGGCATCGCCTCATCAAGTGCAAGTTTACCGATGTCGTGCAGCAGACCGGCTGAGTATGCCAGCTCTGAATCTATGTTAACTGTTGTGACTTCGGCGATATCTTTAGCGCAACAGGCGACGGCAAGGCAATGTTCTATGAGCTGTTTTCTAAATGAGACTCTGGTACTGTCTTGGCTGAAGGCTGGATAGGCTTTGATAGATAAGATTGCATCACGAATTAGGTGTAACGGCAGCTTGTCAAGTGCCCGGCGAATTGAGGGGTTTTCGTCAGGCAGGCTTAAACCCTGCTCGTGTATGAGTGAGAAAATCTTGGCGCTAAGGGCTGAGTCTGATTCGATTATGTCGGCTAAATCTGCCAGTGGTGGTTGAGGCTCGAGAAGCAGAGACAGAAATCGTGTCGCTACGCATGGCAGGGTTGAAAGTGAATCGAGTCGACGAATGACCAGTTCGACTTGGGGGGCAACCGTTGCATCAGCGGGTTTTTCGAGCATTTAGTTGTCCTTGTATTTGGTTCGTAGTTATCGGTTCGTGGTCCACCTGCTGACTTAAAACTATGAACTTTCGGCCGGATATTATTGCCTATTTAATTTCTAAGACTGCAGTAATTTTGTTAGTGAGTTCAGTGATGTTAAACGGTTTTTTTATAAAATCTTCGGCGCCGGATTTTAACAACTGGTCGATTTCATCCTGTTTGACAACGCCGCTTACGATAATAATTTTTATATTTTCGAATTCGGGGTTTTTCCTTATCGTCTGGCATACGACATTGCCGTTGATATCCGGCAGCATGTAGTCAAGCAATATCAGGTCGGGCCGGAACTGCTGGGTTGATATTCCCGCCTCATAGCCGCTGGAAGCGGTTTTAGTCTCGAATCTGCCATCCCTAACAAGAACATCAACTATAAGCTCGACGATTTCGGCGTCGTCATCGACGACAAGGATTTTCTTTTTGCCGGATTCGATGCTATCCAGAGGCATGTTGTTGTCCTTCATGAACTTAATGAGGCTCTGGCGAGGAATCCTGCGGAATTTTGAGCCTGGGATGCGGAAGCCCTCCAGGCGGCCGGAATCAAAGCATCTGATAATAGTTTGCTGACTTATTTGACAGACTTCGGCGGCTTCGCCGGTAGTGAATAAATCCTTCATTTTATCTATCCCCACTTAATTAACCAAATCCGTCTGATTTAGGCCTTCCCAAATTGCCTTCTTGACCTAATTTAACTATCGGACTTTGGTAAAGTCAAGGATAAAAAATATTAGAAATCCTGATTATTAGTTGTGAGAGGCAGTATATTATCAGTCTTATAAAAAGAATGGCGGAAATTGTTAAAATGGGCTGGATAGGCAAGGGGGAAATTGGAGTGGAAGTGACGTGGAAAAGCTGAGAAGTGCTTCGGCTGAGCGGGGTGGAATCGTCATTTTTGGGCTGAAAATGGGGGTCGTTTTTGGAAAAGTTGCGAAAAGGTGCAAAATCTGCAAAACTTTCTAAAAATTTGCAAAAAGTTGTACAAGGTGCAACAAAACGTTTGAAAAAGACTGGAAAAAGTTGCACTTTGATGAATGGTGATTCCCCTAAGGGGTTTCCGCCCCCCAATCAGGTAGGGGCAAGCTTCGCTCCAAGGTGAGTGGGAGATTTTGAGTTTTGAATTTTGAATGTTGAATTTTGAATTGTGGAAGAGGGGCGTCTGTGTTCGATTGGGTGGGATTGGGTTCGTTTTAGCGCGTCTGCTGAGTCGTTCATTTTCGTAATCCTTTGTTATGGCTGAGGTTAAGTTCATTTTTGACGCCAAAAAATTGGGTTCGTTTTTCATTTTTTAGTCGCTCGTAACCTGCCTTTCCCTGCGCAGACAGGGAACCAGCCTGCGCCTGTACGCCGTAGACAGTGGTCGTCGTTTTAAACTATACGCTTTCTTCCTTCCGCCTCCGGGCGGG
>Ga0114922_10003988_pt1 | contig 13715 bp, 9 predicted proteins | sample AartaG_FD_100975 | JGI IMG/M metagenome (GOLD analysis project Ga0114922, IMG submission 100975) | Deep subsurface microbial communities from Aarhus Bay to uncover new lineages of life (NeLLi) - Aarhus_00045 metaG | ecosystem: Environmental > Aquatic > Marine > Oceanic > Sediment | place: Aarhus...
ATTGTCATTGGAACTGACGACAATCGGGCAGCCGATAAGCTGCGCCTTATGCACTCCGGAATCGAAGCGCCCGTGCTGGTAACGGACATCACCTCCGCGGAGATGATTAAATACGCATCAAATACTTTTCTTGCCACCAAAATCTCTTTCATCAATGAGATTGCCAACATCTGTGAAACTGTGGGGGCTAACATCGACGATGTTGCCAGAGGCATGGGACTTGACCCGCGCATCGGCCCGGCATTTTTGCAGGCGGGATTAGGATACGGAGGGCACTGTCTGCCCAAGGATGCCGCAGCCCTGAATTCCCTGGCTTCAAGCAAGGGCTACGATTTCAAAGTACTCAGAGCCGCCATCGAAGCTAACACCAGGCAGCGAATCCTTGTAGTAAACAAACTCAAGCAACTCCTGGGTTCTCTCAAGGGCAAAGAGATTGCCTTGCTTGGTTTAGCCTTCAAGCCTGGCACCAATGATGTTAGCCAAGCTCCGTCTCTGGATATTGCTCGTCTGCTTATCACCGAAGGAGCTAATCTGCGCACTTATGACCCGGCGGCTATAGAAAATGCCAGGGCATTACTGCCTGACGGCGTAGTCTTTGCTAAAGATGTCTATTCAGCCGTGGCTGGCGCCAGTGCTGTAATCTTAGCTACCGAGTGGCCTGAGTTCATTGAAGCCGATTGGAACAGAATCAAAAAAGCGATGGTCAAACCCTATGCTGTGCTAGACGGTCGCAACGCCTTGTCTCAAAATAGGTTGATTGCGGCCGGTTTCAAATATGTAGGGATAGGCAGATCTACTGCCGAAAAGTTGACTAAAGCATGAGCAAAGAACAATTTGAGCACGAATATGACCTTGGAAAACTCCAGGTCATAAGACCACAAAAGCGTGATTTTCAAATGCTGGTTACTCCCAGCTGGGTTACTTATTTTAGCCAGAATGCATATGAGGACTTCACTTCAGATTTAGTATTGAAATTTCTGAGGGATGATACGCTATTCATAGATGTTGGGGCTCATTATGGCTATTACACGCTTCTGGCCGGGACGAAGTATCCGAAATGTGAGATTATATCCTTTGAGCCAGTCCCTGAAAATTGTGAAATACTAAGACGGAACATCAAACTGAATCAGCTAGAAAACGTAGAGGTATATAATCTGGCTCTTTCAAATAAGAACGAAACCAGAAAGTTTAATATCACGGAGGTATCGGCTTGCTGTGGTTTCGATGAGAATCCGATAACAAGAATTTCCAGAGTAGTGGATGTTCAAGCAGTAACTCTTGATAGCTTAATAAATAAAGCGCCAAAAGTTCCCGTTATTATAAAGGTTGACACGGAAGGTCATGAGATATGCGTACTTGAAGGGATGGATGAAATACTCAGAAATGCTGCGGATATAAAGCTGATTGTGGAGTTTAACCCGAAGTGTTTGAGAAGCGCAGGCTGTAACCCATCAGATTTACTCAAAAAAATCTTGCAATTTGGCTTTGAGATATACTTCATAAATGATGATAAGCGAGTTATTAATAAACTGGCTGAAAGTAACATTGAAGGTTGGGGAAATTATGTTCTTGAAAAAAGCTCTACTCCTGGAATCAAGACTTATATAAACATACTTTGTGTCAAGAATCCTGTAGAGCCGAACAAACGCTTGCGTGAAAAAGTCGGTTGGAAAACGAAAACACTACTGATTAATCCAAATGTACCAATGTTATATGAATTTGGTGGTCACAGTGCCTTTCCATTAGGTTTAGGATATATCGCGGCAGTCTTAGAGAAGAGTTATAATGTTAAAGTCATTGACGTTGGAGCTGAGGGGCTGGATGATGACTCACTGATAATAAGTATCATCAAAATAAATCCTAAAATAGTAGGGGTAACCTCTGATACGCTCGCATTTCAAAGGGCGATAGAAATCGCAACAATAGTAAAGCAGATTGATAAAAAGATTATTGTAGTAATTGGTGGGGCTCATTCTAATGCATTGCCAACTTATCCGCTGAAATTTGATTGTTTTGACATAAGTGTATATGGCGAAGGGGAGAGAACAGCCGTTGAACTATGGGATAGAATAGACAAGGGGAAATCTTACGAAGATGTTAAAGGTATAAGCTTTAGGGGAAAAGGCGGAATTGTCGTAAATCCAAGGCGAGAACTCATAGAGAATCTCGATGAATTGCCCTTTCCGGCAAGGCATTTGTTTCCTATGGATAAATACAGAGGGGAAATCCATCTCTCAGTCCGCCCAGTTTACCCAATAGGTACTTCGCGTGGATGCCCCTTTTCCTGTGCTTTTTGTAGCTGTAATGTGGCCTTCGGGAGGAAATATAGATTCAGAAGCCCTAAAAATGTAGTAGACGAAATCGAACCATTGATTAATCAATATAAGGTAAAGGGGATATATTTTAGGGAAGACCTGTTTACGGCAAATAAGCAAAGGGTTATTGATATCTGCGATGAAATTGGGAAAAGAGGCTTGCATTTCAGTTGGGAGTGCGAAAGCAGAGTTGACACGATAGATGAAGAGATGCTGCAGGCAATGAAAAAGGCTGGCTGCGAGCTAATATGGTTTGGGGCCGAAAGCGGCTCCCAACGGATATTGGAATATCTAAACAAGCAGATTACCCTTTCACAAGTAAGAGAGGCTTTCGACATCTGCCAGAAGGTTGGCATAAAGGCAGGAGCATCCTTTATGATTGGTATCCCAGGTGAAACTATGGATGAAATACAGAAGAGCATTGACCTGGCTGAAGAGCTTAAACCAAAGCTTGAGCGGGCTTGGTTTAGCATTTTTACTGCCTTTCCAACCAGCTCATTATATGAATTTGTTAAGGAAAATAGATTGTATGAAAAAGAGGTAAACCACGGAATTCTGATAATTAAAACTGCTGAGTTTAATCGAGAGATATTAGAAGAAGTTCGGAAGTATGCTAATGCCAGGGTAAACAGGAGCGAACAACCGAAAGAATTACTATCCAATAGTTCGAAAAAACCTTTAGTCTCAGTCTATTCATCTGGTTCAAAAAGAACAAAAATAGCTGCCATAACGATGGTATACAATGAGGCATTGCTCTTACCCTATTTTCTTCGCCACTATGAGCATCTTGATGAAATCTATGTGCTATATGAGACAGATAGTACCGATGACACATTAAAGATATTGAAACAGGCATCGAATGTTATCATTAAGGACTCCCACATCGAAGGCGGTCTGGACTCAATTGACAAGGTGAATTTAACAAACAATACACTTCATACCATTAAAGCTGATTGGGTATATGTTGTGGACTGTGATGAGTTTATTTTCCCTCCTCAAGAATCGCCTGATGATTTTCTTAGCCGTCAGAGCCGTGGGAATTATAATGTTGTTCGAGCAGGTATGTTTCAGGTGTATAGGCACAGAATTGATAAGGATTTAGACCCGTCTTTGCCTCCTATCCCTCAGAGAGTTCATGGTGACCCCGATTTGTTTTCTACTGTTGAAGGACCTCATAAAGCTCGTAATGCTCTTTATGTCAAGCCAATTGTTGTTAAACCATCAAGTGAAATTCGGTTTCGACCGGGGAATCATGTTGTTGAAGGGGATATAAGGGTTTCCCCTGAGCTTTATATAGGAGCACATTGGCAAATGGCTGACCCTTCAATCGCTATTGATAGAAGAATAAAGAACAAGATGAGAATGAGTGAAAGAAATAAGAGGCTAGGTATGGGATGGCACTATCAGAATGTAACAGAGGAGTGGATTAGAGCAGAATGTGACCGTCATTTAGATGACCCACTTATCGATGAACTATACTTATATAGTGACAAAAGCTTTAAGAATTATGATTCGTTGATGAGGAGCAAAAGTAATATGAAGCATTTAAATCCCTGGAATCATCTTATTTGTTTCGTAGTTCCTAACCGGATTACGCTACACTCAGCCTGGTATGAACATATCCCGTTCGCCATGTTTTTGGTCGATCTATTAAGACCAAAAATGATTGTCGAACTGGGCACACACTATGGAGACTCCTACTGTGCCTTTTGCCAAGCGGTTAAAGAGTTACACCTGGATACAGCCTGCTACGCCGTTGATACCTGGAAGGGAGACTCACAGTCGGGCTTCTATGGGCCTAAAGTCCTAGCTGACTTGCGCGCGCACCATGACCCTCTTTACAGTAGTTTTTCCCGGCTGATACAAAGCACCTTTGATGAAGCCTTGGAACACTTCGATGCTGGAACGGTTGACCTTCTACACATTGACGGCTATCACACTTATGAATCGGTAAGGCATGACTTTGAAACGTGGCTACCCAAAATGAGCTCTCATGGCTTGGTGTTGTTCCACGATATCAATGTACGGGAACAAGATTTTGGCATAAGGAAATTCTGGGACGAGGTCAGATTAAAATATCTTCATTTTGAATTCCGGCATGGTCATGGTCTTGGGGTTTTAGCGGTGGGCAAGGTGCACTCCAAAGAGCTTCGGGAGCTATTCAAATTGCCAGAAGAAGAGAGTGTCAGGATTCGTGATTTCTTTTTTCAGCTTGGTCATCAATTTACTACAATGGTCAGAAACAAAACAATGGCTTCTGAATTGGAAAATCAAAAAAGGCAGTTGCAGGAACTGAAGGCAAATATTAAGTCTAAAAATGCCGAGATACATGGATTGGACTCCCAGATACATGGATTGGACTCCCAGATACAACAGATTCAGCAAAGCATACCCATGCAGCTTGTAAACCGCTATCAGAAGGTTGCCGATAAACTGCTCCCGCTCAACGCCCGCCGTCGCCGTCCCTACGAGCTTGGGACCACCGGCATCCGGGTCATCCTCAATAAAGGGTGGAAAAGTTTCTTCAGCGCAGTCGCGGCATATTTTCAAAGAAAAGGGAGGCCAAGATAAGCAACCATGAGCAATAAATCTTCTCCGGGCATGTATCAAAAAGCCATTGGCAAACTGCTACGCCCGGGCACGAGAAGGCGTTATTATTACGAGCTTGGGCTGGCTGGTATCAGGGTCATCCGAAATGAAGGCTGGCGCAGCTTCTTCAGGAAAGCGCTGCATTGGCTGGCTCATAGACCGGCTGCAATAAAAAGACCTCGCTATGAATTACCGAAGTTCAACTCCTCTATATCAAAAAAAGAGGCGGATGAACTGGTTTTCCCTGTGCCTTCTAAGAAGCCAGAGGTATCTATTATTATCCCTGCTTACAATAAATGGAGGTATACTCTTAATTGCCTGAAGTCAATTGCTGAAAACACAGATGGTGATTACGAGGTTGTTGTGGTTGACGATGCCTCCAGTGATGCGACTGTCGAAGTGCTGACCAATGTTAAAAACCTGAATTTAGTTACTAATAAACATAATGCGGGGTTCCTAGAGTCCTGCAACCGAGGAGCCAGAGCCAGTAAAGGTAAAGCTATCTTATTTTTAAATAACGATACTATGGTTACAAAGGGCTGGCTGCCGCCTTTGCTTGAAGTCATAAGGAGAGAGGACATCGGCGCTGTCGGCTCCAAGCTTGTTTACCCGGACGGGACCCTGCAGGAAGCTGGAGGGATAATCTGGAACGATGGTTCTGGTTGGAATTATGGGCGAGGAGACGACCCTGGCAAGCCAGAATATAACTATGTTAGAGATGTCGATTATTGTTCAGGCGCCATTTTTGTGGTGAAAAGAGAGCTATTTGAAAAAATAGGTGGCTTCGATGAGAGATTCAAACCCGCTTATTACGAGGACAGTGACCTTTGCTTTGCAATCAGAAATCTGGGATACAGGGTTATGTATCAGCCGATGACGATTATTGTCCACTTCGAAGGAGTGAGTTGTGGCACAGATACATCCTCGGGTATTAAGAAATACCAGGAAATAAACAAACCAAAGTTCGTAGAGAAGTGGAGCCCGGTACTGCAGGAACAGCAATACCCCCATGATGCTGAAAATGCTTTTCTGGCAAGGGATAGGGTTCCAGGGAAGAGAATACTTGTAATAGACAGTTATGTTCCTACATATGACAAGGATGCTGGCTCTTTGGATATGTTCAGCATGCTCAAGATATTAGTAGAACTTGGAAACAAGGTTACATTTCTTGGAGATAACTTACGAAGACTCGAGCCATATACCCAAGGGCTACAGCAGAAAGGTATAGAGGTTATTTATGCTCCCTATGTTATCTCAGTTGAAGATTATATTAAAAAGTGCGGCAGATTTTTTGATGTAGTTATTCTTAGCCGTGCACATATAGCTATAAAGCACTTCGCTAGTATAAAACGGTATTGCGTCAGGGCTAAGGTCGCGTATGATACTGTAGATCTTCACTATCTCAGACAGTCCAGGCAAGCAAGTATTGAAAACAATGAGAAACTATTAAAGCAGGCTGAGGAAACGAAAGTAACAGAACTGTATCTAGCGAAAAACAGTGATATTACTTTCGTAGTCAGCCCGGTGGAGAAAGAAATACTCCTCAAGGAAGACCCGTCACTTAACGTTGAAGTTATCATTCGCTCCGTACATAGCGTAACAACTCCGCAAAAATCATTCTTGGAGAGAAAAGATATCCTGTTCATCGGCGGTTTTGACCATCTCCCCAATGTTGACGCTGTAGTCTATTTTGTAAAGGAAATATTCCCTCTGATAAAGCAAAGAATGCCTGATGTGCATTTCTATATTGTAGGTAGCAATCCCTCAAAAGATGTGCTATCACTGCAGTCCGCTGAGGTAATCGTAACAGGTTATGTCAAAGATGTGGCTCCCTATTTTGAGAACTGCAAAATCTTTGTTGCCCCGCTGCGATATGGTGCCGGAGTGAAGGGAAAGATACTTCTTAGCATGAGCTACGGTGTGCCTGTAGTAACTACATCCATTGGTTCAGAGGGCATAGGACTGGTTGATGGACAAAACGTACTGATAGCCGATGACCCGCAGGAGTTTGCCCAACAAGTCATTCTACTCTGTAATGAGGAGGAGTTGTGGGGTAAACTTTCAAGAAACTCGCTTGAGCATATTGGGAAATGTTTTTCCTACGAGACGGCCAGGGAACAATTCAAAGAGTTGATGAAGAACTTGTAAGTACCTTCTTTAGTAATCCTTGCGTAAATAAAGAAAAATACATTTTTCAAAAAGGAAATGACTTCATCGGTAAACGAATACCAACAAAAACATCTGGAAAGTTCAGTTAAGAAATCATGGAGGATGCTGGCAAGAGCTAGCATAAGCGTTATTGAGAATAGGTTTTTTGAAGAGGCAGCTAGAGAAAATACTTGGTATAATAGGCTTATAAGTATGTTATCAAATTATTCAGGCGGGGATACAATTGCACATTATAAGGGCCAAAGCACCACTTAGGATCAGCTTCGGTGGCGGCGGGACAGATGTGCCACCATACCCGGAAGAGAAGGGCGGGGCGGTCCTCAGCGCCACCATTGATAAGTACGCCTACTGCAGCCTAACGATAAGAGATGACAAGCTCGTTAACGTTACATCGCTCGACTACGATCTGGTGACAAAGTATCCGCTTAATGACAAATTAGAGTATGATGGCAAGCTGGACCTGGTCAAAGCAGCTACCAAGGTAATGGAGATAGAGAATGGCGTTGACCTTTTCCTGCACAGCGATATGCCGCCGGGCTCCGGCCTGGGAACCTCGTCAACAATGACTGTGGCCCTGGTTGGTGCCTTGGGACACTGGCTTAAGCTTCCCTTCGTTGAATATGATATTGCTGAGCTTGCTTATCGTATCGAAAGACAGGAGGCCGGCATTAAAGGGGGAAAACAGGACCAGTATGCTGCCTCTTTCGGCGGTTTCAATTTCATCGAGTTCCTCGGCAAAACCACGGTCGTTAACCCTCTGCGTGTTAAAAATGAGATTCTAAATGAACTGCAATACCGATTAATGCTGTGCTATACCGGCAAGACCAGACTATCAGCCGGAATCATCGATGACCAGGTGAGAGGCTATACAGAAAGGAGAGAAGATGTGGTCCACGCCCTTGATGAAACTAGAAAATTAGCTATTAACATGAAAAATGCCTTGCTTCTGGGACAAATAGATGAATTTGGCGCACTCCTCCATCAAGGATGGCAGAGCAAGAAAAGATTTTCCACCAAGATAACCGACCCTAATATTGATGAACTTTATGACGTTGCCCGGCAAAATGGTGCACTGGGGGGAAAGCTACTGGGGGCTGGTGGCGGTGGCTACCTCCTGCTATTGTGTGAGTTTGATAAACGGCATATTTTAGCTCAAAAATTAGAGGAACATGGCGGCAAAGTCGTCAATTTTGCCTTTGAATTCAACGGTCTGCAGACCTGGGAAGTGAGTGCTAAATAAGCAGAACAATGAGACAAGAAGCCAATATTGTAAAGCAGATTGAAGACAGCATCGAGCTAAAGAAGTATCTCCGGCAAGAAACCAAAAACCTGGTGGCTATGGCAGACTTGCTTGTCGATGCCTTTAGAAAGGGAAACAAGGTGCTTCTCTTCGGCAACGGTGGCAGTGCCGCCGATGCACAGCATATCGCCTGCGAATTAGCAGGGAAATTTTACTTAGATAGAGATCCCTTGCCAGCTATTGCCCTGACCACAAACACTTCTTCACTAACAGCCATCGCGAATGATTACAGCTACGAAGAAGTGTTTGGTCGACAGGTGAAGGGCTTGGTTAAACAGGGCGATGTAGTCATCGGCATCAGCACCAGCGGTAATTCGCCAAACGTCCTCCGTGGTATTGAAGAAGCAAAGCGCCTCGGGGTAACGACAATAGCCTTCACCGGGAGAGGAGGCAGGCTCAGTGAACTAGCTGACTATGTGCTTTCCATCCCGTCTGGTGATACCCCACGCATTCAAGAAGCTCATATCACGGCAGGACATATTATTTGCTATCTGGTAGAGCAAGCTCTGTTTGGGAACAGGAAAAGTGCATAAGGCAGTGTTCCTTGATAGAGATGGGACGATAGCCAGGGATGTCCCCTATTGTAGCCGGCCGGAGGACTTTGAATTGTTGCCTGGTGCGGCTGAGGGAATAAAACTGCTAAATGAGCATGGCTTTAAGGTGGTTGTAGTTACCAATCAATCAGGAATTGCCCGCGGATACTTCACAGAGAGAGCGTTAGCTGAGATTCACGATAAAATGATAACCCAGCTTGCTGAGCACGGAGCCCATGTGGATGCCATCTATTATTGCCCTCATCATCCCGACGATAACTGTGACTGCCGTAAACCGAAGCCCAAGATGGTGTTTCAGGCTGCCATAGACTTAGATATAGACCTCAGCCAATCCTATGTTATCGGTGATAGCGAGATGGACGTCGAGCTGGCAAAACGAGCAGGTTGCAAGGCAGGTATAAGAGTGGGTGAATCGGGAGGCATGAGTGACTGCGTGGCAGCTTCATTCAGAGACGCTGTGCACTGGCTGTTCCGGCAAAGGCTACAGAATCGCTAAAATTCTTGAGCAATTGATATTACTGTCAAAAGTTAAAATAGACGTATGCCACAGTGACAACAAGCTGCGCCCTCTAGACGAGTCGGTTTATATTGGTGACAACTCTAAGCTATGTAATCTAGGATAGAAGCCGGAAATAACTTTGGCTATGACGCTGCGGGATACTCTCGATTACTGGCGGAGTAAGTTTTAATTAAATTGGTACAATGAAAATCGCTATATTAGCCGGCGGCTTGGGGACAAGGCTTGGTTTATTAACTAAAGATACTCCTAAATCATTGGTTAGAATCTGCGGGAAACCATTTCTAGAATACCAGCTAGAGCTTCTTAAAAAGAATAATCTAAAAGAAATAGTAATGTGTGTTGGGCACTTAAAAGACGCAATCGAAGACTACTTTGGTACTGGTTCTCGCTTTGGGGTGAGAATAGAATATAGCGAGGAGGAAAAACCATTAGGCACGGCTGGTGCTCTAAGAAATGCCGAAAATCTACTTGGAGATGATTTTTTGGTCCTAAATGGAGATTCCTATTTCGATGTTAAATATAGAGAGGTCATTAACAAGTACGAGCTGAGTAACAAGTCCGGGTTAATGGTTGTATATAAGAACAGAAACAAATATGATAAAAGCAATGTGATAGTCGATAACGGTCTTGTAGTGGAATATAATCGTTCAATTCAGTCGCCAGACATGGTTTACATAGACTGTGGCCTTTCAGTCCTTAACAAGAAGGCGCTGGTGTTTATACCGTACAACGAGTTTTTTCAATTTGATAGTGTATACAGTGAGCTTATTCGTAGACAAGAGCTAGCAGCGTTCGAAATCAAAACTCGTTTTTACGAAATAGGGTCAAAGCCAGGTTTAGGGGATTTCAAGAAGTTGGTTGAGACGAAATGATTTTAGTATGTTAGCAAGTAGAACGCCATATAGAATACTTTTAGTAGTGGAGGAACAGATTTACCATCATATTATTCAAAGTATTGCAACGCTTCCATATCGCCTTCCCTTATGTAGATACCTATTTTATAAGCTCCATCCTCAATCTCTTCTTTAGGTATTCTGGCAATGAAGCCAGAGTTACCCAGATCCAGGCCTGACTCCACGTAAGCGGCGGTGACATCGGGTCTTTTTTACAAAATCGTATCAAAAATATAGGTAGCCGCTCCGGATTTTAATACCACATAGATTTAGCTATCCTCAGCGCTTTGCCCTTCGACGAATGTCGCAAACCGAAGCCCAAGATGGTGTTTCAGGCTGCCATAGACTTAGATATAGACCTCAGCCAATCATATGTTATCGGGGATAGCGAGATGGATGCCGAGCTGGCAAGGCAAGCAGACTGCAAGGCAGGTATAAGAGTTGGTGAACCGGGAGGCACGGGTGATTTGGTGGCAGCTTCATTGAAAGATGCTGTAAACCGATTGGTACAACAAACAAAAGAATCTTAGAATTGCTGATTTGGTGGCGCGGTACAACTCCGTGATGGGCAACAGGTGCACTTATTAAACTAGAATTCTACTACCCTGCCTGTATATTGTAGCGCTTCAATATCACCATTCTTTACGTAGATACCTATTTCATAAGTTCCATTTTCAATTCCTTCTTTGGGTACCCTGGCTATGAACCCTGCCCAATCTAAACCCAGGTTAGTAATTCCCAACTGATCGGGAACCCACCATGTATAGTTTGGAATTGTATCAAATATGTAGGTATTGATATCGGATTTCAACACCAAATAAGTCTTGTTACTCTTCGCACTAAGCCCTTCGATAAACGCCCAGCCATGTATTTTCACAAATTCGTTCGCCCCATCCTTTTGCTCTCTTATTAAACTTATGACGAATCGAATGTTTCCTGATTCTTCAGGCAATATGATCTGCTGTAGCTTCGAAGTAAGTGATGTCGAGACCACAGTGTCTTTGGACTTTATCACGACCGCCGGTGTGTACTTGAGAGATTCAATATCGCCTTTTGTGAATTTTTTCTTGATATAAATGCCAACGGCATAGAGGCCATCCTTGATTTTCCTTGACGGAATAGTGGTTATGAAACCACATTTATCAAGATTGAGATTGAGTTCCTTGTAAGTTCTGGTTACATGAGGCCAATTCCTGGATGCCGTATCAAAAATATACGTGGTTGAATCCGATTTAAGGACTATGTAAATTTGAATGTCCTTAGTGTCGTAGCCCCAGATAAACGCCCAACCATTCATCCATATTGCCCCGGGCACTACACTAATTTCGTGAAAAGTGTGTGTTATATCTCTGGTTACATCAGGTAACGAAATTGTATGCAGCTGCGCCTCGTCCGGGATTCTTTCGAGCCTATCGAAGAACAGCGGCTCTATTATGAAAATGGTGAGGAATACAAATCCCACAACAATTGATGTATGCGCGATTACCTGTCTCCTGTGTGTTTTAAACCAGCTCCCTATTGACATACCTAATTACTGCTCCTAATCATTCTCCAGCAGTGGATAATCGGCACCAAAGTAGTGGTTGAATATCAGACGGAATGTATTCACCGGCGAGATAGACTCCGAGATTTCGGAGTAATCCATGCCTGGCAAATACATGGCATTAAGTATCTTATGCCATTCGTTAGGGCCAATCACAATGCCTGGATGTTTCGGTCTGAGCCCGTGGTCTGATTGAAAGATGATAATCGGCGGGGTTTCCGATTTTTCCAGCAATGCATCAGCCAACTTTTCTATCTCTGCGGTGATGTAGATGTACTGGCCGCGGTAAAACCGTTTATCTTTAAAATTCCACCAATTCATGGAAGGCACGTGTTCTCCTTCCGGTCCGAAAACGAGGGCTGCATGGGGATTATATATATGGGCAAAGACGAATTTTGGGCCTTCCACTTCAGGCAGCTCTTTCAGGTGCTCCAGCGTGTAGGTAGTCTGGCGCCTCCAGGCAGTTTCGTATTTAATTCCGGCAAGGTGATAGTAGAAGGGCCGCACCATGGTGGTGGTCCACAGTATCTCCTGGAACTCAGTTATCCAGGGAGTTGCTCCTTCTTGATAGTAATTAAAGTAAAGGTCGGTATTATCTTCCATGTAGCTATCCCATCTGATCAATGAGTACCAATTCCCGAAAGCAATGTGTCGGTAACCATGCACTTTAAGATAATCGGCCACCTTACTATAAGCTATTCTCCGAAAATTTATATCAGTGCCTGCTGCTTTACCTGGGCCAAGTCCGTCACTTTCATTCCCCGCAAACACATACGCCCTCTTATTCTGGTCCCACACGAAACCCCCCGTGATATATTCCCCGCTTAGCACCTGCGCCAGACAGTGTGGGGTCCACGGCGTTCGCGTCCTGCTTTCTGAAGCTATGAAGAAGCCTTTGCCCTCCAGGTTGTTGATAAACTCACTGTTATCGTAAGCGTACCATTCTTTCATGGTATCAGGATGGGCGTATTCATCAAAGATGATGAAGTAGATATCGGGCAGATTATCGAGCTCTGTCAGGTTGGAGGCGGCAGGAGCCTGAGCGGGCGACTCCTCCGGTGCACCCGTGTCCAGCCTGGCTAGCTTAATTTCGTGGCTGGCGATATTAAATAGATTGATGGCAATAAGCGCCACTGCTACGACGTTGAGCACCGTGGTGGTGATGCGGAAGTCTCTTTTGACACGGCTGATGAAATAGACGCAGTAGCACCAGATAAACAATATGCCTGGTAACAGGTAGCCATGTCTGGGCACAAACATCCCGGAGTTCTCCAGAGCTTCATAAAGGCGACCGTAGGTGAAGAAAAAGAGGAGGAAAATGGCGATCGCAATGCCCGCTTTACGGGCGTTGCGCATTATCAGGGTAAGCAATGCCCAGAGCACCACAGCTCCAGCCAAGCAGAGTCCCAAAGGCAGCGCAACTTCCCCAAAATTCGCCTCTGCGATGTTATAGGCATAGAGGTAAAGTACAGGGAAAGCAGCCAGAAGCAGCACGTAGACAGGAGCCGGCCAGTTGAGGGAATATTTTTTAAGCCACGTCATGATTATCAGTTTAGCACATGTGATTGTCAGCTACTACTCACCCGATTCGCTTTTCCTTTCCGTAGGCAGCGCACTTTGTGCGTCGTCTTCGTCTCCACTTTTCCCGGACCCATTGAACTTGTTCTTCACCCGGTCACCTCCACAACATCTTTAGACTTCACTATTTCCTTATTGATATACTGCAGGGCTTCAATATCTCCTCCCCTGATATAAATCCCGACGGTGTATTCGCCATTACTAATCTTCCTTGCCGGAATAATAGTCGTGAACCCCGAATATTCCACATTCAC
>Ga0114922_10003989_pt1 | contig 13711 bp, 9 predicted proteins | sample AartaG_FD_100975 | JGI IMG/M metagenome (GOLD analysis project Ga0114922, IMG submission 100975) | Deep subsurface microbial communities from Aarhus Bay to uncover new lineages of life (NeLLi) - Aarhus_00045 metaG | ecosystem: Environmental > Aquatic > Marine > Oceanic > Sediment | place: Aarhus...
CATCCTGAGAATCAGGTCAGGTGCTCGCAATGACGGAAAGCAGAAGGAAAAAGTTAAAAGGGGAAAGGACAAAGGGAAAAAAGAATATCGAATATCGAACAAGGAATGTCGAACATCGAAGGGAAGCATTTCTGCCGGGGGCTAACAGGTATTAAGCTTGCTTTAGTGCCTTATAGGCACGTCAGTATTTGCTCCTAATGACCTAAGCAATCTCATTGGGCACGATGTTATCTGTGAATGTTGTAATAGAATGATGTTAACAACCTGAGTCATCGGCTTTGTGTCCCTGCTCTAAGGAAGTATTTCAAGGCCGACCATTGTAATATCGTCGATTTCAGCCGGTTCTATTTTTTGATTATGGGCAATCGTGTTAAGTCTGTCCATCATCTCAACGACAGACAAATCTTTGACTTCGCAAAATCGTTCGCTCAAACCAAAGCCGGTTTTGTCATCGAACCTGCCTATGAATGGCTCTGCCCCGTCGGAATACAGCAGCAGTTTATCGCCGTGCTGAAGCTGCACGGTCTGCTGGGTGTATTCGGCCTGTTCAAAAACTCCCAGCAGCGAGCCTCTTATTTCGAGCTGTTCGAGCTGCTGTCCGGGTCTGATAAGGATTGGATAGGGATGTCCGGCGCGGGCGTATGTGAGCTGTAGTGTTTTTGTATTTAAGAGACAATAACAACAGGTGGCAAACTGATAACCGGAGAGTTTCTGTGCCGCCATTCGCATATTTAGATTTTTTATAACTTCTGCCGGTGGGAATATGCGGTAATTACTCTCGTATGTCTCTCGCATAAGCAAGGCCTGCTTAAGAAAGATTGTCAGCAGTGCCGCCGGCATGCCATGCCCCACTACATCAGCTACATAAAAGCCGATGTGCTGCTCGTCGATACGTACGATATCGTAAATGTCACCCGAGACCCACTCTGCGGGCAAAAACACTGCGGCCCACTGCACTTCATCATTACTTGGCAACTGGGTGGGAAGAAAATCCTGCTGCACCAGACCAGCTAAACGAAGCTGCTCTGCCAGATTATCTGCGAGGGTTTTTGTTATAGAAAGCTGCTCGGCCAGTTTATTCTTGTGAATTCTTAGCACATGCTTTCGTGGAACTAAAGGTTTTGTCGTAATTCCGGAACTTTTTTTACGATATGCAAGATTAGCACTTACTTTGACCCATAGCTCATCTATGGAAACTGACTCCAAGGTGTTGATCATAGAGAAACTCGTCCTTGATGGCGATATGGAAAAACTTTTTACGGGCATCTCCGGGCGGTCTGTGAGTAAAATCATGCCAATATTTTCCATCTCAAGTGATTCAATTATTCGGGCCAATTGCTGCTGCTGCGAAACATCCGAGTCTTTCGTATCGATAATGACTGTCCCAATCAAATCGAGTCTGTCGCGTACTTTGGAGAACTTGTCTATCGGAATAATGCGGTAGGAAAGCTTCCTCCTCTTCAAAAGTCGCTTTATTTCAGCCGGGATGTGGCTTTGATTTGTCAGATACAGAACATCCGTAAAGCTTTTTTCCAACTCAATAGCACTTAGTAATTTTACTTTTTCCATCTCACTCGTTCTTCCTATTGTATTATGAGACCTCGAAAAAACATCCATTTATTTGCTATCCGTAAGCTAATTTCGGCTTGTTAAGGGAGGTACTTTGGTTTTTTTTGTCTTTTTCCGGTGTTGCAAGACCGACAGAATCTATACGGGCTGCAAAGATACGGTGGTATAGATTAAACCTGTTCGGAGTGTGAGAATGGAAGTATGAAAGTTACTTAGCTGTAGTTCAGGCATCCTCGATGCCTGTCCGGGTAAACTCCGCTGTTAGCCGGCGAAAATTGCCGAGCCGATGCGAAGGATGGTTGCCCCCTCTTCAATGGCGACTTCGTAGTCTGAACTCATACCCATACTCAGCTCTGTAAACTGCCGGCCGACAATTTTTTCGCCGCGCATCTCGATAAATAATTCTCTTGCCCGAACAAAACAAGCTCGAACAACATTCTTATTATGAGTCAATGGTGCCATTGTCATCAGACCGATAAGTTGTAAGTTCGGTAGTGTCTCAATCTGCTCAGCCAGATGTGTTGCCGCACCTACCGGGACACCATATTTTTGTGGTTCTTTGGAAGTATTTACCTGCAGAAGCACTTTCGGGCGTAAGTTTAGTTTTGCGGCTGAGGTGTTTATTTCTTCGGCCAAACGAAGTGTGTCTACTGAATGAATCAGAAAAGCTATAGGCAAGGCAAGGCGGACCTTGTTGCGCTGCAGATGGCCTATCATATGCCAACTGACGTTTTTTAGCAGGGCCGAACCGCCATCAAGTCCCTGGAAAAAATCAGCCACCTGGGCGGAAACTTTTTTCAGTTGCTGAGCGCGATTTTCTCCCAGGTCGGTGAAGCCCAGACGAATAACTTCTTTTACAGCCTCGATTGAAGCTGACTTGGTTACGACGACGAGCTTTACCTCATGGGGGTCTCTGCCAACGCGGGCACAGGCAGAGTTAATGGTGTCCTTTACACCTTTTATTTTCTCAGAAATTTTTATCATAACAGAACAACCAAGATTCAAAAATTAAAAATTAAATCCACCACAAACCAGGGACTTATTCAAAATATCAGTCTGTGAAAGCTTTTGCCAGCATAAAAGCAGTCACGGCGAAAATTTTGATGGTTTTTTTTCAGCTACGAGGCAAATATTCGTTTAACAACAACCTCTAAGATTTATCGGTCGTAATTAACTTTAATAAGCATAACTATTTAAGCTATTTGGCTTTATGATTTCTGTTAAGACAGTACAAAGTTACCAAAAAAAAAACAAAAAAAAGCGATTTTTAACTTGCATTTTATCACCATAACGTGTATACTAACTTTGTTAAGGTAGTTTGGGGTGGAAATAAACCCCTTGATGATTTTTGTAGTTCTTGTATTTTTCTTTTGCCAGGATTTTCTGGAAGCGTAAGTTTTTTTGGTTGTTTTTTAAAATATAACGCTGTTTTTAACAGCTTTATAGACCTCGGCGAGGCAGTGTGGTCCACCGGTCTCCCCCCCAGCCGGAACCACCACCTCGCCCTTTTTATGCGCAAAGTCAAAGACCGACCCGTCCATAGTGACTAAGTTCGGAGCGTCACTTGAATTCTTTATTCGCCGCGGATTTGGACTATTACCTTTCTGCTGCGCGGACCATCAAATTCACAGAAAAAAATGCCCTGCCAGGTGCCGAGGTTTAGAGATTTGTCCTTTATCAGGATTTGTTCGCTACAGCCGAGCAAAGAGCTTTTGCAGTGCGCATCGGAATTGCCCTCAGAATGCCGATAGCCCGGACGATGATGAGGAAGCAGCTCCTCCAGAGTTAAAAGTATATCGTGCGGCACAGAGGGGTCGGCGTTTTCGTTTATGGTAATTGCCGCCGTTGTGTGAGGGCAATAGACTATTACATCGCCATTGGTAATGCCCGATTGGCTGACAAACGAGCGAACCTGGCTTGTGATATCAATCATCTGGTTACGGCTTTTAGTGCTTATGTGAAACTCTTCCTGGACCATTTTCATTATTAGCCTTCACATTTGTTCGACAACTTCGATACCTAAAAGCTCACTTAGGCCGTGTTCGATAGTCTTTGCGGTTAAATCACAAAGTAAAAGTCTGGTTGGCCTTTTGCCCGGCCCGGCTTTCAAGACCGGACAATTCGTATAAAAGGCGCTGAACTTCTGCGCCAGCTCATAAAGATAAGCGGTCAGGTAGTTCGGCCTGTAATCGGCAGCAGCGGCCTGTATCGCCTCGCCATAGCGAATCAGGCATTTCGCCATGTCCAGTTCTGAAGGTTCAGTTAAATCCAGAGCTTCCAGGCCGCCAAGCTCATCCTCAATATCCACATCTTTAGTCTGTGCCTTCCTCTCGATAGATTTTATGCGGGCGTATGCGTATTGCATATAAGGAGCGGTGTTGCCGTCCATCGCTAACATCTTATCGAAGCTGAAGACATAGTCGCTGGTGCGATTGTTGGAGTAATCAGCGTATTTTACAGCCCCGATTCCGACCGCCCTGGCTATTTGCTCCTTTTTATCCGGCGAAAGCTCCGGATTCTTTTTCTCAACTACTGCCTTTGCACGTTCAACCGCCTCATCGAGCAGCTCTTTTAATTTCACATTCTCGCCGGAGCGTGTCTTTAACGGCGTGCCATCATCTCCTAAAATGCTGCCGAACATAACGTGTGAAAGCTCAATATCATCGCTGACCCACTCTGCCATTCTCGCAACGGCAAACAGCATTTCAAAATGCAGCTTCTGCCGGGCATCTGTAACATAAATTATTCCATCTACTTTCAACTCGTTGACTCTGTATCGTAAAGCCGCCAAATCCGTCGTGGCATAAAGATATGCCCCATCTGACTTCTGAATAATAAACGGCAGCGGCTGCCCCTCTTTATTCTTAAATCCCGGCGGAAAAACACAAACAGCACCATCGGATTCCTCAGCCAAACCTGCTTCCTTCAACTCATCCACAACATTTGCTAAATCATCGTTATATTCACTCTCACCTTTTACATCATCCCGCGAAAGACCAACACCAAGTTGATCGTATATCACTTGGCACTCATTTAATGAAAGAGCTACAATCCTCTTCCAATAATTCAACGCCCCTTGTTGTTGATTATGAAGAGCAACCACATAGTCACGAGAAAGCTTCGCAAAATCTGGGTCAGAATCGTATTTTTTCTTGGCTTCCCGATATAATTGCTCTGTATCTGATAGAGATGATACATCAAGCGCGTCGCCAGGTCTTTCCTCAAAGACCTTTTCCATTCTTGACGCAGTTTCTCCATAGAAAAGATAAGTAATCAACATTCCGAATTGGGTTCCCCAGTCACCGATGTGGTTTTGGGGGATGACATTGTGGCCGAGGCATTCGAGTACTCGGCAGATACAATCGCCGATAATGGTGCTTCGCAGATGGCCGACGTGCATCTGCTTGGCAATGTTAGGGCTGGAAAAATCGACAACGATAGTTTTCGGTTCAGCAGTTTTATCTATACCGAGATTGGCAATGTGCTTGTTGATTTCAAGTAATCTGTCGGCTAAAAATTCAGGTTTTAGGCGCAAATTTATAAAACCCGGGCCTGCAACTTCCGGCGGCTCGCAAATATCGCTGAGGTCTAAATTCTTCACGACATCTTCGGCAAGTTTGCGGGGATTGGTCTTCAACTTTTTTGCCAATGCCATTACACCGTTGGCCTGATAATCGCCGAATTTAGGGTCGGTGGAGGATCTTACTATAGCGGCACATTTTTTTGGGCCACTAACAACATCTGGAATCTGAGTATCCCAAAATAGCGGTTGTGTGCCAGCACGTTTTTTTTGGCCACTAACAACATCCATCGCCGCACTAATCCGCTCTTCAAGTATGTCAATAGTCGGCTTCATTCAATAACTCATATTACTTGTATATCTACAAGATTAGTTTTATGTTGGTTAACTCTTTCGAGCAAATTATTCGTAATGCCAATATATAATGTTCCATTTCTTTTACTCGCGAGTATATAGATAAAATATTGTCCCATTTCCTGGATTCCCGCTTGCGCGGGAATGACAAAGAGTAACCTCATTTATGGTTATTTTTCTGCATCAATATTCAATCTCTCTGCATCGCCCCAGAGCAATTCGAGGTCATAGTAGTCACGATACTCGCTGTCAAAGATGTGGATAACAACATCGACAAAGTCGAGCAGAATCCAGCGAGCCTGCTCGTAGCCGGCCCGGCCGAAACGCTGCATTTTTTGTTTTTTGGCAGCATCACAGATTTCATCGGCAACGGTGCGCATTTGCCTGTCGCTCGTGCCGGTTGCGATTACAAAATAATCGGTGGCAGGCGATTTGCCGGTCAAATCCAGAACGGTAATATCACTGCAATGCCTCTCTGCCGCCACCTTAGCTGAGGCCAGAGCAAATGCCTTTGCGGCATCAGCAACCTTCTCTTTTCGCTGCCGGTGCCCGGCTGTAGAATCTTTAATGGGTTTTGCCTTGGCACTTCGTTTTTTTGTCAAACCTTATGTCCTCATCTTCAATAAAAAAAGGGCGGCCCATTCGGCCACCCTGATAGATTACCTTTATTAGTCAGTTATGTCAACTAACGTGTGTTCAATAACAAGTAGGCGTTTTGCAGAACAAATAGCCAAAGATGATGATAATTGCAAGAACAAGCAAAAGCCTGAACAAAGCAAACAGCCAGTCATCTTTTATTAGATTATGCCTGATAACCATGTTTCACCTCATTCTCTTTTTTTCGGTAAGAATGGGCTACCTCATAAACAAATTTTATTTACCGCCGAGGCCGAGCCAGCCGCTGATAACGGGTGCTAATTTTACGACAACGCCTGAGAAGACCACGCTGACCATCGTCATCAGCTTTATCAGAATGTTCAGGCTGGGCCCAGAGGTGTCCTTGCAGGGGTCGCCAACGGTATCACCAACGACGGCGGCCTTGTGGGCAGCGGAGCCTTTGCCGCCGTGGGCGCCTTTTTCGATATATTTCTTTGCGTTGTCCCAGGCCCCGCCGGCGTTATTGAGTGTAATTGCAAGAACAAAACCGCAGGTTAATCCTCCCGCCAAAAGTCCCATCACACCTGCTACACCCAAGAGCAGCCCCGTTAAAACCGGGATGATAATCGCCAGCAAAGAGGGCAGGATCATCTCTTTCTGCGCGCCGCGAGTGGAAATAGAAACACATCGGGCATAATCAGGCTGGCCCGTGCCCTCCATAATGCCGGCGATTTCCCTGAACTGCCGGCGAACCTCATTGACCATATCCCCTGCCGCCCTACCGACCGCCTTCATTGTCATAGCACAGAATACAAAGGCCATCATAGCGCCAAGGAACAGACCGCCGATTAACTTGGGATTCATAATATTGAGGCCGTAGGCATTGACAAAATCCATAATGGGGGCGGTCTTGACATTGACGGCGCCGGCAACACCATCCGTAGCCGAAAACGCCAGCTCACCAACGCGATATATTCCATCGGCACTTTCTAATGCGAGTCGGCCAATCCATATACGAATCTCCTCGATATATGCCGCCAAAAGTGCCATAGCTGTTAAAGCCGCAGAACCGATAGCAAATCCCTTACCCGTTGCTGCCGTAGTATTACCGAGGGCATCAAGGGCATCGGTCCTTTTTCTGACCTCCGGTCCCAGGCCGCTCATCTCGGCATTTCCGCCGGCGTTGTCCGCAATCGGGCCGTAAGCGTCGGTCGCCAGAGTAATGCCTAACGTGGAGAGCATTCCGACCGCGGCAAAGCCGATACCGTAAAGGCCCATCGATATATTTGAAAAACCGCCCGCAAAGCCAAACGCACACAGAATGCCAATCACAATCGCCACCACAGGCAGACCGGCCGAAAACATGCCGGTTGCAAAACCGTCAATAATTGTTGTAGCAGGTCCCATGTTGGCCTGTTCAGCAATACCCCGCGTTGGGCCGTACTCATCAGAGGTGTAATATTCGGTAAGCTGACCTATAATTACACCGGCAAGCAATCCGGCAACTACCGAGCCGAAAATACCCCAGGTAATCCAGCCAAACACAGCCAATAGCGCCACTGCTCCAAGAATCAACACCGAGCTGCCCAATGTCCCCAATAAAAGTGCCCGCAGCAAATTCTTCTGGCTGGCGTCCTCCTTACAGCGAACCATAAAGATACCGGCAATCGAAAGAACAATACCTATACCGGCAACAAGCATCGGGGCAAGAACGGCCTTGAGCGGGTCCATACCCCTGGCAGCAAGTGCCATTGCCGGCAGCGCCGCACCAAGCGCCGCGGTAGCAAGTATTGAGCCGCAGTAGCTCTCGTAAAGGTCGGCACCCATACCGGCAACGTCCCCGACGTTGTCGCCGACATTGTCAGCGATTGTGGCCGGATTTCTCGGGTCGTCTTCAGGGATGCCGGCTTCGACTTTGCCGACCAGGTCCGCTCCTACGTCTGCGGCTTTGGTGTAAATTCCGCCGCCGACACGGGCAAACAAGGCCTGCGTCGAAGCACCCATACCAAACGTTATCATCGTTGTTGTAATTTCCACGAGTTTATGATGTGTGTCCATAGCTTCGGGTACAAGCTGCAATCCCAAAAATCTCAGTCCTGTTTCCATATTTGCCGCAGTGTAAACAATCTTATCAAGAATCAGATACCACAGGGAAATATCCAGCAGGCCAAACCCGACGACGACAAGACCCATAACCGCACCCGAACGAAAGGCAACCTGTAGGCCTTGATTCAAACTCACGCTGGCGCCCTGAGCGGTACGGGATGAGGCGTTAGTAGCCGTTTTCATACCCAAAAAACCACACAGCCCGCTAAAAAAACCGCCTGTCAAAAACGCTATCGGAACAAACGGGTTCTGAACGCCCAGATAAGCACAGACCGCTAAGATGACCAGAAGAATCAAAAATACCAGCGAGACAACGCTGTACTGCCGGAACAGATATGCGTAGGCACCTTCACGGACATGGTTGGCAATGCTAATCATTTTTTCATTGCCTTCGGGGGCAGCCATCACCTTCTTATAGAAATAGTAGGCAAATCCCAGCGCCAATATCGCCGCTACCGGCGCAATCCACCAGCTCCAGGGCGTCCCGGCCATCTCAGCCGGCTCTGTGCCTTCCGCCGCCATTGCCAACGTACTAAAGGCAAAAATCGGCACCAAAAATCCAAAGGTACTCTTAATAGCTTTCACTTTTTTACTCCTTTTCGATTTTAAATATTGTCTCTACCGGCATAACAGACATAAATTTGCCCGCAGTTTAACTAAATGGATTGGTTTTTCAACTGTTTTATTGTGGGAAAACCGAAAATAAGCCCAAACTCCGCAAACTTCTGACTTCTGTTATGTGTGGTAATCAGCATTGATTCTTACATATTCGGCGCTTAAATCACAGCCATAGCAAAAATCGTCCACTTTGCCAGCCCCTAAATCCACGGTTATCGTGTGCTCGGTTTGCGAAACGACCTTACTTGCCTTTGTTGCATCGAATTTTCTCGGCGTACCATTCTTAAAAACGGTTATTGGCCCGAGCTTACAGGAGAGCTTATTCGGATTCAACTTGACGGAAGCCGAACCAACGGCACAGATAATTCTGCCCCAGTTAGGATCACCGCCGTTGACTGCACATTTTACCAGCGGATAATTGGCTATTGCCCGCGCGGCCCTGGCCGCATCTGCCTTTGTAGTTGCACCTTTGATAACAACCTTGAACATCCGCGTGGCCCCTTCGGCATCGAGAGCCATCTGTCTGGCTAAATCATTGCAAACTTCATCCAACGAGTTGGCAAATCTTTTATACCGCGGACACCGACTTACTATCGGCCGATTGCCCGCTAAGCCGGAGGCAAGAATTATCGCAGTATCATTTGTGCTTTGATGCCCGTCAACAGTCAGCCTGTTTAACGAATTGCCGATGGCAGCCTTTAGGGCCCTCGCCAGCAATGGTTTTGTTATAGCTGCGTCCGTAGTAACAAAACAAAGTGTGGTCGCCATATTGGGCGCAATCATACCGGCCCCTTTGACTGCGCCGGCTATTGTAACTTGAGTGCCTGATATTTCGAGTCGGCGGACGGCTTGTTTCGGCCTGGTGTCGGTCGTCATTATCGCTTTCGCAAAATCCAGGCCCGCCTTAGATGAATCTGAGAGTTTCGCCGCCGCCTTTGCAATGCCGGTGGTAATTTTCTTAATCGGCAGCTGCTTTCCGATAATACCGGTCGAAGCAACGAGAATATTTCGTGGCTCGCCGCCCGTGACCCGTGGCCCGAGCGACAAGCGACGAGCGATGAGTGATGCGGTTTGGCTGCACATTGTAATTGCGTTTTTAATTCCTGTCTGGCCGGTACAGGTATTGGCGTTGCCGGAATTGACAACGACCGCATATATTTTTGGGCTTCCAGTGTGTCTTTTGCAGACCTGTACCGCCGCTGAGACGACCTTATTGGTTGTAAAAACCGCCGCTGCGTTTGCACCGGCTGGGCACACAAGCAACGCCAAATCGGATTTGCCGGATTTCTTAACGCCGCAACGCAGCCCGGCAGCTAAAAAACCATTAGGTGCGGTAATCGTATTATTCACCATATGTTTCCACCATCTCGCTAAATGTTTAAGGCAAACAAATCTCTTTTTAATCCAATCCGCAATTTTTTAAAGAAATCCCCGTATCTTTTATCTCTACAGCTTGGATATTCTTCTCCAGCTATTATCCCGGCAATAGCTTCATCCTATGGGTCGTGAAAAACTAATTTATGAAGCCTTATTTTTTATCAACGGTAATACCGGGCCATTTATCCGTGCGGAACGGGGAAGCCGGCAGCCTTTGATCGTTATAGAGATTGCATACAGGATTATCCGCCCAGGCGTAACGCACAGCAACAGGCGCTGAAACTTCGTCGCTGCTAACCACAATGTTGTCACCATCTATCCTTGCATCGGCCCAGACAAACTTGCGGTCCGCTCCGGCAATTGCGAAACCTTTCAACGGCTCATCTCCACCGGCAATAAGCCCGCCGCCGACGTGGTCAAAGTACAGGATAATCTTGTTACCCTTGGTTTTCATCAATTTGTAGATAGGCCCAGAATACACCAATTCTTTTTCGTAGCTCCTGGCCAAAGCCCATAATGCCAGACGCTTACCAACATCCTGTTTATTTTTCGGATGTATATTCTTGGCATCTCCAATGTCTATAATCACCGCCATCCCCGTATTCGGCAGAGCCAATGTCATTAACTGTGCCTCCCGCAGCTCCGCCCAGTCACTTTCGGTCGGCTGTGGATTGACAGCTCTGAAATTGGCCAACTGCACAAAAAGGAAAGGAAAATCATCCTGCCCCCAATCCTTGCGCCAGTTCTTTATCATTGCAGGAAAGAGTGTGCGATACTGATATGCCCGGCCTGCGTTTGCTTCCCCCTGGTACCATATCACCCCACCAATACCATACGGAATCAGCGGAGCAATCATAGCATTATACAAACCTGACGGCGACTGAAAATGTCCCGGCCCAAATGGTGCACCCGGTATGCGTGGCGTTCTCTCACCTTCAGCCTTGGCCTTTTCGGCAGCCTTCTTCCATTCTTCAACCTTCTGCTTGTATTCCTCCATCGCTTGCGGGTATTTCGCCACCGCATCATCATACCGCTCCAAAATCGGCGCAGCATCCGCCTCCTTCTCAAGTGCTTCTCGTCTTGTCCAGGCCTCAGAGGGAGTCCCGCCCCACGATGTGTGAATTAAGCCAATCGGCACATCAAGCTCCTTGTGCAGCTCTCGGCCAAAATAATAAGCCGACGCTGAAAAACCGGGAACCGTTTCAGGACTGCACAAAGACCAGCTTCCTTCACAGTCCGATTGCGGCTCAGTCGCAACTTTCCGCGTAACCGTGAACAACCGAATATTCGGATAATTGGCTGCGGCAATCTCCTGCTCAGCGTTAGCTGAGGACCTCACCGACATCTCCATATTCGATTGACCTGAACAGACCCAGACCTCGCCGACCATAATGTTCTTGATCGTTATCACATTTTTGCCGGTGATAGTCATTTCGTAAGGCCCGCCGACCTTCGGCGAATTCATCGCAAACTCCCACTTGCCATCTTCGCCTGCGGTAACCGCCCACTTCATACTATGCCAGCTAACACCGGCCATAACCTCCTCACCAGGCTTTGCCCAACCCCAGATAGAGACCTTTTTGTCCCGCTGCAGGACCATATTATCACTTATTACCGCAGGCAGCTTAACATCAGCTAAGGCCGCACCTGCATTTACTAACAGCAAAACCACAAAAACGCTCAAAACCATTGTTTCGCTAAAACGCTCTCTCTTTTGATTCATCTTTTGACTCCTAAAAACACAAAATGGACTATACAAAACTTTCGCATATAGTAGCGTAGCTGCTAAGAACAGTAAATAGTAAACAAGAGAAATTTACCAGATATCCTCGGCGCCGTTTAGCCGTCGCCGGTAACCCTGCCCTGCCTGCCCTGAGCGAGCAACGCGAGTCGAAGGGAGCGCAGTGAGTTTACCCTGAGTGTAATCGAAGGGAAGGAGCGACGCAATCCCGTATGCGTGCCACGCGCGAAGCCTATCCTCGACTCCGAGCGCCGAGCGGGTATCCAAATTTTTAGCCCCCGGCATTGTCGGGGGTTGCTTGCCCCGCACTTATTGAGTGCTAACTCACGTCTAATTAGTGCGGGGTCATTCCTGCGAAACTTGGCCTGAGCAAAGCCTGCTCTGCCTGCCCTGAGCGAGCAACGCGAGTCGAAGGGAGCATGGCCGAATGGGTCGATGGAGCAGGAATCCAAAATAAAATGTCATTGCGAGGCCTGCTTTTTAGGCCGAAGCAATCTCAATACTGTTTAGCCCCCAAATTTATTTGGGGGTCAATTAAAAAACAAACCCTGCCACAGACAGGGTTTTTCTTATTGGTTGAGTAGGGCCGAAGCGTAAGTCCAGCACTTACAGCGTTAGTGCTGGGCAAAACTCAGGCCGTATCAGCACCCACCCGGCCATTTAAATGACGAACTGGTCTTGAGGGGTATCATAAAAGAGCCTATTTTCGGCAATCGGTCTCTAAAATACGGTCATTACCTTACATTGAAGTTGCCGTCTGAATATGCCGATGGATGGTTATGAAAAGAGATAAATTATGGCTTGCGAAGAAAAACCTAAGGTTCCGGAAAATCCCAAAAAGACATCACCCGAAGATACTCAACAGGTAGTGTCCGGAGAGCCTCAACAGACACCATCCGAACCGTCTCAGGAAACACCATTCAAAGACTCTGGAGAAGCGCCGTTAGAAGAAGGGTGCAAAATAAAAAAGACAATTCTGACCCTCCTGCTTTGTGCTTTCGTGTTTCTAACTGGTTGTGCTACGATTACGAAGGGCAAGTACCAAAATATCCCTGTTACGTCGGAGCCACCAGGCGTAAAAGTCAGGTCTTGTACGGGGGTGTCTCTCACTACACCTGGAAGTTTTGAATTGGTCCGTAATCACAACCACACTTTGGTTGCTGAGTATCCAGGTTGTGAGCCACAACAAAAGCAGCTTAAGCATAAACTGCAAGGTTGTTTTTGGAGGAACTTTTTAATTTGTGGTATTATAAGTGGTGTTGTGGACCTTGTTTCAGGTGCGTCTGACGACTTGGTTCCAGACAAAGTCCACTTTGATTTCACAACCACTGGCCTCGCCATAGAAAGTCGTAAGCGATCATATTTGGAATCGCATCCTGACACAACTGACGATGTTCGCTTCGCTATCTTGAGCGAGCTGGACGAAAAAGGTATGACGAAAGACGAGCTGATAGCAAGTTTTGGTGAGCCACCCGAAATTGTTGAAGATGGGAAATACGAAGTATTCATTTATGATAACCGCAAGCATAAAAGCTATTACTTCAGGGATGGTGTTTTGAAAAAAACACAGTAACTCGAACCAGCCCCTTCCTGCTCGGCGTTGCTCAAGAACCGTCTTGGTACCTCCGATACCAGCAGGGTGGGGCTTGCCCCACCATTATTTCTTAATTCCAGCCGTCCTCTGCGCCCCAAAGCTCCGCAGTAATGTAGAAAATATGGAACGACCGGCGCCGTGATTGTAAACGTCGTCACAAGCCGATAAAGCTTATGCGACAAGGTGGTACGTAGCCACCAATAATCGCGGATTAATACCTGGCGGTAACAGAGCC
>Ga0114922_10003990_pt1 | contig 13710 bp, 10 predicted proteins | sample AartaG_FD_100975 | JGI IMG/M metagenome (GOLD analysis project Ga0114922, IMG submission 100975) | Deep subsurface microbial communities from Aarhus Bay to uncover new lineages of life (NeLLi) - Aarhus_00045 metaG | ecosystem: Environmental > Aquatic > Marine > Oceanic > Sediment | place...
TAGCGACTATATTTAAGAATGACAGTGGGTTATTAGTCTCATGCAATACCCGTGATTATGAGGTGCGCATTCCTATGAAACAGACCAGAACCCATAATTAGAATTGCTGAAGAAAGATTTCTGTACTACGATTTACTTCTGCACCCCTTTTTTTGATTTTCTCTTCCCGGGTTCACTGAAAATCATTTTAGTCATTTCTATGTCGTCTTTATCCACCCTCAATTGTTCCATCTTTTGAACAGCTTCAACAAATCTCTGCCCCTCAGAAGCCGAGACCCACTCCAGCATCAGCCTTTCCGGATTGATCCCTTTGCTCACAAGCCCTTCTTTCAACTTCATAACCCTCTTTTTTGTAAACATGTTATTGTCAAGGTAATGACAATCTCCAGGATGACATCCCGACACGATCACCTTCGGGGCGCCCAGAGCAAAGGTATATTTGATGAGATCGGCTGTTACACCACAAGAGCACATCGTTCTTACGATTCTAACGTTGGGACTGTACTGGAGCCTGCTCGTACCGGCAAAATCAGCCCCGGCATAGGAACACCAATGACAGGCAAACACAATGATTTTATCTTCCGGCTCCAGCAGGGCCGCTTTGAGCTGGGCCTTCAATTGCTTTTCAGCGTAATTGCTTATGGAAATGGCGTCAAACTCGCAGGAATTGACGCAATTGCCACATCCACGACACGCAGCCTCTGTAATAACTGCCACTTTGTCCTGTATGCGAATAGCACCAAACAGACATTCCTTGCTGCACTTGCCACAACCTGTGCATTCTTCAAGATCCACCCTGGCTATGATGGGCGAGAGCTCTGCCATGTCTCTTTGAAAATGTTTCGACACCTGCATAGCTGCATTGCCGGCCTGTTCAATGCACTGTTTGATGTCCGAAGGGCTTCCCACGGCACCGGCAAAGTAGATTCCGTTTGTAGGGGTAGAGGTGGGAGACAATTGATTCTCTTCTTTGATGAACCCTCTTTTTCCCAAAGGGACCCCCAAGAGCTGTGACATCTCCTTTGCCGTGGGTACAATCCCGATCGCAAGGACAACAAGATCAAAGTCCTTTCTCATAAGCAATTGCTGATCAACCAGGGGGTCGAAAAAGGTCAAGACTTGGCCTTGAGTGATTTTAGGAAAAGAGTTAACAAAAACAACCCCATCTTTCCTTGCTTCCCGAAACATCCTCTCCTGCCTCTTGCCGCTGGTGCGGATACCATTATGAAATACGTATATTTCAAGCCCTGGAAAGCGTTCTTTCAAAAGAAGTGTGTTCTTTACGGTATTCGGACAACAAAGCTTTGAGCAATAAGGAAGCTGACCCTCTTTCTCGGATCTGGAACCCACGCACTGTATGAAAGCAACACTGCTTGGTGCCTGCCCTGTGGACGGTCGGATAATCTCTCCTTTTGTAGGCCCCTCCGGAGACATCATCCTTTCGAGCTCCATGGAGGTAATAACATCCGGAAATCGGCTGTCACCATAGCCATATAATCCTGTTGGGTCGTACGGTTTTATCCCGGTGGCAGCAATAATTGCGCCCACATGGACGGTTTCCTCTTCAACAACCTGAGAAAAATCGATAGCATGCTTCTTACAGTCTTCCACACACCTCTGGCATGCTTCCTCAGAAAAATGGATGCAAACCTTGTCATCAATCACATACTGCCTGGGGACGGACTGTAGAAAAGGCGTATAGATAGCTTTTCTCAGGGCGCGATTTTCATTGAACTCATCTTCGGTAAAGATATGGCAACGTTCCAGACAGTCACCGCAGAACGTACAATCTTCAGTGACATACCTTGGATGTTTTCTTAACGTGACCTCAAAATTTCCCAGGTAACCGTTGACCTCGACAACTTCACTCAAAGTGAGTAACTCGATATTCGGATGCCGACCGACATCCACCATCTTGGGTCCCAGAATTCATGGACTGCAGTTTTGATCCGGAAAAATCTTGTTTAGCTGCGCCATCTTGCCGCCAATCGTCGGGCTTCTTTCTACCAGAATCACCTTATGGCCAAGATCAGCCAGTTGCAGGCTGGCTTCAATACCGCTTATGCCCCCACCTATGACAAGCGCCCTTTTGGTCATCAAAACCTCAATAGGTGTTAAGGGCTGATTGAGCTTCACATTTTCTATGCCCATAAGGACAAGATCTATGGATTTTCGCGTGGCATTATCAGGCTCATACATATGACACCAGGAACACTGCTCCCGGATATTAACCATTTCCATCATGTATGGATTAATACCCGCCGCTTTGCATACTGTCCGAAATGTCTCATCATGTATCCTCGGAGAACAGGCTGCCACTACGATCCTGTCCAAGCCATATTCCTGAATGTCACTTACAATCTGGGCCTGTCCCCCTGTACACAGGTAAGCATGCTCCCTGACTAGTGCCACGTCGGTCCGGGCTATTGCCTCTGTTACCTCGAGCAATTAACAGTGCCAGCAATATTGGTCCCGCAATGACAGATAAAGACTCCTATACGATCCTCTGACATCTACTGTGAATTCTCCTCCCTTACAGCTATCTCATCAGGTGTCACAACTCGTTCGCCAATTTTCTGGACAAAGATGGCGTTTTCACTACAGTAAAGCTGACATCTGCCACACACAGTGCACTTCTCCTCGTTTACCACAACCGGCGGAAAATACCCTCTTTCGTTTGGCACTGTGCCGCGATCTAACACCTTCTCGGGGCAAAACCGTATACACTCATCACAGTCGTCACCACCCTTACAAAAGTCGGCTATGATTGTTACCTTGCCAACAGGTATGGTACATTCTTTAATGTTCCAATACCGAGCAGGTGAAACTTCATCTTTCATGATTAACTCACCTTATTCGATTGTCGATTGTCGATTGTCGATTGTCGATTTGTTTCATTCAATCTCAATCATAAATCATCAATCATCAATCCAAACATTCACGAACTCCCAAATTTGTAGCCGCTCTCAAAGGCCGCCAGATTCATCTCCTCGGTGCCCGGAGGTGCGGACTTCAAGATCGCTGCTTTCAGACAGTCCCTGTCAATGACAGATGTTACCTTGCAGACAAAGCCCAACAGCACATTGTTGGCCACCACAACCCTGAAATTCTCACGAGCAATCTGCGTTGCTGGTATCTTGAAAACCTTGACGGTTTTGGGGAGGTTGGCGAGCAAACGAAGATTGACCATGGACTCATCTACCACAATTGTCCCATCATTGTTGACAATCACCTTGCCGCCGCGCTCTTTGGCAACGATGTCGGACATCATCAGGAGGAGATCCGGAACATCCACAAAGGGATAATCAACCGGCTGAGATGAAAGGAGCACGTCTGTCAAACAGCTTCCTCCTTTCATCTCAGGCCCATATCGCTTTGTCAGGGTGCTGTGCAACTTAGGATCCATGTTCATGGCCGCCTGAATCAAGGTCTTGCCGCCCTGGACGATGCCCTGCCCTCCGGTTCCCTCCATGCGAATTTGCATATACTCGATGCCGCTTGCCCTTGGTTTAAAATCCACATCATACTGCCTGGCGGCCTTTCTCTTGCCCGATTTGACCAAGCTCAAGTGCGGCCTTTCTCGGACAGGCGCATCTCTGAAAATCCCAAGGCTTATCTCCTTCATGAAGTCGCTCTGATTGATGTCTTTTTCACCGAGAGTCTCTTTTATTTTCGCCTTCTCCAGAAACAGGGCCTCAAGGGATTTAATCTTGTTGCGCCTTTCGTACAGCATGCAAGGAATTAGAATCTCAATAAAGCTCGGGCCCCTGTTTTTCATAGCTGAAATGATGCAATCAATGAGGTGATACGGGTGGGCTGAGGTGGAGCGCGCCACAAAGGTATAGCCAGCCGCCAGGGCCACGGAGACCGGATTAATGGGCGCGTAGGGGTTACCACTCGATGTGGTGATGGTACGTGCCCCGAGTGGTGTGGTGGGGCCATGCTGAAAACCTGTCATGCTGTATCCGAAATTGTTCATACAAAACACGTTTATGTCATGGCCGTGGCGGGCCAGGGCCAGAAAATGATTTCCACCAATGCCCAGGATATCTCCGTCACCCCCCATTACAGAAACCTTCAGCTCAGGATTGGCCAGCCTGACCCCGAGGGCCGTAGGTATGGCGCGGCCGTGGGTGGCGTGAATGCTGTCGAGGTTCAGGTAGCCTGCAATGCGTGAGGAACACCCGATACCGGACACCACGACACACTTGTCAGGGTCGTATCCTAGTTGTTGAATAGCCTCTATAAAAGTGTTTTTGATCCTTCCGATTCTGCAGCTCGAACACCAAATGTTGGGCATCATCTCTTTTCTGAGTAGATCAGCATACGGATGCTGGTCGATCTCCATATTTGACTCCCTTGGATTGAATATTGACGATTGACTCAACAGCCTCTAAGATCTCCCCGGGCGTGTGAATTCTGCCCCCCATCAGGTTCAAGCCTTGAACTGTCCCCTTCTTGATATACCGTTCAACCTCGATTCTCATCTGCCCGGCATTGATCTCGGCCACCAGAAATACCCTTTTCTTTGTGTCCAGCTTTCGAATAAAATCTTTGGGGAACGGCCAGGCCGTGATTAGCCGAACCATGGCGACTTTCAATTTCTTTCCCTGTGCCTGCTTGACGGCTGCCCTGACCGCTCGGGATTCAGAGCCATAACAAACGATAATGACCTCTGCATCCTTAACCGCCCCGAGGGTTTCATACTTGACAAGTTGCTTCGCATCCTTCTTGAGCTTGTGGAGTAAGTATCGGACTAATTCTTCTTGAGCATCAGGATTAATCCTTGGGAGGTGTCTTTCCAGGTCATGGGTAAGACCGGTCCGATGGAGCCGGTGCCCTCTACCTATGATTTCAACATCCGGAGCAAGCGGTATGGGAGGAAGTTCCGGGATAGTGATCGGTTCTTCCATATGTCCTATGATTTCATCGAGCATCAAGAGCACCGGTACCAAATACTTCTGAGAAAGCTTGCAGGCCTCATAAGTAAGGAGCAGGGTCTCCTCAACAGAGTTCGGAACCAGGACTATTACAGGTCTGTCTCCGTGGGTTCCCCATCTTGCCTGCATCATATCCCCTTGTCCCATCCATGTGGGCATACCAGTGGAAGGGCCTCCCCGTTGGACATTGATACAAACCACGGGGGATTCAATCATAGCAGCAAAGCCGAGGCCCTCAGACATCAAGCTGAAACCGGGGCCTGATGTGGCCGTGACTGCGATCGCGCCTGCGAGGCCGGCACCTGCGGCCGCCTGTATCGACGCAATCTCATCTTCCATCTGTATGAAGACCCCTCCCCGTTTGGGAATAATCACAGAGGCCCGGGTGGCGATCTCAGACGCCGGGGTGATTGGATAGCCTGCATAGACAATACGTCTCTTGCTGCCTGCCGCACAACAGATGCCCTCAACCACGGCATCATTTCCGGTCAGCAGCGTTCTCTGGTTGTGATTACTCATTAAGGAGACTCCAATAAGACAAGATTAGATTGATGGGTAAGGTTGCATTCTATACCAGAAGGAGATGACCGGTGTCAAATTCTTAGGGCTCGCCCTTAGCGCAACGTCAAGGTAATGCTTAATATAATGTTTTACAATGAAAATTGGGCATCCTTCATTCCTCGGTTTACACTTTTCAAGAATGCGGGCCTTCGCCGCGCCGTAGCGGCTACGGCCGCGCAGGCGGGCGCCAAGAGATAAATTCTTTTGTTCGTACTTTTTGGTGTCAGGTGTCAGGTGTCAGGTGTCAGGTGTCAAGAGCGAAAAACGCAAGATCTGAAACCTGAAACCTGAACACTGAACACTGAACACTGAACACTGAACACTGAAACCTGAAACCCCAAACCTGGAGTGGTGAAAAAAAGTGTAAACTACTTTGTGGCGAAAATGAAGGATGCCGAAAATTGCCTCGTTCCTAAAATCCCCCCTTTTCCAAAGGGGGGTACTTCAAAATCTTTGGGAACAGCCTGTTGAAGGGCTTAAGCAAGTGTGTTATTTTTGAAAAAAATCCGGAATACGAACAGAGGAAATATCGCATGCCCAAAAATGTCACAAAAGCCGTGATCCCGGCTGCCGGGCTGGGAACACGCCTGAGGCCCCTGACATCCTTCACCCCAAAGGAACTCCTGCCGGTAGGGGGAAAGCCCATGATTCAATATGCCCTTGAGATGTATATGGCCGCGGGTATTTCCGAATTTTGCATCATAATAAGCCCCGAGAAACCTCAGCTCAAGGATTTTATCACAGGCAATTGGACTCCCCCTGCCATTCCCCATGAAAAAGATGCTCGATTTTACAAACAGCTGGAACGATGCCGAATCGTTTTTGTTACGCAAAGCCATCCCAGGGGTGTCGCGGATGCTGTCGGGATGGCTAAAGATTTCGTTGGAGATGAACCGTTTGCGTGCATTATGCCAGACTGCCTTCTCTTTTCAGACAGGCCGCACGCACAACAACTTGTGCAGGTATTTGAAAGGTATCAAAAAAACGTGATCAGTACGGTTTTCATACGGGGTGCGGACGTAAAGCGCTTTGGTAATGTGGGTTTGCTACGAACCCAAAGGCTCGATGGTGAGTCTTTCCTTATTACATCACTTTCTCATAAGAAGCCGGAACCATTGACCGCAATGCCTGGTGAGACGATTCATAAAGGATTTGGCGGAGGGATTTATCTTCCGGAATACTTCGACCTGGTTGAAATCGTACGTGCCCTGGCCAAGGGAGAGGTAGACGACGTTCCCATTCACCAGATCCTTATTAAGCAACGCAAACTACTCGGGGTTCTGCTTGAAGGTGCGGCCTTTGATGCGGGCCACCCCTCGGGCCTTCGCGCGGCTGCCCATTATGCAGGACGTCGGATGAACCGAGCTTAGGAGCTTCGCATGTAACTTCTCAATAAGTCGGGGCTGCTTTGGGGAAAATCCCCCTCAACCTGCCCGCCATTGCCGTGTGTGTGGGCATTGCAGTTCCCTTGCAAGCGAGGCGCTGGCAGGCGGGTCCCCCTTTTTCAAAGGGGGAGGCTGTTGGAATGCCCCGACTTATTGAGAAGTTACATGCGCATTAATAACCATTTTGCGGTGTCTTTTGCTGCTATGCAGACGTAGTAACGAAATGTTGGAATGTTGGGATAGGCGGATAGTATTTCAGTTCTTTGTCTGGCAAATGAGGATGGCAAGAATAGTCAACGAATTCAACCAACTAAAAACAAACCTCTCATAGAATCTGCAGATCGTCAAAGAGAGTGGCTTCGCAACTCCCTTTTCCACGAGTCGGCAGTGGACATGCAGAGGATTCATCCGGTGTTGAATATTGAGGATCAAATCTTCCATAATCGTCTTTCACTTACCTTTCAGTAGATATATCGGCATATATTGCCTCCCACTTTAGATGGAAAAAAGGAGTCACTTTGGAAAGTCGCCCTGGTGTACCCATGAGATCTCCTCGTGAACTTCTCAGGGCCAGTCAAATCCGGCCCCGCAAGTCCATGGGACAGCATTTCCTGGCAGATCCCAATGTGGCGGCATTGATTGTCAGGCGGGCTCAGTTCGAGCCCGATGATGTAGTCCTTGAAATAGGTGCGGGTCTCGGGGCCTTGACTCTACCCCTGGCCACACAGGTAAAACATGTCCTGGCAGTGGAGTCAGACAGAAAAATTGCCGCCCTTCTTGGCAGTGAGGTCCTGGCCGCGGGTGCCTCCAATGTCACCATCATTGAAAGGGACATTCTCCAGTTGGACATTAAAGCCCTTGCAGGGAAATCAGATGCATCCCTCAAGGTGGTCGGCAACCTTCCGTACCATATCTCTTCCCAGGTGCTCATACGCTTGATCGGTTTTCGCGCGGTCATTGACGCTGCTTTTCTCATGTTCCAAAAAGAGGTTGCTGAACGTCTCACGGCCAAGCCAGGAAGCAAAACCTACGGCAGGCTATCGGTATTGATTCAGTACTGTGCCAAGATTTACCCTCTGGTCTCAGTGGCTGCCTCAGCCTTCTTTCCAAAGCCAAAGGTAGATTCTCAAGTGGTTGGTATTGAGTTCCATCACCCTGTTACTTTCCAGGCAACCGATGAGGGTCTTCTTTTTCAGATAGTCCGGGCAGCCTTTGGGAAGCGACGTAAGACTTTAAGAAATGCCTTGTTGGGGAGCAATCTGGGGTTCGGAGACAAGAGGGTGTCGGCGGCACTGGAACTCGCCGGGATCGATTCGCGAAGGAGGGCGGAGACTTTAAGCGTTAAGGAGTTTGTGACGCTAAGCAATTTACTTCAAGGGGAGACTTAGGGGCTTTGCTCCAATTGGAGTATTGGAGTGATGGAATGATGCAATTCGGTCGGCATAAAGCCGACCCTACGTAGGGGCGGGTTTACCCCGACCTATTGGATGACTCCATGTCAATGGCATGAATTCGTTCCCGCCAACAACGTATGTTCTCAACGAGTTGTAGAAACGTCAAATTATCATGCTGCACTCCGGCAATACCACTGATAGGTTTTCCTTATTCCTTCTTGTAAGGATATCTTGGGCTTCCACCCTAAGCCCCTGAGTTTGCTAACATCAAGCAGTTTGAGAGGTGTGCCATCCGGTTTTTCGGTATCATATTCAATATTGCCGGTATAACCGACTATATCCTTTACTAACAATGCAAGTTCTGCAATCGAAACATCTTCACCACAACCAATGTTGATGATATCTGATTCATCATAATGACTCATGAGAAAGATACATGCGTCCGCTAAATCATCTACATGAAAAAATTCCCGTTTCGGTGTTCCGGTACCCCAGAGAACGACCGATTGTGGATTGCGGATTGTGGATTGCGGATTTCTTACTGAGAAACCGATGGCAGTGCGGACGTCTTCGGGAATGGGGCCGTAGTGGGTCTCGTCCTTTTGAATTCCTTCCCAGTCGCCCTTGGAGGCGAGTTTTGCCAGGTGGAATTTTCGGATGAGAGCGGGAATGACATGGGATGTCTCCAGATCAAAATTATCATTCGGTCCATATAGATTGGTGGGCATGGCCGAAACATAGTTCGTACCGTACTGCCGATTGTATGACTGACACGTCTTGATACCTGCGATTTTTGCAACAGCATAGGGTTCATTCGTAGGCTCAAGCGGGCCGCTGAGAAGGTGTTGCTCCTTCATGGGCTGCGGGCAGTTCTTTGGATAGATACATGATGACCCTAAAAACAGGAGCTTTCTCACTCCGGTGCGATACGCTGAGTGGATAAGGTTTGTTTGCACCATTATGTTGCTATAAATGAACTCAGCAGGAAAGCTGTTGTTAGCCCATATACCACCTACCTTGGCAGCTGCAAGAAAGACATACTCGGGTTTTTGTTCCTGAAAAAAGGACTCGACCGGTGCCTGCCTTTCCAAATCCAACTCTTTGCGGGTGCGCACAATGATGTTCGCGTATCCCTTTTCCTTTAATTTTCGGTGTATGGCTGACCCAACAAGTCCCCTGTGACCGGCAATGTATATCTTGGAATCTAATTCCATCATTCCTCCCAATGTAACCGTTCACCCCATTCCATTCACCGCTGAGAACGTAGAGCCTGCCCTGGTGCGACACCCGCAAAATCAGCGGCTTCCTCGTAGAACCCGGTCTGGGCCAGGGACCGCTGAGTATGAAAACAAAAGATTTTTAGGCATTCTTCATGAGTCAGTTTACACTTTTTCTATAGAGACCAAAAAGTAATGTTCCGCTCCTTTGGGCTTTGATCATGATTTTGGCAACTTCAACATGTATGTGGGAGCGGCTTTCTAGCCGCGACAATCGCGGCAAGAATGCCGCTCCCACAAATTGGCCCAAATGATGATTGACGTCAAAAAGTGTAAACTACTTTTGGAGTTCTGTGAAGGATCCCGATTTTTTTATATTTATTTTCTGTGCACTGGTGAACTATTGCTTCCCAATCAGTCAAAACACCCGCTGTTTGCAAAATGGCCTGCGTCCCGCAGTGTTTTTTCCTGCCGAGCCAGTTCCATATCGCTTTCAATCATCATCTCTACAAGGCCATTAAAGTCAACCTTTGGCCTCCACCCCAGTTTTTTTATGGCTTTTTCCGGATTTCCCAACAATTCATCAACCTCGGCAGGCCTGAAATATCGGGGATCTGTTTCCACATATTCTTTCCAATCCAAATCCAAACGGGAAAACACAGTGGTTAGAAAATTTTTTACGGAATAATTTTTCCCGGTGGCAATCACGTAATCATCCGCCGCCTCCTGTTGCAATATGAGCCACATAGCTTCCACATAATCGCCCGCAAACCCCCAGTCTCGTTTTGCTTCAAGATTTCCAAGATAAAGTTTTTCTTGCAGCCCAAGTTTGATGCGGGTTGCTGCTCGGGTGATCTTTCTGGTTACGAACGTCTCCCCGCGGCGAGGCGATTCATGGTTAAACAGAATCCCGTTACACGCAAAAAGATTGTAGGCCTCCCTGTAGTTGACCGTCTGCCAGTGGGCATAAACCTTTGCTGCTGCGTATGGAGAGCGTGGATAGAAAGGTGTTGTTTCTGATTGGGGGATTTCGGTGACCTTTCCAAACATCTCAGAGGACCCTGCCTGATAAAGTCTTACATCCTTTCCGGTCCTTTCCCGAAAATCTCGAATCGCCTCAAGCACTCTGAGTGTGCCCATAGCAACCGCATCAACCGTATATTCGGGTTCATCAAAAGAGACTCTAACGTGAGACTGGGCACCGAGATTATATACCTCATCGGGTCTGACCCTCTCCAATATTCTTCTCAGAACCGTACCGTCACACAGGTCACCGTAATGGAGAAAAAAGCGAGTTTTCTCCTGGTGAGGATCCTGATAGATCCTGTCAATTCTTCCGGTATTGAAAGACGAAGATCTTCTTATAATTCCATGCACCTCATAGCTTTTGCAAAGCAAGAACTCTGCTAAATAGGAACCGTCTTGACCAGTCACGCCGGTGATAATCGCCCTTTTCATTCTGCCTCTCCTTGCTGTGAAATATTAGTAACTACTCAGGTTGTCAGGTTCACGGTTGGCTACTTTGCGCTTTTGTAAGTGCTCGGGTTCACGGTTCACCGTTGACCGTTGACAGGTTAATCTCTGAACCTTGAACCTTGAACCTTGAACCTTGAAACCTTGAACTTAAGTAGTTACTCTTCATCGCTCTCTAACCTTGAACCGCGAACCTTGGAACTTTGAACCTGAATAGTTACCATAGATCAAGACATAGGACAATATTTTTGAACCCTTTGGTCGAACCTTGACATGCCTCTTTCACGCTGGCATCATGGTTATTATGAAAGCAATGATCTTGGCGGCAGGCCTTGGCACACGCCTGTTGCCTTTGACCGAAAAGAGACCAAAACCCCTCTTTCCGATTCTTGGCCGTCCTTTGATTGATATCCTGATTCGCAGGCTTGAGACCGCGGGATGTGAGGATGTCATCATAAACACCCACCATCTGGCCCATGTGATTGATGAGTTCGTCAAAGCACAAGCCTACAGCATCCCGGTTGCGACCCGCTACGAGCCAACCGTACTCGGCACAGGGGGTGCGATTAAGAACGTTGAGGATTTCTGGGATGACGAGCCCTTCCTGGTCGTCAACGGTGATATATTTACTAATATAGATCTTGTGAAGGTCTACCGGTTTCACCTGAACCACAAACATCCTGTCACCCTGGTGGTTCACGACTACGCACAGTTTAATCATGTGTGGGTCGATTCAAGCGATCATATCAGCGGGTTCGGTCACACGGCTCCCTGCCCCCCTCCGGCCCTTGACTCCGCTCACGGCACGCCAGACCTTACGGCTGACGCTGCCAATAATCGGCAACTTGCCTTTACAGGCATACACGTGCTTGATCCACAGGTTTTGAGCTTCATCCCGAATGGGACCTTTTGCAACATAATCGATGCCTACTGTGAGATGATTCACCAGGGCCTTACGATAAAAGGATTTATTGCCAGAAACCACTACTGGCATGATATAGGCACAATGGTAGGATATCAGGGGGCCGCAAGAGAGGCTCTGGCCCGCGAAACCTTTAGAACCGTCATCTCTGAGGTCGGATCAGACAGCCTCGTCTGGTCCAACCTGAAAGGGGATGGCTCGGATCGAACATGGTATCGGGTGTCCACCACCCCCACCGAGGACAATGGCATACCTGCTAAAGGCACCTGCCCGCTCGTGCCTCGCAGTGGCAGGCGGGTTGGGGGCCGAAGAGAAGCGGTTTCCATTACCTCAAGTGGCAAACCATTACTGGACCAGTCGAGTGTCATTTTGGTTGATCATGGCCCGCCTTCCGAAGACAGTATGTGTGAAGCCGACGCCTTTGCCGCTATTGGCCGGCACCTCCACCACAAAGGAATCCCGGTTCCCCGTATCTTTGCCTATGACAGACCCTCGGGCTTGGTGGTACTTGAAGATCTCGGCGATCTTCACCTTCAAAGTTTCGTCCGCCGCGCGGTAGATACCGAGGAAGTTGCCAACCATTACAGGGCCGTTATTGATCTGCTGATTGCTATGGGCGTTGAGGGGGCAAAGGGGTTTGAGCTGTCATATACGTATCAAACACCTTATTATGACCGAGAGCTTATTCTTGAAAAGGAATCGCGATATTTTGTTGATGCCTTTCTAAATGGTTATTTGAGGTTTAAGATAGACTTTGAGACCTTTGGTGACGAATTTGAGATCTTGGCTCAAAGAGCCCTTGAACATCCATACACAGGATTGCTTCACCGGGATTTTCAGTCCCGCAACATCCTGGTAAAAGACCGAAGGTATTGCGTCATCGACTTTCAAGGTGCGCGCTTCGGCCCTCTCCAGTATGACCTTGCCTCACTGCTTATTGACCCGTATGTGGAATTGCCCCGCGCACTTCAACTCAGGTTGTTGAACTATTATCTCAAACGGCTCTCAGATTTCATGGCGGTTGACGCGGACGAGTTTCTCGATGCCTATGTCTATTGTGCTGTGAATCGGAACTTGCAAATACTTGGAGCTTTCGGGTTTCTAAGCCGGGTCAAAGGAAAAAAGGATTTTGAGACCTATATTCCCCCTGCCGTATCCTCCCTCAAAGCTCGCCTTCGCGGTATTGGACAGAGCGTGTGTCCGAAACTCAATGGCATTATTCAAAGCATTTAACGCTAAAGCACTCGTGTCAAACATAACTACCCTCGCCCGAATCGGAATTGTCCGTCACGGAAGAATGTCGTATGAAGAGTGTAATATGTTACAGGTGTGTTACGTTACACCTCTGTAATATATTACACTTTTTCCGTCTTTTCGAATAACGCCTTTCTCTAGTTCACATAAAATAATCCCACTTCGCTACGCAATTTCATGCACAGCGACGTCGTGTTTCAGGATAGCTAGGCCTGTTGACTCGGCAGCCAATTATATTAATAAAATCAGCTAAGTGTACTTCCCTAATTACATCATTTCCCACCCGCCAGCTAAGCTCGCCACGACTTTTCCACCGGTCTTGAGCGATCCTTAACCAAATCAGGTTCTTCTTCTGCTTTTTGGCACGCACCGTGCTCAGTATGGATGGTAAGTAAACAGGATCGATCTATAGGAACTGCAAAATGTTAAAAAATCAAAGAACAAACCATGCCTATCCGGTTGCCTCCCAAAACACCATCCCTACCCCATGATGCTGCCTGTATCGCGCGATAGGGTGAGAAACGTCGATGAAGCCCGAATGTGGCCGGAATCGTCCCGACACGA
>Ga0114922_10003991_pt1 | contig 13709 bp, 10 predicted proteins | sample AartaG_FD_100975 | JGI IMG/M metagenome (GOLD analysis project Ga0114922, IMG submission 100975) | Deep subsurface microbial communities from Aarhus Bay to uncover new lineages of life (NeLLi) - Aarhus_00045 metaG | ecosystem: Environmental > Aquatic > Marine > Oceanic > Sediment | place...
GATTGAAGGGAGATAGTGAAAAGCAGAAAGAGGCAGGAGTACTCGGCCGCTTATGGAATAAGCATTGGAAGAAGGGGCCAAAAGAGAAGAAAGTGGCATCGACAATCGGATGGTTGAAGACTGTCTCAGAAGGCATAATGCAGATATTGGAATGGGCAGAAAAACTGAAAGTGTCCGAAGCTCTCGGCGCGATAACCGGGATAGGCGCCATTATTAAGCGTGGGCTCGTGTTTTCAGAAAAAAGTGAAATTTTAGAAGTGTATGCAAAGAGTACGGGCGTGAAGAAAAGGATAAAACCAAGCGGGACTCTTGGATTTAGAACAGCAGAAAAGACAGCAACAGAATACGCAGTTGACAAGGTGCTCAGGGCAGCGACATGGGGGCTTGTAAGATTTATAGAGACGCTGGTAAACTTCTTCATTGGCGTTGTTGGAGACCCTACGTCAAAGTTAGTGGGAGGAATTATTAAGGGAGCCATGTTACTCTGGCAATACGGAAGTCGAGCCGTAAAAGCTATCGTCAAGGAAGCTAAAGGTATTAAAGGGAAAAATCGAAGAGAGGCTTCTGACGGAATATATGATGAAGCTAAAAATGGCGGTCAGGAAAGTGCGGCTTGGGATCTGGTTGAAAGCATTATGCGTTTAAAGTATCCTGAGGATGGACAGCTTTATAGAGAAGAGGGTGAACTGGGATTTAGTTGGGGATTCGAATTTGATGAAGATAAACAGGTAGGTTATAAAGAAATCAAGCGAACACTATACGATTCCATGTCATCAAAAGCAGAGGTATCCTTGGGAGGGCCAATTAAGGAAATCGGAGGAGAGTTAATTGGATAAATATAACAGACCAAGAATGGGAACCCACATATTTCACAGTTTATCTTTTCTTGGTAAGAAGGAGTACCCATGCCGTTTCCCGCAGCCCGAGTAGGTGATATGACTGCCACCGGAGACGCAATTACCGGGCCCGGTGTACCCAATGTCCTAATCGGCGGGCAGCCTGCGGCGGTCATGGGCGATCTGGTTTCGGGCGCTGCTGCTGTGGGTCCTATTGTAATGGGAAGCCCGGCGGTTTTAATCGGTGGAAGACCTGCAGCACGCGTGACAAGTATGGTAGCTGGCGTCAATCCGGCTACAGGCATACCAGTACCCACGACCATAGCCATGGGCTGTCCCAACGTCATGATCGCATGATATTGTAATTACACTATTGAGTAACCCTCCATACGGAATAATGAAAAAGTATACTATTTATGTCTGGCTATCCGTCCTTATGATGGTTTTGCTCATTTCTTCTGGTTGCGAGCCCGATATCCCCACAAGATACCCGACAATAGAATTGCCGCTCATGGGAGGAATGAGTACCTCGACAGTTATCGACGACATCATTGAAGTACCGGCATCCGAACTATGGCATAAAACGATCGAAATACCTTCGACTCTGGAAGGAGTCAAGCTGGCAGGCTGGTGCGTGGCTTCCGGTGGTGCACGTAATGATATCAAGGTGCTTGTTCTGAATGATATCGATTTTCATAACTGGAGGAATTTCGGCAAAGTAGAAGGCCTTTATCAATCGGAAAAAATAACCGTTGCTGATATTACTGCGGACATTAATACTCCGGGTAAATATCATCTCGTAATCAGTAATTGGTTCTCTGAATTTTCATCTAAAAAAGTTATTGCCAAAGTCTACCTTTACTGGACAGTCAAACCGGTTACCTATGAAATCGAGGCGGATGATATTGCGCTGAATAGTGACGATTTTCAGATACCTAGAAGCGCCAATGTAACATTCAAATTCATAGACAAAGTAGATACAAGTAATTTCCAGGTTAGTAAAGATGGGAAGGAAACGCCTGTTTCTGCAAATATAACCGGTCCGGAAGTAGAGTTTATTGCTCCGTCAGCTGGTATTTATGAATTCAGTAGTGGTAATAGCACCCTTATGATAGAAGGTGGATTTAGTGTTATTCCCGCACAGCCGGTTATCGGTCAGGGGTTGACAGTTTCTTCATCTATGGCAAATGCACCGCCACGCCTTGATAAAATAGAGAACAAAATATACGATGGAAAAGACGCCCTCAGCTCCTTCGTCATCACAGCCAGTGACCCCGACGATGATACGTTGACGTATTATGCCTTTAACCTACCTATGGCAGTCAGCGACTATGATGAGAATGGCCACAGAATCTGGCGCCCCGCAGCCACATTGGACAAAAACAGCGGTGTATTTAGCTGGAATGAGGTATCCGGCAATGTTTCGGCAGGTAAATACTTTGTACGGTTTGAGGTCTCTGACGGTATTCTAAGTGACCAACAAGATATTATCATAGAGATAGAATAGATTTGTACTGAAATACCTCGTTATCTGCCATCGGCCTGAATAGCATATTATAGTGGTGTATTAAACACAAGTCCTTTCAGCGGCCACAGTCCTGACTACGTGAAAGACTGGAGAGTAATAAATGAAGCGGATTCTCATTCTACTGAGTCTGGGATTCCTTGTGGCATCATTATTTCTTACAGGTTGCGCCAGCAAAAAGATAAGAGTCAGCTCGTTTATGGACCCCGAGGGAATATTGATGGCACAGATGATAAACCTGATGCTCAGTGAAAATGGTTTCGATGTGATCGATATGGGCTCTTATGACGATGTTCATAAAGAGCTGGAAGACGGGAAGATAGATATCTATCCGGAATATTCCGGTTATTTCCTGGCAGGGGATACTGGTAATCGAAAAGGTGGCGTGTTGTTAAAACCGGCGCCGGCTGATAGTAAGTGGGCTATCGTCATACCTGAAAGTCTATCCGAAGCGGAGAACATCAGGAATATGTCAGAATTTGCGACTTACGTAAATTCCAATAAAGGAAGAATCAAGCTTATCTGCTCGCCCGACTTCATCACTGATGAGTACGCTCTGCCAAACTTTGAACAGAAATATCGATTTACCCTTGAATCAGACCAACTGATAATCATTCCCAGCTATAATTTCGTATACATGTGGATGCAAGCTGCTAGCACGGATAATGATATAAATGCCGCCATAGCATACACCACAGGCGGTAAACCGGAAGAATATAATCTGGTACTACTTGAAGATAACAATGGAGCCCAACCGGAATTCCACCCCGCACCCCTCGCCAGAAAAGCAATATATGATAAGTACACCGATCAGCTCAACCGTATACTGACACCACTTTTCGCATCACTCGATGATGAGACACTTCGTGAACTGAACTCTCAAATCGGGCTGGTAGGCAAACAGGCAACTTCCGAGGTTGCCCGTAAATACCTCATCGAAAACGGATACTTTAAATATAACGAGTTCCAGATGGTTCAGAAAGCCATGGACGAGATGATGTGGGAAAATAGCCTGAACAGCGTAACCCCACATTCAGAGGCTACATCGGATATGTCCGCTTTTCCGAATAAGCAGTATGCATTATATTCGGAAAATATGATATGGCCACCCATAACATGGCGCATAACCAGAGGGACTTACAGCTGTGACAGCAACGGACTGGTTACACAACATACAACTGGATGGGAATAACTCTCAATATAAATACACGGTGTTTATCATTATGATGAATGACTGTTATTCCTTCCATTTGTAACCCTAATAGAACCAGCCTCTTATATGACGAATAGTACCGTCTAGCCACGATTGAGGATCTCTTGCCAGGGAACCCCATCCGCCACCCAGGCGTATAATGTAATACAAAGCGAAGCCGGCAATACCAAAGACGATGATATATTTCAGGGTGCGTAAGATAGGTCGCCATGAACTGAGTAGTGGTTTGTGGTCCATCTGGCATCGTGCCAGTTGAGTGTATCCTTCAGCTGTACTGGCAGTAACACTGATGTCATAGCGCTTGATATCCCCCACTATTGAATTTCGCTTCGGTTTAACCAGCATAGGAATTTCAATATTCTGCCATGGCGATACAACCGGACTATCGTTTTCCAGTTTTAAACTCAAACCGCTTTCAATATCGGTGACATCTATAAACACGGAAGCCTCGGCAACATCCTTGTTGGTAATTTGCACCTGAAAAGTACATTTTCGACGGCAGTGGATACGATACGGCTTAACAGAAATACCAAAATCCACCGCCGGTAATATATCAAGCTGAGCAGTGGTACTGGCGCTATCCTCGGGTATAGTCTGAGACTGCAGAGTAACAGCAAACGGGTAATTATCCGATGTTACACCCGTAACTTTCGGTGGATGGAAAGAAACCTGTACCTGTTCTTTAGCATGCGGCATCAATGACACCGATGGGGCTGAAAGACTGTACCATGACTCCGCAAGCCCCTCTATTTCCAGCGAAAACCTGTCAACGATGGTGCCGATATTCTGAATTTCTACAGTGGCTTCTGTCGGCTCACCTCCAGCAGCAACCTGGAGTGTATTCGGTGTCATTAAGACTAGGATTCGGTCTGAATATTTCTCCTTCGGAATCGACAGCGGTTCGATATCTACTTTCCGGCTTACACTTCCATACTTGTTCGTAGCCGTTAAAACATAACTGGTTGCTTCCGCTGGATATACCTCTTTAGAATAGCCTTGAAATTCCGTCCTTACATCGTTTAATCTGACCTCAGCGGCATGCTCGATTGACCAGGTCAGGTTAAATGTCCGTTTATCCTCCGTAGTTGCTTCGAATCTGACAATATCTGGTGGTTGTCTATGCCGTCGTATTCTTACAAGTGGTGATAGTTTAAAAGGTAACCGTATATTCCTGGGAATTTTAATCAAGCGCCCGTTTATAGTTTTGACCTGACCAGAATCAGCTTGTTTGGTGATAACCGTAAAATCATATTCGCTCTTACTACGGAAAATATGTAACCATCCGAGCTTTATTTCCAGGCTCGATTCTGAACTACTCCCACCCGGAACACTCAGGTATATCGGCAGCAATTTACAGCGTAGAATTGCATCGTGATTAACAACTTGAAGTTTTAACGTGGCGGCATTCACACCGGGGTTATGCACTACAACCTTATATAATCCATTTTTACCGGTGATTGTCTCTGGAGTAATTTCTAGCTTTAATTCGGGGATATCTTTTATTTCAAGTGTAAACACGACATCCGCGGTATCATCTGGATTCTCCTGACAATCTACAATAAGATGACAGGTATAAAGTCCAGGTTTAACTTCGTCGGTTCTCGGCGGATGAAAAGTGATACTCAGTTCTTCTTGATCATTTGGGAATAAAGTGGTGCTAGAAACAGAAAGGTTGTACCAGTCCGAAGCAAGACCCTCAATGCGAAAGGTAAACTGACTTACAGTATCCCCTGAATTCTGAACGGTTGTTGTGGAATTAACGATTTCTCCGGGAGCGATGGAAAAGCTTCTGGGTTCAAGCAATACATCCGTTCTATTCGGCATTTTCTATATCCTGTATGGTAGCGGCTACCCGGTTGTTATAAGTTTTTTTTTGCGAACGGACGTTTTCGTCTTGTAGGCGTAATCAACAATATTCGCACCCATTTCAAAAGCACTTCTAATGGTGTCTCGGGATATTGGATTACCTTTATGACCCCCCTGCCAGGCACAACCATAGTCGTTATTGCTGTAAATAATATTATTCCCCTTAAGAAAGACTCCGGGCTTCACTCCCTGGGGAACTTCCGAGAATACATTAACGTTCGATAGTAAAGGATCACCATGATTGACAGGTTTCAATGTAAATTCAAATTTATCCATTAACTCATCATAAACCGGACTATGTTTATTCGAGTTATTACTTTGTGTTTCCCCTTCGCTGCAATCCTCCGCGACCAGTACTCCATTAGACCTCAAAAAGTCGCCGAGGACAAGTTGTTGGCCTTCACTTAGCCTGAAACCTTTACCGCCGGTAAGGTATATCATTGTAAATCGGTCGATATTTTTATCGAAAGAGATGTTTTCCACAAGCTCAACTATCCAGTTGTAGCGTATTTCCATCTCTCTGGCTAAATTTCTCATACCGTAAATATGCAGATCATTGTCGGTGCCATCCACCACTACGTGACCTATTACTATTTTTTGCTTCGGGACGATAATTTCTGGTGTCATCGCTGTGGCTTCAACTGAAGCTATTTGGGTAGATGGTTCATTTACTTCCTTTCGGAAGTTCAAGTTAATTTCATTCTTTACAGGTGTTTCTTTATTTTCAGCATTTCTGATGGCACCTTCGGCGGGGTCCAGTTCAATGCGGGCTAGCTCCAGGTATGGTTCATCCGGCAAACTCTCTCTCTCTTGGATACGATAACCATCAACAATACGCGTAGGTTGCCCACCTTCAGGTGGCTGGTATGGCCCCTCCAGTACTTCTCTGAACTGGATAATCAGATAGGCCATTTTTTTATCGCGATTTTGAATCTGGTAGTGATATATATTTTGGACAATGATTATATTGCCTTCCGGATCCACTGCTATCCCGGGATGAATATTCACCGATAAATCTTGTGGTTCATTACTGGTTACCTCGAGACCTTGGGTGATACCGACCTGATGAAATACAAGGTTGTGTAGCCGTTGCTGGTCACGACTATAGTTATGAGCATCCCGCCAGGTATCAGCATCTATCGCAAGACCCGGGAAAGGATTTACCCTTTTATATTGAAATTTGATAATATCTTTCATGTCCATTGTTGCTTAATCCCCGTTACTTGGCATAAATCGTAACGTATATGTGCTGTGAGCCGGTTTCTGGGCTTCTATAATAGCCCGCACTATACCATCCTCTATTTTATCATTTTTGTCAATCCTTAAAGTCACAGTGAAGTGGTACCAGTCAACGCCACTTCCCAATTGAGCCTCCGAACCCATTTTGGTATCATGGTCCAGCATCATTCCCGGTGTATATTCATGAACTTCAGGTTCAACGCCCGTATATATCCTGATATACTCGGTCAGTCCCCATTTGGTTCCCCGCCAGTGATAAAGCTCTGCTGCTGATTTAACCAGCTCGCGGCGTCTATCCTCCGGCCAGGTTGGGTCTAAGGAAAGGTCTACCCAGGAAGCCAGCCATGCCAGAAGGTGTTCAGGGGTTATAGAAGGATCAAAGTATGAAGCGATATTATCTATGATATGCTCGATGGGTGTCATGATACTTTCAAATATGAGTAGAATTTGGCCTATTAAAGGATCATCCCGATATATATCAGGCAAGTATTCTAAGTAGCTACTCCTGTCTTCTGTGGTTGTGTCTGAAACCGGCATCTTTATTCTCCACCGTGGTGATAACCTGGTATAAAATTATCACCCAGGTCAATAGTATTATAGTCCTCTATTTATATATATTCATGATACAATAATTTCATGCTGAAATGAGCAAGCCAGACCGTCGTGACTGATATTTATTACAGAAGTAGATTCCTGACGCTTACCCTCTTCTACAGGGAAAAGCTGGACGTTCTGAATATATTCGATGTCTGTCATACCCTGGATTGCTGTATGGACATCAGATGAAGAAAGGTTACGACCAAATGGCCAGCCGTTTCCTGAAGGACCACCAATGAGCGGATTTATATATCGGCACAACCTCTCTTCAATATCTGCAGTCAGTTGCTGATAGTCGGCGCCTGTCTTTACCTTGACCTGTAACTTTACGCTTACCCATACATATTCTGGCCTCATAAGTTCGAGACGCGTCGTTAGTAAACGACGCTTGTCCAGGTATGATTGGGTTTCTTCCTGTACCGCCGGGAGTAATTGCAGTTTGTCATCCGTTATATAACCGGTATTATCAAGTATTGCCGGTACGAGGAGCAATCGCACCGTCCCGGGTGTTAAATTCTTCACATCAGCATCTTCTGAGGCGATGCATTTAGCGCGAGATATTTTTGATGATGCTTCAAGGGCCAGGTATTCATAATCTTCTTTGGTAACGGCCCTCGTATTTGCCCTTAAAACACGGGGTGCTCGTAATTTAGCACTCTCCAAGGTCTCAGCATCGGTGCCACCCTTTGCTGCCTCGAAGTTCGTAACCGTAGCTAAATACGGGATAGAAGATTTTAAAACCGTGATTGTTCCTTTACCAATATTACCAATTACACCACCGCCGTTGCGATAAGAAGTAAAACGAATCCAGCGCCCGGCTGGAGGTACTTTACCGTACTGCCGCTCATCACCCGAAGGCTGCTTGATGGAAGGCCCGAACTGGATTTCTCCCGATACACTGTCGCAGGTAAAATGAGGATCGTTTGGTCCGGAGTCGGCAAAACTGCCGACCTCCTGCCATTGTTCGTACTCCCCCTCTGTTTCAGTTTCTACTTCTATAGTTTCTCCGTGTACTCTCACCAAGACAGGTATATTCTGTAGCTGGAACTGTTGTCCCGGATTACCGTCACTCTCTCCCAATAATTCGTACGTTATTCGTGAACCATGACTTGCCGACACAGTATACCCGATACTTTCTGAAAGGAGGGTTCTAACTATCGGTGACCTGCTGTACTCACCCTGACCGGGTAAGGGTTCGGTGGCACGACATCGTATCCAGAAGGCATTTCGGCCGTCCAGTTCTCTCTTGCCGCCGTTGAGGGGTATGTGGAGTATAATCTGACCGCTGGTATTTAGCCCTCCGGTTGTGTCAGTTTCCAGTCGTAATAGTAACCATTTCCCCTGTTCTTTGTCCCAATATTCCCATGCCCATGGAGGATTCGAGGGATCAACACCTATCCCCTCAATACTGCTCTGAATGGTGAGCGCTAGAGCGTGTGCGCTAAGGTCTTCATCATAACCTAGATAGAGTGCGTTATTTTTTTGTGGTATGTTATCGAAAATAGCCGTTTCACGGTACGGATTCTTGATCTCGTCCATAACATCGTAATAAGTGCTGTCATCAAAGGTGGTCAACACATGAAGCAGAGTAGGTAGAAGAATAGTGGCATCTTCATTTGTGATATAAGAGATAGCATCCTGGGTTTCTGTACGTACGGTAGCCACCTCAGTCCCGCCGGGTATAGTAACCGGTTCGGGTTGTGGTGCCGAAAGACGAAAAGTAACGTTAACAGCGGCCGGGTCGGGTGATTGTAGCTGTACCCCCATGAGCTCCATGAACTTGATATAGTTCTTTTCCGGCACTTGGTTCAAACGATAAAGAAGTATGTCTACCATCCAGGCAAAAAGCTCAATCAGGGTTACCCCAGGATCACTGAGGTTATAATCCGTCCATTTAGGACAGTAGAGAGGGATTTTACTTCTCGCTTCACTTACGATATCTTGAAATGTACGGTCATCCAAATTTGGCACTTGCAGTGACATTATGCCCTCCCCGGAATAACATAAAACGGGTAAACCAAATTCCTTTCATCGTTAGTAGACCTGATGCGATAATAAATTGTTATCAGAAGCTTGCCGGAGTCGTCCGGGTCGAGTTGTGTATCAACATCGGTAACTTCAATACGCGGTTCCCACCAACCAAGAGCATCTTCTACATAATGGGCAGCCAACCCCCAGGTAGTTGCATTATTCGGAGCAAAGACGAGTTCATGGATTTCACATCCGAAATCCGGACGCATACGCCTTTCTCCCTTTGCAGTACCAATGATAATACGTATGGATTCTTCTATATCGTTTTCATGCTGTGATAGTGCGATTCCGCCACGGCCATCTATTCTTAGTGGAAATGACCACCCTGTGCCCAGTATGTCTTTTTCGGTTTCCCTGGCCAAATTAGCTCACCTCCTCTTCCTGAACTCGATTGCATAGCTAATAATATCTCACCTCTGTACAGGTTGGATTAATTAATTTTCACCATGGCGCCTTTTAGCTCCAACATTGCACCGCCTTTTACACTCGCCATTGCGCTCGATTCTAAGTTCATCTGTCCGGTAGCCTTAACATCTACGCCACTTCCCTTTATCTTTGCCTTTCCGCTGGCGTCTAAATCGACATTCGCTCCCTTAATCTTCGCTCCACTCTTGGCTTCCATCACAACATCGCTACCTTTTATCGTTACTTTGCCTTTTGCCTCCATTTGAATATCACCCTCAGTTTTTATGGCAATCTGATTTCCACTTGAATCTAGTTCGATAGAATTTTTTCCCGTTTTATCTACTATGGAAATCTTTTCCTTACCGTCACTGTCATCGATAGTAATTCTATGTCCGGATGGTGAGTGGATAATACGTTTCTGTACCTTTCCATTACTTGCAACTATATTATTACTTAACTCAGGTGGTTTATCTTTTCCATTCCAGAGTGACCCCAGGATATATGGTTTATTGATATCGCCATTCTCAAAAGCTACCAGTACCTCATCGTTGACCTCGGGAATAAACTCAAACCCTCTACCGGGTCCAGCCATGGGATTTACCAGCCTTGCCCAGTTACTTTCCAGGTCGTCCGAAATAGTGGGGAACTTAACCTTTACCCTGGCTAGACCATCGGGATCATTAACATTGGTGACAATGCCTACAACCATACCATTACCGGCAGTATTCCTCTCAGTAGCCATTAATTGGCCCAGTGTATTGGCACGGTAGCCACTGATTTCAAATTGTGTATGATAACCGGAATAATCATAACGATGAACAGCACGAGTGATACGGTAACGCCCAGAGAATCGCTTGCCGATCCCCTTAAGATTGACTTCTACTCCCGCAGACATCGCAGGATTCCCCCGGCAGGTACCTTCTGCTTCGAAAAAGGCGTTACCTCTCTCATTAAGAATGGATTGAGCCAGCGTATCGGCCTCTGCCTGAGTCCATACGGAATCTTCGTTTACAACCTCCTCGCTTTTTATACCGAAGGCTTTTTTACTGAAATTTCCGCCATGATTTTCGCCTTTGATTTTAGGGGTGTTTTTAGGAGAATTGGATTTTCCGACAATTGCCTTCTTTTGCATCGGGTCCCAGCCGCGGACTACTACCTCATTTACCTGTTCTGCAGTTGTTAATCGGGCTTGAAAGTCGACTAGTTCTTCACCCCAATCGATAGTAAACCGTTGGCTTTTTGGCGGTTTCAGGTAAAAGTTGAGTGCCCCGTCTTTGACATTCACGAAACAACCCTCAATTTCGGCTATATCCTGAAGAAATTCCTTATCACTCTGAGCAACCTGAAAGACCTGTTCATAAACCTGGTTTGTTTTATCGATTTTGGTTTTTAAACCGCACTCACGGGCTATCTTCGAGGCCATATCACTGGCCGTCATCTGTTTAAAAACTCTCGTTTTCTTGCCACGGATCAGGCGGTGTGATTTATCATAGCCCCTTATTAGTACCATGGCACCCAGATCTTTTGAAAAATCGGGTTCGATTGCTGTAATCTCTCCTTTAAAGATAATTCCATCCGTTTTTTTTGAATCCTTGGCTCTTCCGGAGATATCCACTATCTTACCGATTTCCAAAAGTGGCGAATCCATCCACTTATAGTATGGGTCTTGTAGTAGAATAGTGAACATATCGGGTAGATGCATACTGGTATCTACGACGATTTCCTTAACGTCTTCCATTATATCCTCGGAAGCGTATCTGCCATTAACTTTTAAATACATTTGTGACATCAGGCTCGTCACGGTTTTTTCCTCCTTTACGGTGGCGGTGCAATAACAAGTACCTGCCCGGGTCTAAGCTTTCCGGGGTTTTTCAGGCCATTAATATCCGCTACATAGCGCCACATGGCGCTGTCATCATATTCATTAAATGCAATTAAATCGATGGTATCTCCCTCTTTAACTACCCATCGCTTGTGACCATAATTCCCCGATGTTGTTGGATTCTGTGGCCGGAATACATCCTCTTCCTGGGCTTGACGGAAAACAGCTGTCACATTGGCTCTTACCGGTGTGCCGTCATCATAAAAAAGGGTAAATCTCTGAGATATTTCCTTGATAACTGCCTTGAATAACCGTACTTTACCCCACTGACATATAACCAGCGGTGGACGTCCTTTACCACTTTTTTTATCGGTCAACTTCTTACTGACTTCCATCAATTTGCATAGCCTGTCCGTTTCTTTACGAACATCATATCCGTCCAGAGAAGTATCAAAGAATAATTTCAGAGTCAGTTCCTTTGAATCACCACCTTTGAAATCCAGTTTGGGTACGTTTTCACCCCTTTTAGGATTAAAAGACCAGTCATTGGTCTTCGTTATCGTATACTCGGTAGGATTAAACAAACACTCGATTTTATCCCTGGTTTCGATACTGCGTATCACAAGTTTTTCGGGCATTTCTGGACATCTCCCTCTATCGTAAAAGCCGATGCCTTTCGCGCTCTCTTTCTATCTTCAATTCTTGTCTCAGGAGAGCATATACTTTGTCAGCAATAATTCGAATATTTGGTGCAGCTACTTGATCGTTTGTATTTTCAATTTGTTGTCGATTTATTATCGTCTGATCGGCTGACGCTCGTTCTGCCGTCATCGCAGTTGGCACCAATGCCAGGTTTGGAGTAGTGTATGACTTGGGCCGTGTCATATCAGGTAATGTATCAGACATGGTACGGAACAACTCCTCCGGGTGGGCAGACCCGGGGTCTGTCTTCGGTCGTACCGGGGAGACCACTGGCAAATTTTGTAGTTGTTGGCTGGTATGCCGATAACTCGGCAAAGCTAATATATTCTTAGTGTCTTGTAGAACAACGTCATTTTCATTCGTTTCTGATGAAGACATGTATCCTGTGGTTTTTAAGATTCGCTGGGAAATCGGAGCTATCTGGCTGGAGATAGTTCCAATACTGGGATATGTTCGTATGTTTGGAATATCCGCAACATGAGTTCTTAAATTAGACAACTGAGTACTCAAATTTATCTTAACAGGGCCTTCATCTATCCTGTCCTGCTTCGGCGCAACTATGTTAGTTTTTTCATGGTCATAAATAGATTTATTCGTATCTTCTGGTATATGCATAGCCTCATAGGTGCGTTGTACATGTTCGGTTGATTGCGCTTTCACTGAATTACCGGTCCGGGATCGCCTTGCATTATTTGCTTGCGTATCAGCAAGGAGACCTGTAAGCAGACTTGCTTCCTGGTTGTATGCTATTTTCAGAGGAGAAGAAGGTTTTAATGACTGCTTGGTGCGGTTAACCGGCAATTCCTTTATTGAGGACTGGCTGGGCTTTCTTGAAACGACTCGATTTACAGTGTGATTATTCTGTTTGGATGTGGTAGAGGGTGTTGTATCGGACTCTGTAGTGATTGATTTCTCTGGACCTATCACGGGGTGTGATTCAATATTACCCCCGTCAACTATCTCTTCCAACGGTTCGGGCTTCTGAGATGGCGAAGCTATTGATGACTGCCTGGTGTAGTTACCCGGTATTTCCTTTATTGAGGACTGGCCGGGCTTTCTTGAAACGGCTCGATTTACAATGTGATTATTCTGTTTGGATGTGGTAGAGGATGTTGTACCGGACTCTGTCGTGATTGATTTCTCTGGGCCTATCACGGGCTGTGATTCAATATTACCCTCGTCAACTATCTCTTCCAACGGTTCGGGCTTCTGAGATGGCGAGGTCTTAAAAGGCTTAATATTAAGAATATCTGGGCGTAGCGCTATTGAGGATTGATTGGTGATTCTGGAAATGGTTTCATTTACAGTGTGATTATTCTGTTTGGATGTGGTAGAGGGTGTTGTACCGGACTCTGTTGTGATTGATTTCTCTGGGCCTATCACCGGTTGTGATTCAATATTATCCTCGTCAACTATCTCTTCTGATGGTTCGGGCTTCTGAGATTGCGAAGCTATTGATGACTGCCTGGTGTA
>Ga0114922_10003992_pt1 | contig 13707 bp, 13 predicted proteins | sample AartaG_FD_100975 | JGI IMG/M metagenome (GOLD analysis project Ga0114922, IMG submission 100975) | Deep subsurface microbial communities from Aarhus Bay to uncover new lineages of life (NeLLi) - Aarhus_00045 metaG | ecosystem: Environmental > Aquatic > Marine > Oceanic > Sediment | place...
CGCAGAAATGGAAGCGGCCCATCAAGGATTGGGTCGCAGCCCTGAACCACTTCAGCATTATGTTCGAGGGAAGGATCTGACAATCGTGAACCGGTCGCTTACACAAAATTCCGGACACTCCCTGATGGGTATCTGATTTCGCAGGAGGTTGCCTGGTTTGGTGGCACAGCGGCCTTTCAGGCGAGTCCTGACGCGGGTTGGGGCCAGCAATCGGTCAACAGTCGCGGCGCTGATTGACAAGAGTTTGTTCTTAGTCTCGTCCGACAGTTTCTCATGCGTTTGTTCGTAGAACGGCAGCCAGAGCGATATTGCCGCCACCAGCTTCTTTCAACACATCTGGTCGGTGGCCAGCCAGATTCGCTTGAGAGCCGCCAGAAGCTCCCCTGAGTGGTAAACGGGTTTTGGGCCGGGCCGCCCTTCTCCTTTTTGGTCGCTTGACGATAGCGCACCCTTATTGCGGCCAAATACTCTCGCTTTGAATTTCCGCCCATATTGGTGTCTCCTTTCGGTAACACTGAATATGAGGCAACGTATCATTTCTCAGATCAAATCCATCACCCTTCAGTAACATTTAATTTGAAGCAATTCGTAGGTGACCTTTCCAAGCGATTATCGGTTGACAAGGGCAGGTCAAACTGCTTCTTTTGTGCCCGATCCTGATTGAAAGGTCAACCTATGGAGTCAATGACCGGATTTGGCCGGGCCGAGTTGACGACCCGGGCCGGGAAGTTCAAAGTCGAGATATCAAGCGTCAACAACCGCTTCCTGGAGATATCGGTCAGATTGCCGCGACAGTTCTCTGCCTTCGAACACAACCTGCGTGTGCTTGTTTCAAGCCGGTTGAACCGCGGCAAGGTCTACCTTTTCGTTGGTTTCGAGCAGCCCGAGACCTCCCCCGACAAATATCCCATCAACAAGAAGGCGGCGCGTGCCTACTACGAGCAGCTCAAGGCGCTCAGAAGCAGGTTGAAGCTGTCCGGTGAGATTCACCTGCGGGACCTGCTGCTTCTGCCGGAGATCGGTACTCCGGAGCGGGAGGATTTCGACGAAGACATTATCTGGTCCGGGATGCAACGCGCAGTCCGCAAAGCAGTCAACGAGTTGAGTCGCATGCGGCGCCGTGAAGGTGCCGCTATGGCGCGGGATATGGCTCAGCGGTTGAAGGTTCTGGTCGGACTCACGAGGCAGATCATGGCCCGTTCTGCTGATTCTGTGGAAAGCCATCGCGACAAACTGACGGCCAGGATCAACGAACTCCTGGATCGGCCGGTTCCGGATCACGGCAGGTTGGAGGAGGAGATCGCCATTATCGCCGAGAAAACGGATATCTCGGAAGAATGCACGCGGTTGCTAAGTCATTTCGACCAGGCCAGGAGGAATCTGAAGGCAAAGCAACCGTCCGGCAAGAAACTCACTTTCATCCTGCAGGAGATGAACCGAGAAGCCAACACGATAGCCTCCAAGGCCACCAACATTGAGATTACACGCGCTTCGATCTCGGTCAAGGAGGAGATCGAAAAACTCCGGGAGCTCGTTCAGAACGTTGAGTAGCCGATCTGTCAGGATGCAACCGGCGAGAAGGCGCCGCCGGCGCAAGCCGGGTAAGATCGTCATTGTTTCGTCGCCTTCCGGCGGCGGGAAGACGTCGATCTGCAGAAAATTGCTTTCCCCGTCGCGCCGGGATCGGGGTTGGCGGTTTTCCATCTCATACACTACCCGTCAAAGACGACCCGGTGAGAGAAACGGCCGGGAGTACTATTTCATCAACGACAACGAGTTCCAGCGGCTGGTCGCAGCCGGTTTCTTCGCCGAGCATTTCAAAGTCCATCTTTATCATTACGGGACGCCGCGCGGGCCGCTTCAGCAGGCGCCGGGAAAGGGAGGCGTCATGCTGCTGGACGTTGATATCCAGGGCGCCCTCAGGCTGAAAAAGGAGTACCCTGATGCCATAACCATTTTCATACTGCCGCCGTCCATTGCAGCCCTCAAAGAGCGACTGAGGAAGCGAGGTACCGAGACCAGCGATCAACTTGCCGTGCGCTTCCACAATGCCCGCAAGGAGATGAGATTATACCGCCGGTTTGAGTATGTCGTTGTAAATAAAGAGCTTGGCGAGGCGGTCTCGCAGGTACTGAGCATCGTTGAGGCACATCACTGCCGTACGGACAAACTCAACCCGGAACAAATGAAGAGGATTTCCGGTTAGGCTTTCACATAATTCCTGGAGGTTCACATGCCACTATTCTCGATTGAGGACATAAGCAAGCTCGATTTGAACAGCTATGAAGCGGTGATTGTCGCTTCACAACACGCTCGCAGGCTCAACGCGGTGCGACTGGCGGCCCTGGAGCGAATGGAGGAAGACCCCGAGGTGCAGATTGATGCCCGCAAGATCACGATGGTGGCCTTGAGAGAAGTTTTGGAGGGAAAAGTAAAGTTTGAGCGTCCCGATTCGATGTAACTACATAAAACTCTCATCGAACCCAAACGCTGGAATCCAAATGGCCAAGAACCTGGTAATTGTCGAGTCACCCGCCAAGACGCGGACTCTTGTTCGCTTTCTGGGAAAAGAGTATGACATCCTTGCGACCGTCGGGCATATTATCGATCTACCCAAATCAAAGCTTGGAATCGATCCCGCCAACAGCTTCAAACCCGAATACCAGGTCATCAAAGGCAAAGAAAAGACCATCAGCAAACTCAAGAAGGCTGCCAGGAAAGCTGATACGATTTACCTCGCTCCGGACCCGGACCGGGAAGGCGAGGCCATCGCCTGGCACGTTGCCAACTGCCTGAAAGGCGGCACCAAGGCCGAGTTCGTTCGGGTAGCGTTCAATGAGATTACCGAGTCGGCGGTTCTGGAGGCGATGAAAAGCCCACGCGCTGTTGACATGAACCGGGTCAACGCCCAGCAGGCCCGCCGGGTGTTGGATCGCATCGTCGGCTACACCGTTTCGCCTTTCCTGTGGAAGACGGTGGCTCACAACCTCTCAGCAGGTCGAGTGCAGTCGGTAGCCCTGCGGCTGGTATGTGAGCGCGAGGCCGAGATAGAGGCCTTCACACAGCAGGAGTACTGGAATATCGCCGCCCTGCTGGTCACCACCGGCAAGGATGAGTTCACCGCGCGGCTTTACCGGATTGACGACAAAACATTATCCAGCCCGATTGACACCGGCGCTAAGAAGACCTGGATAGCCTCCGAAAAAGAAGCCAAGGCCTGCATTGCCGAACTCAAGAAGGCCTCCTTTGCCGTAACGAAGATTAAAAAATCGGAGCGCAAGCGCAAGCCGCTTCCGCCGTTTATCACCTCGACCTTGCAGCAGGAAGCGGCCAAAGTATACGGATTTTCTCCCAAGGCCACCATGTCGACAGCGCAGAAGCTTTACGAGGGTGTGGAAATCAGCAAGAAAGGCCCCACCGGTCTTATCACATACATGCGCACCGACTCCACGCGGGTGTCGAAGGAAGCGCTCGCGGCTGTCCGCGCCCTGATAGGCAAGGACTACGGCAAGCAGTATCTTCCGGCCAAGGCGAACGTCTACGGGTCAAAGAGAAAAGCCCAGGACGCCCACGAGGCCATCCGCCCGACGTACATGTCACTGCCGCCGGAGAAGGTAAAGAAGAAACTGACTCCGAGCCAGTTCAAGCTCTACAGTCTTATATGGAAGCGGTTTATCGCCTCCCAAATGCAGCCGGCCCGGTTCGACGTCCAGACTGTTGACATATCCGCCGGTCGCTACCTGTTCAGAGCCACCGCGCAGAAAGTCAGATTCGACGGTTTCCTGAAGGTCTACCGCGAGGGCCGGGAACCCGACGAGAACGGCAACGGCGGCAACGGGATCGAGACGCTACCGGACCTGAAAGAGGGCGAACGGCTGAAACTGAAAAAACTGACGCCGTCACAGTCGTTCACCAAGCCGCCGGCCCGTTTTTCGGAGGCTATGCTGGTGAAGCAGCTTGAGGCTGACGGTATCGGTCGCCCGTCAACCTATGCCACCATTATCTCCACCCTGAAGGATCGCAAGTACGCTGAATCGCAGGAGCGGAAGCTGATTCCCACTGAGCTCGGCACAACTGTCAATAAAATCCTTGTGGAGAACCTTCCCGATCTGTTTGACATCACTTTCACCGCTGACATGGAAAGCGAACTCGATCTGATCGAGGACGGCACCGAGGACTGGGTCAACGTACTCAACGGTTTCTACGAGCCGTTCATGGAGACTATTAGCGGGCTCAAGCAGAGGGAAGAGGAGATCAAGCAGTCGATGTTCGAAGCCACCGACGAGGTCTGTGAGAAGTGCGGCTCGCCGATGGTCATCAGATGGGGCCGCAACGGGCGTTTCATGGCCTGCTCGGCCTACCCGAACTGCAAATCGACCAAGCCGCTGCCCGGTGAACGAGACCAGTTCACGACCGACGAGAAATGTGAGAAATGCGGTTCGCCGATGGTCATCAAAACGGGGCGGTTCGGCAGGTTTATGGCCTGTTCGGCATACCCGGATTGCAAGAATACGAAGGCCATCACGCTGGGGATTGATTGCCCGCGCCCCGGTTGTGGCGGCAAGATCACCGAGAAGCAGACCCGCGGAGGCAAGCTGTTCTACGGCTGCTCCAAATACCCCAAATGCGATTTTGCCAGTTGGGACAAACCGATCAATGAAAAATGCCCCGCCTGCGGCTACGCTTTCATGGTGCAGAAGATCTCCAAGAAGCGTGGTGAGTATCTCAGGTGTCCCAAGTGTCGGCACGAGATGGCGGAAGTTCCGGACACATCCCCGGAGGAAGAGTCCAAGTCTCAAACGCCGGTATAGGGCGCAGGTTGACATCCCCGTTCATGGTCCCGTTCCCCTCGCCATACATAAGGTGCGGTAAGCCGATGCGGCCGAAGGAGTGCAACCTGCCCGATGCTGCTGCGATCAGCCTTGTCCGTTCATTTCCATTGACGGCAGGTTTGTTTATGGGGATATTGTATCATCATGCTGCAAAAGGCGCTCGACAGTTTTCTGAGATCCCTGGCCCGGGATCAGGGTCGGGCTGCCAAAACGATCGAATCGTACCGCCGAGACCTGATCGGCTGGATATCGTTTCTTGAGAAGCAGTATGCGGAGCTTCCCCACGCGGCCAGGAACGATCCTTTGTTCCTGCGCCTGTATCTCCGCGAGCGATCCGAGAACAATGTCTCCAACCGCTCGCTGGCCCGGTTCCTGTCGGCCCTGGCGAGTTTCCAGAGATACCTGTCGGGCCGTACGCAGTACCGGCCCTACCTTTTCGAGTTGCCCCGGATGAGATTCCAGGCGGGTATCCCGCGATTCATCCCCCAGGGAGAAGCCGTCTCGATGTTTGAGCATCGCAACGCCCGCAAGGACAAGCGAAGCTACTTTTACTGGCGGGATTTCCTGATGGTGTCGTTGCTGTACGCCACCGGTGTCAGACGTGAGGAACTGGCCAATATCAGGTTATCCGATATCGATCAGGAACAGGGATTGATGACAGTGACCGGCAAGGGGAACAAGACCCGGCTGGTGCCGGTGGGGGAGCGTACGCTCGTGGATTTGCAGAAGTACCTTAATATCAGACGCGATTATATGAAAGTTCAAGGCTCGTCGTCGGAGGCGCTCTTTCTGAACCGGTACGGCCGACAACTGACGGTGCGGTCGGTAGATCGTCTGGTCAAGGCCTTCGCCCGAACGGAAGGGATTGATCTGACGCCCCACGCCCTGCGCCACTCGTTCGCCACCCATCTTCTGGAGAACGGCGCCGACCTGCTCTTGATTAAGGAAATCCTGGGCCATTCGTCTCTTTCGACGACGCAGAAGTACACGCATGTGACGGCGGAGACGATGAAATCGGTCTATAAGAAAGCCCACCCACGCTCGGGCTCGAACCAGTAAGGGGAAACCATGCAGACGCGCTCCACCACTATCCTGGGTATCATCCACAAAGGCAAGGCAGCCCTGGCGGGCGACGGCCAGGTGACGTTCGATGAGACCATTCTGAAGACCAAGGCAGTCAAGATCCGCCGCATGCACGAGGGCAAGATACTGGCCGGATTCGCCGGAACAGCCGCCGATGCCCTGGCGCTCTATGAGTTGCTTGAGAAAAAGATCGAGGAATACTCGGGCAACCTTCCCCGCGCCACCGTGGAACTTGCCAAAGAGTGGCGCACCGACAAGATGCTGCAGAAGCTGGAAGCTGTTATCGCCGTTACCGACAGGAAGAACATCTTTCTGGTCAGCGGGAACGGCGACGTCATTGAACCGGACGACGGCATCATTGCCATCGGATCGGGCGGTTCCTACGCGCTGGCCGCCGCCAGGGCCATGATTGTCGCCAACCCGAAGCTCAGCGTGGATAAGATCGCCCGCACGGCTATGGAAATCGCCGCTGACATTTGTATCTACACCAACAAGAACATCAAGGTAGAAATCCTGAAATGAACAACAACTTTCCCACGCCCAAAGAGGTGGTCGACCACCTGGATAAACACATCATTGGGCAGCACAACGCCAAGAAAGCGGTCGGTATCGCCCTTCGGAATCGCTGGCGTCGCCAACAGGTCGACGAGGAACTGCGCGCCGAGATCATGCCCAACAATATCATCATGATCGGCCCCACCGGCGTCGGCAAGACCGAGATCGCCCGGCGGCTGTCTGAGATGGCCAGGGCGCCCTTCATCAAGGTCGAGGCGTCCAAGTTTACCGAGGTCGGATACGTGGGTCGCGATGTCGAGTCGATGGTCCGCGATCTTACCGACATTGCCGTGAACATGGTCAAGGTGGAGATGTCGAAGGAGTTGTCGCAGAAGGCAAACCACAACGCCGTCGATCGTGTGCTCGACCTGTTGCTGGCGCCGGCGCCGCGAGCGGCAGCGCCCGGGGCGGAGACAGAAGACGCGGCTGTGACCGTGGCCAGGACCAGGGAAAAACTGCGCCACAAACTGCAGGAGGGTCAGCTTGATGATCGCGAGGTGGAGTTGGAAGCGCCTGATCGCCAGTTCCCGGTGGTGGAGATATTCTCTCCCATGGGAATGGAGGAACTGGGTGTCAATTTCCAGGAGATGTTCTCCGGGCTGATCCCCAAGAAAACGAAGAGGCGCAAGATGACCATCAGAGAGGCCCACCGCTTCCTGATGCACGAAGAGCTGGACAAACTGATAAACATGGATGAGGTCATCGCGCAGGCGCTTGACCGCGTGCAGGAGTCGGGAATCGTGTTCATCGACGAGCTGGACAAGATCGTGGGTAACGGCAGCAAATCCGGCCCCGATGTCAGCCGCGAGGGTGTGCAGCGTGATATCCTGCCGATTGTGGAGGGGTGCGGGGTGATGACCAAGTACGGCATGGTGCACACCGACCATATTCTGTTTGTTGCCGCCGGGGCGTTTCACGCCGCCAAACCCTCGGACCTCATCCCGGAACTGCAGGGGCGCTTCCCGATAAGAGTAGAACTCGATTCCCTGACCGCAGCCGATTTTGAACGCATCCTCATCGAACCTAAAGCAGCCTTAGTGATCCAGTACAAAGCCCTTCTCAAGGCCGAGGGTGTCAACCTGGAGTTTGCCCCGAAGGCTGTCAAGAAAATTGCCGAATATGCGGAGCGAGTGAATACCGAGGCCGAGAACATCGGCGCCCGTCGACTTCATACCGTTATGACTACCCTGCTGGAGGATCTTCTCTTTGAGCCTCCGGCGCGGAAGAAGCGCATCCGAATCACAGAGAAAATGGTCGAAGAGACCCTCTCGGAGATCGTTCAAAACGAGGACCTGAGCCGGTATATATTGTAGGTCGGCTGAGACATCAGTGAGGTGGCCCTAAACCGAGATATTGTGCTGCCAGGTGTCACTGCCTGGCAGTTGTGCGAATCCAAAGAGGCGTCGGGCAGAGACACCCGACGCCACCCCTTGGAGTACGTTTTTCAACAAGCCCGAAAGCCAGCATCCAGTCTTCGAATACAACCTGGATTCCGAGTCAAGCCCGGAATGACGAAGGTGTTGTTGAGGGGGGAGGAGCTCAGATGTGTGTCTGCCTGACGGCCGGTGTCTGCAGCGCCGCTCGGCGATCCGGCATCGGTGCGGTGGCCCTACACAGAGTAGACTTTGATATCTCCGATGAAGAGATTGGCGGCTATGTACAGCTTGCGCTCGGATGCGTCGTAGTCGGGTGACTTGCTTTCAAGACTGTTTCCGAAACCGGACGCTCTCCGACCGGCGATCTCGATATCTCCGATGAAATTCGAACAGTGGGCGGTGTAGGCTATCTCCGGGGGAATAAAGAGACGCACGTCGCCGATGAATCCGGAGATGATCATCCTGTTCAGCCCCGGCGAGAGTATGGCGCCGCGAAGCTTCATCTCGACATCACCAATCCCTATCGACAGCTCGGCATTCTGCAGGCTGACTCCGTCGCAGTCAATAGACATGTCACCCAGGAACTTGCTGTAACGGACCTTGCCTGTCCCGTTTTCGCGGGGTCGTTTCGTAGTGTAGGCGTCGGATATTGATTCCGATTCCGGGGGAGCCATCGTTGCTTGCTCGTCGGCGAAGGCGCCGGTGTCGGGCGTCCGCGAAGCCTGGGCATGGTCTGAGAAAGTGCCTGTCGCCTGGGACTGCAAACCACTGATACTCATCTCAGCCCGAATCCGGTCTTCCTGACGTTTCTTGCGTACTATGAGCCAGACGCCGAGAGCAATAAGGCCGAAGGGGATCAAAAGACGGATCAGGTCGCCGAATGAAAACCAGATCAAGTCGAAAGTGCGGCCGAGCATAAACAAGCCGATGAGGACGAGCGCCAATCCGAATATGACCGTCTTCTTGTTCATGCCGCGATGCCGGAAGCTCCTTTCTGAGGACTACATACGTTATATTCGCCGATTGGTTGCCGGAGGTCAAGGATTTTACAGCTTAGCCGCCGCACTGAAAAAAGGGCCGCCCCGAGCGGGCAGCCCTTGAATCGCCAACAGGTGCAGATTAGAAATTGACAGTCATCATTGTGTACAACCAGAGGCGGGGATCCATATTCTGCACCCCGGCGAAAGCATCTTCTACAAAGAATACCGAACCACCGACCTCGATATGGATGCCGTGGACGCGAGTGGTAGCAACCTTTGCATCCAGTTCCACTCCGACATCTTTGGTCACGGTTGTATTGGCGAGCGGATTCACGTAATCCGCCGCCGTGGAGAAGAAGTGAGCGTCGGCGTTGACCCACCAGCCATCGCCCGGTTCCACCTCGGCCCGAAACATCCAATCAAGTAGCCCGGCGTCTTCGTAGGGCCGGCCCGCTACCGCAGCGGTGGTGAAGAAGTCCATGTAGCCCTGAAACTTGTGGCCGGCGAGGTAGAGGTTGTCATACGCTTTGAATTCGCCGTCGCCAGGGTTATCGTCGCCGGACGTGTAGTCGATTCCTACGCCCAATCTGCCCGTGACCTGCCCTTCGAAGGAGTACCCGACCTCAGCGGCCAACATGAGGGCTTTGACACTGAGCTTGTCGTCATTGTCGGCAGTCTCGGCCGGGGCCAGACCCCGGGGTATGTTTCCGCCCTGGCGGACGGCATTCAGTATCACGTCGAACCCCTCGTACTGGCAGGTGAAGTAGGCTCCGATGCTGGTTCGGTCAATGTTGTTGACCAGCCAGTAATTGCCACTGGTATCGGCGTCATACTCATAGAGACCGAACAGGTCAAGATTGATTTCCTTGACAGTGGCATAGACTCCGGCGATGTCGAAATCGGCATTCTTCTTGGGGTTGTTGCGCTCTATGGCCTTCAGGCCGAAGGCGGTAAGCTTGAAGTCGGAATGGTCGAACCAACCCATGCTGCCTTCCCAGGACCGGCCGACCTGGCTCCAGCCGACGGGGCCGAAGACACGTTCATTTCCGAAGGCCAACTCGAACCGACCGGCTTTCATGCCTATTCCCTCGGCGAACAAGTTGTCGATGTGGAAGTAGGCCTGGTGAAGCTCGACACTCTTGCCGTCGTTGAGTTCACCTGAAGTACGGTTGCCGAACTGGTCAAACCCGCCCATCCGGCGGCTGTCCTGCAACTGCACGAAGGCGCGCGTATTGCCGTCGACGACTGCTTCCACGGCCAGCCTCGTGCGCAGGTCGGCGATGTTAACCATCGATTGCGAGGTGTCGAGATTCTTGTCGTCGATCTCTTCCCGCAGCCTGACCTGGCCCGAGAAGTTGATCTCCGTGTCCGCGGCAACCGGGACAACAGCCGCCAGTGCAATCGCCAGGATAAGTAACCCCTTGATTAGACCTTTCACCTGATTTCCTCCTTATTGCTGTTGTTGGTCATCTGCTGTCATATACCGTAAAGGCCCGGAAAAGCCCGCAAAACAGCAATCCCGGGGTTCAGTTATAGAAAGGATGATAACAGGTCCCCGGAAGGCGCGCAAGCAAAAACCGACATCATTTTCCGGTGTCCCGGTGGGGAATGGCTCCTTGACAAGGATAGTTGTATGGCTTTAATTCAACAGATTTTTTGTGATGAACTACCGAGAACCCCTGCCAAAGGAGGAAATATGCCCCGTTCTTTGTGCCAAATCACCGACCTGACCACCGGCGAAGTGCTGAAGGTCCTTGATCTGTGCGCCCTGATGAAAAAGAAGGAGATGTCTCCCCGGCCGCTTGAGGGCAAATCCGTGGCGTGCATTTTCACCAAGGAATCCCTTCGGACACGGATTTCGTTCGAGGTCGGCATCAATGAGCTTGGCGGCCACGCTGTTTATGTGACCGGCCAGGAGATCAAACTGGGCCAGCGAGAATCTGTGGCCGACGCCGCGCGTGTGCTTTCGCGTTACGTGGCGATGATAATGATTCGCACGTTTGCCCAGGAGGACGTAGAGGAACTCGCCCGGTATGCCTCGGTTCCGGTGATCAATGGCCTGACCGACATGGTCCATCCGTGCCAGATACTGGGCGACTACTTCACCGCCACCGAGCACCTGGGCCCAAGGGATCGTTACAAGGTGGCCTACATGGGCGACGGCAACAATGTAGCCAACAGTTGGTTGAACCTTGCCTCGCTGATCCCTCTCGACCTGCGTATCGGGACCGCCGAAGACTGCCGGCCGGACGCAAAGATCATGGAACAAGCCAGGGCCAACCCCGACAGCCGGATCATCGTCACCGACGACCCTAAAGAAGCGGTTGCCGGTGCCGATGTAGTCTATACGGATGTTTGGGCCTCTATGGGGCAAAAGCATCTGGTCGAGGATAAGGAGAAAAGGTTAAGGAAGTTTCAGATAAACAGTGCCCTTTTGGGGGTCGCTGATCCGAAGGCGATCGTAATGCACTGCCTGCCGGCAGAACGCGGCAAGGAGATCACCGACGAGGTAATGGACGGTCCTCAATCAGTGATTTTTGATGAAGCGGAAAACCGGCTGCATATTCAAAAGGCCATTATGGTTTTCCTCCTTACATAGGAATGTTGACGCGGCCGGCCCCAAACGGGACGAAAAGACGAAAGGAGACGGTGTATGCGCTTGCAGAAACGCATTCTCGTTTCGGGCCTGACCGTAGCTATCGGCGTGATCGCTTTGATTCTCACGGGGTGCGGCTCGGATGACAAGAGTACTTCCAGCACCAACTACGGATCGCTGACTGATCCGGAGTTTGTTGTCGTTCAGAGCCAGGTCGACATGTTTGTCGATTCCACGGTCAATTTCCTCAGGAACGGTTTGAATACCGTACATGGTATTTCCGACGAAAACGGCACCATTCTCCCGGCGCAGTATGCACCCGGTCCCGAGGATAACGACGTATTCGACACCTCTTACGCCAACGGCTGGCACCGCGTTTTCATACTCAACCAGTACGATGGTTATGGGACCACCGTTCTCGACTCCATTCAGTATATCAAGGACGGCGCTTACCAGCAGACCTGGGCTAACCGGGATCAACTTGTGTACAAGCACTACTGGACCTGGACTAGCGAAACCGACACCATCAGGGGCTTTGCCGACTACACCTTTGGCAATCTCAACACGGCCCAGGCCGCCGTTACGGGAACCAACCGGATGGAGTACCGCCGGCAGTTCGTCACCGGCGACTCCACCGTTACCAGAACCTTCGCTATCGAAGCAACCTTGAGCGGATTCACGCTGGCGAAGACGATGTCTACCGGCTGGGATCACTGCCCGGTTACCGGTTCCGTCTCGGTCACGCTGACGATGACCTACCAGAAGGATGGCGCCGATCCTGTCGAGTCCACCTGGACAGGCAATCTTGCCTTTGACAACGGCGGTTTGTCAGTCGCTTTCAGACTGGGAAACACCATCTGGCAATACCAGGACCAGGTGTGCATCAACCCCCAATAAACCGGTAACGGCAACGAAACGCAAGCCCGGCGGAGAATGGCCGGGCTTTTTTTTGTTGGCATTGGGCCTTCGATTGGTTAACAGGTTCTGCCATGAAGGAAATCCTCAAGTATTCCGGTTGTTTTGTATGTGGCGACCGTAATCCATGCGGTTTGAAAGCCCGGTTCCACTATGACGGAGAAAAGGCGGTAACCAGCATCACGGCTACAGAGGCGTTTGAGGGATACCGCGGGATATATCACGGCGGTCTGATATCCACGCTGTTGGACGAGGTCATGATCAAGGCTATCCTGGCCGTCGACAGGTATGCCGTTACCGCTGAGATGACCGTACGCTTCCTTTCTGTGGTCGATATCGGCGATCACGTGACCCTGACAGGCACAGTAGTACGCCGCAAGGGCCGGGTGTTCTTTACGGAAGGACAGGCAACAAAGGACAGCGGGGAGCTTGTGGCTACCGCCACCGGCAAGTACGTCGAAGCAGATGCCGACCTTGCGAAGATACTCAGGCAGTCGGTCGAGTGAAAAGGATTTCACCAGTTTGCCGAGTGTTGTCAGTTTTGCCGCTATATTGCTCAACTGCGGAACCCTCGACCCCGACCTATCCTGTGTTCTGATATGCAGTTGGCTTAAACGAACGCCTCTTCCGGAAACCGGCATCACCCTTGCTCGATTAAGGGGGATGAAAACCACCAACGCACCCACAAAATGCTACCTAGCTGCCTTCCACTGCCCCGAACTTGATTCTGCCCTCGTACGCCGCGGGCTGTGCCGAGGGATGATCTGCTTTGCCATTCCGGAGTTGGGCATCCTGTTTCGGTGTCGGGCGGGCGGAGAGCTCGTAGATCTCGAGTTCGGGGCCATGTTTGCGCTCTTGAAGTTCGTGAAGACCAAACTCCAGGACGAGAAAATACGGACGGTTCAAATCCACTCTTCCAATCCGGAATTCGTGTTCGCCTTCACGGGCAGTTCCCGCCACTTGAAGCAGGGCTCGCAAAGGATGAAGATGCTCACGGAGTACAACAAGGAGTTAGTGATCAGCATGGCCTATCTGGAGCCGGTGGACAACAAGGCGCTGGTCTCTTCGGCCGAGTATCCATCGATGCCGGTCTCGCGCTCGATCAGTTTCAACCCCCACGACGAAGATCTCTCTAAGACCAGTTTCAAGCCCTTTCAGAAGGGAATCAGGCTTTAGGAGGCCTCTCCAAAACTCGGGGCAGAATGCAACACAGCAACTACCTTCCATTGCGAGTCATTCCAGCTCACGGGCCTGTTGAAAAAGTCACAGCAGCCGGCCGCCGAAGCATTGATACTGGTGCTGCCGGGCGTCTCTGCCCGGCAGTAGCACGAATCCATAGAGGCGTCGGGCAGAGACACCCGACGCCACCG
>Ga0114922_10003993_pt1 | contig 13707 bp, 11 predicted proteins | sample AartaG_FD_100975 | JGI IMG/M metagenome (GOLD analysis project Ga0114922, IMG submission 100975) | Deep subsurface microbial communities from Aarhus Bay to uncover new lineages of life (NeLLi) - Aarhus_00045 metaG | ecosystem: Environmental > Aquatic > Marine > Oceanic > Sediment | place...
CGAAGTCGTGCACGGCACCCATGACGATAGTGCCGACGAACACCCAGATCAGGGCGGGCACCCAGCCCCAGATGATGCCGATGGCCGGTCCGACGATAGGGCCGGTTCCGGCGATCGAGGTGAAGTGATGGCCGAAGATAATGCCTTTTCGGGTGGGCACGTAGTCCTGGCCATCCTCCATCTGGACGGCGGGTGTCTTGGTGGCGTTGCTCAAGGCGAATATCTTCTTGCCCACAAACCGTCCGTACAGCCTGTAGGCAAGGAGATAGCCGACGAACGCAACGACCATGATGATAATAGCGTCCATAGGACCTCCTCAGAAAAAAATAAATATGTATTGACTCTATCCCACTCGGTGGTGCACATAGCCCAGCGATGTAGGGATGTCCCATGGTAAACCCAAAGCATTGGTAGCGCAACCATTTTTTTAAATTTGTTGAAACAGAATAGAAATGCCGTGGCTAAGGCGTAGCGGGCCCGCTCCTTGCATGGATTTCGGCCACGATCTGCCGGTGTTTCTCGGCAGTGATGGAGTAAAATCGGATAACGATCACCCCCAGAACGATGAAGCCCAGGGGAACCAGGGAGATCAGGATCCGTATTGCCTCCAGGGCTCGCACCGTTTGGGTGACATTTGCCCGATATCCGGATAGATCAAGGCCCAGGCCGACCAAGGCTCCGGCCAGGGCGGCCCCGGCCTTGAAGCAGAAGAAAAAGGCGCCGTAGAGGATACCCTCCCGCCTCAAGCCCGTCCTCCATTCGGAATACTCGACGGTGTCGGGAATCATGGACCAGGGGCAGAGGTAGATCGTGGACATGCCCAGCCCGGCGGCCACGAAGATCGCCAGGGTCAGGAGCGTGCTCCTCTGTCCGAAGAAGTAGAGGGGGATGAGCAGTAGAGCCAGGAATCCCATGCCCAGGGCAAAGGCGAAGCGCTTGCTGCGCCGGTTGGAGATCCAGACAAACAGGGGAATGCAGACAGCGGCTGTTACGAAGAGAGCCAGAAAGGCAACCGGGATCAACCCTTCGGCTTCGAGGTTGTACTTGAAGTAATAGTTGACAACCGCGGCCATCATGTTGATCGCGGTCATGAACAGGAAGGTGGCCAGGGCCAGGAACAGAAAGGGGGGATTGGCAAACACCACCCGCAGGTAGGAGCGCAGGGTTTCCCGTTTCGCTGTCTGCTGCTCGATCCGTTCCCGCACCGAGGCGAAGCTGATCAGGGTGAAGGCAACGGCGATGATGCCGTACAGGCCGCCCACCATGCGGAACCCCTGCAGCTCTGTTGTCAATAGCCCGACCAGAGGCTTGGTAGCCCCGGCGGCGGCCAGGGTTCCGATCAGGGCAAAGGTCATGCGAAAGGCGGTCAGGCGGGAACGCTGGCGGGTATCCTGGGTCAGCACCGCGGTCAGCGCGCCGTAGGGAATGTTCACCACGGTAATCGCCGTACTGAACAGGATGAAGGTGAGAAAGCCGTAGATCACCTTTCCCGTTGCGGAGAGCTCCGGTGCCAGGAAGAGAAGGAAGATGGAAAGCCCGAAGGGAAGGGCACCGAACAACAGGTAGGGACGCTTCTTTCCCCAGCGCGTATGGGTGTGATCGCTCAAGACCCCCATGAGCGGATCGGTCACCGCGTCCCACAGTTTGGATACCAGGACGATAGCCCCGGCTGCTGCCGCGCCTACTAAAAAAACGTCGGTGAAGAAGTAGATCAGAAACAGGGAGGTGCTCTGCAGCAGGAGATTGAAGGCGAAATCCCCGATTCCGTAGCCGAACTTCACACCCAGACTCAACGTCGAATCGGAGCCCGGGGATCCCCGGCCGGAGGCGACGGCGTTGCGCATAGTAACCCTCCTTTTGACGCACGATCCCGATGGCGAATTGACCAACTATACCCGAACTGCTCACGGAAATCCATGTTTCGCTTTAGAACCAGAGGCAGGTCGTCAGTTACGAGTTGGTACTCGATTTTTTGCTGGTATTACCTTTCTGTAAGAAAATTGGCTTCGCTGATCAACCACTTCCAGATCCGCAACAGCTAACTCAGCGGATAGCATACAATTATCGACGCATATCGACTGCGGCGCTCCTGGCACGGAACTTGCTCTGCTACTATTAAGGCCAACGACAAAGTACCCAAGGAGGAAAAGTATGGAGAAGATCGATGTGCTTGTGAAGGGTGTGCCGGTTCCGATCAACAATATGTTCAAGGGCTTCTGTTCGCTGCGCGGCAAGAGCGTGAGCGAAGGGATCATCGACTCGATGATCGCTGTGATCGAACAGTCCAGCGGCGGGGTGAACGAAAACCTAAAAACGATTCTGGGTGAGTACCGGGTGCGCACCAAACAGAAGTAGCGCTGCCCGGCAGGTTACTCAAGAGACCTGATGAAGCTGCACAGCCGATCCGATCGCCGGCAGGTCTGCCAATACAATAGTCAACAGGCGGGCTTTCCTGCTCTTGTCAGCGTCGGAGAAACGGGGATACAGTTTGGGCTGCTCCTGTCTCTTGCGCGATCCGGAGGCAAGTATAAATCATAAGGCAGCTTCATAACAAAGTGTAATAAAAAAGGCTGTCCCGGATTCCGATTCCAGGACAGCCCCAAATTGTCTCGGTAGTTCGGTCTTTTTTTAGACCACTGACTTTTCGGTTTCCGCTTCGAAGAAGTGAATCTTGTCCATAGTGGGTTCCAGCACGACGGAATCACCAACACGGAACTCATGATGCGGCGGTGTGCGCACGATGATGCTCGGGTGCTGCGCGGTGCTCACGTAGAGCAGGATTTCCGCACCCAGCGGTTCTACCACCTCCACCTTGGCGTTGAAGGTTGCACCTTCCACCTGTTTTTCAGCAACTACCAGATCCTCCGGGCGGATACCAAACAGGATATCTTTTCCCATGTAGGAGCGTGCCGTATCGGCTAACTGTTTCGATAGGGCGATCTGGAAATCCCCCTCGTCGGCAATCAGTTTGCCCTTGTCCTCTTTGATCGCTGCTTGGAGAACGTTCATCGGAGGAGAGCCGATAAATCCGGCCACGAAGCGGTTTACCGGTCGGTTGTACAGCTCCAGAGGAGAACCGATCTGCTGGATGTAGCCGTCTTTCAGTACCACGATCCGATCCCCCATGGTCATGGCTTCCACCTGGTCGTGGGTTACGTAGACCATGGTCGCCTGCAGCCGGGTGTGCAGGGCGCTGAGCTCCGCCCGCATCTGCACACGCAGCTTGGCATCCAGGTTGGACAGGGGTTCATCGAAGAGGAACACCTTGGGCTTTCGCACGATGGCCCGGCCCACGGCCACGCGCTGTCGCTGTCCACCGGAGAGAGCTTTGGGCTTGCGCTCCAACAGCTCCTCGATGTCCAGGATCCTGGCGGCCTCCTTCACGCGATCGCTGATTTCCTTTTTCGGGAACTTGCGGATCTTGAGACCGAAGGCCATGTTCTCATAGACGGTCATGTGCGGATACAGGGCGTAGTTCTGGAACACCATGGCGATGTCCCGATCCTTGGGCGCCACGTCGTTCATCAACTTGCCGTCGATGTACAGCTCGCCGGAGGTGATTTCCTCCAGCCCGGCGATCATCCGCAGTGTTGTGGATTTACCGCATCCCGAGGGGCCGACCAACACGACAAACTCTTTGTCGTTGACCGTGATGTTGGCGTTATCCACCGCCAACACGCCCCCTTCATAGATCTTTTTGACGTTTTTCAGCTCAACAGTAGCCATAAACGTACCTCCATAAAAAGGTTTATCTTATCGAGATATAGACTACTTCATCATGGAGGATGCTGTCAAGGAGCGGGAGGTCAACGTCGTCACCCGGGGACGATCAGAGCCGGATCTCTCTAGGGCGAGCGGAACTCCATAAGGCGCTGGGACAACAGCTCTTCGTCGGCTCTACCGGTTACGTAACTCACCAGCCAGGGAACAACGATCCGCTCCTTTTGTTCACCCCAATTTACCGGCAGAGCCTTGGAGAAGACGAGCATCTGTTCCGGCGGAATTCGTCCAAGCAGCTGCCTGTATACGCGCGGGAACTCCCTCTCATTCACGATTCGCAAGGAGGAAAAACCACCGGCAATACCGAAAGTATTAAGGCGTTTCTCCTGGTTGATTTCGAGCAACCTTCCTTGAGTTTCCGGCTGGAACATCCAGGTAAGGAACAGAAGGGCCCCCCTGCGATTTCTCGTTCCCTTGGGGATGCCGAAGTACAGCACCTCTTCGTTCGCCGGGATACGACTCTCCGCCCCCAGCCAACGAAAATCCACCTCTTCCGCCTGGTCCTCCACATTTCGAAACAGGGAAGATGAATCGGTCAGGAAAAAAAGAAGCCGCCCTGAATCGAGGAGCTTCGGCATGGGCTCATAGAGATACGTTCGCTGAAACTGACCGTCCTGCTCGAATCCCAGATTGGTCTCCGTCACCCAACTGGCACAGAACTCCCTCATATCCTGCAATCGAGCCGAGTTCCAGTGAACAGTGCCTTCGGGGGTCTCACGAAACTGCGCCCCGAAGATCTCCGCCGCGCTGTAGAGGAAATCAGGCTGCCAGAGAGGTGAAAAACCCATGCGCACAAGTCGATCCCGCACGCTCTGGTTGAAAGCGGCGCCCCGCTCCCTCACGTACTCCAAGGACACCATCAACTTCGGGACATCCGCAGCCACTGCATCGGTGGGAAATACAACAGCTGGCATGTTGAAGGAAAGAGGCAACAACTCCTGTTTTCCTTCCCACATCCCCACATTCAACAGGCCAGCGTAGAAATCCTCCCTATTCAGGTATTCCCGATTGAACAGATTGTCCAGAGATTCGAAGTTTCGGCGAGCGGCGCTGCCGTTCAGCCAAGGGCCCAGGATCAGGTCGGCATCCCTGCTCCGTCTCATAACACTTCCGGCAGGATTGACTTTGTAGCAGAGGATCACCCGATAATCTTCGGTCAGGGTATTGAAGTACTCCACATACGCGGCCATCTCCGGTCGGTTCGTGCAGAGGGTTATGACCCGGGGCTGGAACAGGCTGCATCCGGAGAACAACAGCAGGATGAGGAGAAGAGATAGTCCCAATGGAAGGCATGACGCCTTTCGTTCCTGTTTCACCGATGCCACATTAGGGGAGTGCAACCCCCTTGTCAATCCCATCGACGGCTGTACTAATCCGAGCGAACCTGCGAGCGAGGACATAACAATAAAATTGCGATATCATACCCCATGGGCGAGGCGAGAAAACCATTCTTCAGCTATACCACCTATTTGAAGCAGAAGTACGGGCAGGCCGTGTATCGGGTGTCTGTGGACGGGGGCTTCTCCTGTCCGAACCGCGGCCCGGACAGAAGCCGACCGGGCTGCCTTTACTGCGATGAACGGGGGTCGCGGGCTCCCTACCTGGACTATGCCGGTGCAACCTCAGGGCAGAGCAGCAGGGCGGGGAGCAAAGACTGGCGGCAGGACCTGCGCGCACAGATCGATACCGGACGCCGATTTCTGCACAGCCGTTATGGAGCCGATCTGTACATCCTCTACTTCCAGGCCTTCTCCGGCACCTACGCCCCCGTGGATCGACTTCGAAAAATTTACGACTTCGCCCTGAGCTGTGCCCCATTCCGGGAGCTTGCTGTTTCCACCCGCCCGGATTGTATCGATCCGCTCCGAGCCCAGTTGCTGGCCTCCTACAGGAAGGAAGATTTCGAGGTCTGGGTGGAATTGGGACTGCAGTCGGCAAACGAGCAGAGCTTACGCCGGATCAACAGAGGACACACCGTCGAGGACTTCGACAGAGCCTTTGGAATCTGCAGAGGCTTGGGGCTGAAGTTGACTGTGCATCTGATATTCGGACTTCCCGGCGAGGAAATCGATGAAATCCGGAGAACAATCGACTACGTAGCCGGCCTGAAACCCGAGGGTGTGAAAATACACAATCTCCACATTCCCACAGGCTGCCCCCTGTACTCCGAATATCTCAGCGGGGAACTGAGCGTTCCCTGCGCCGGCCGACACCTGGACTACACGATCCAGGCCCTGGAACGGCTACCGGAGGACACGGTAATCATGCGCCTGACCTGCGACACCCCCGATGCGCTACTGGCCGCACCCCGGCGGTTCCCGCCCAAGGCGCGTTTTCTCTCCCGGTTGCGGGAGGAGATGGGGCGCAGGGGCACCTGGCAGGGCCGGCTGAACGCCGATTCTGTGCAGAAGGGCGTCAACACATCTGAGAGGCAACCTTCATGATCGTGGAGTACAGTTCTTCCAGCTTCTCCACATCTACGCTGGAGTAGGCCACCCGCAGGTAACGATCCTGGATCGAGATGGCGCCGATACCCTCCTCTTTCAGCAGCTTCTGCCGTAGCCGCTCCGCACCCACAGCTGCGGCATCAAAACAGAGGAAATATCCGGAGTTGAAGGGAAGAACCCGCAGCGGACCCTTCGGCGAATCGAGAATCTCCCGAGAGCGCTGATACCGCTGCCGGAGTATGGCGAACACCCGCTGTTTTTCTTCGGCGTAGATCGGACTGCGCATCGCCTCCAGCAGCAGGCTCTGACTCAGCGTGCTGGAACTTGAAACCGAGCTGCGCACCGCGCCCAGTACCTTCTGAGTCAAGGCCTGAAAGACCGCATCTTCGCTCCGCAGCCCGGGGGAGGCAAATGTTAAGAATCCAAGGCGAAAACCCCAAACCAGGTTCTCCTTGGTAGCGCCGTCCACCTTCACGGCCAGGATATTTTCGTGAAGATCCGAGGCCTCTGCAAATATCGATTGGGGATAGATGTCCGGCTCGTAGAACAGGCCGAAGTAGGCATCGTCACAGATCAACAGCAGCCGGATTCCGGATTTCCCCGCCTCGGCCAACAGATCAAGGAGCCGGGTCGCTTCCTCCGTGCTCGGAGAGTACCCCGTAGGATTGTTGGGGAAGTTCAGTAGAAGGATCACCTTTCCGTCCACAGAAGCCAGCAGATCGGCCAGTGCGCTCAGGTTAAGGGTTTGCTCTTCGCTGAAGAAGGGGAAGGTATGAATCCGTGCCTCCATCCGTTCTGCGAAGATCAGTCGGTAGTTGCCCCAAAACAGGTCGGGAAGAATCACCGTGTCTCCCGGCTCTACAAACAGATCCGCAAGTACGGTCAGTCCGTGTGTCAGACCGCTGACCACGGCGGGGAGAGTTGTTTTCCTGCCCTTCAGGGAGGGATTCTTCCCAACCATCTCCCGCAGCCACATGGAGCGCAATTCAGGAAAACCGGCGGTGGGCGCGTAGGAAAAGATCTCCGCAGGCTCCAGCTGCGGGACATGGGCTATTATGGGTGAGAGGAACAGCGGCTGCCCGCCCTGGGTGGCTATTCCGGTCGTGGCATTGAGCCTGTGGGCATCCTTCTTGGCTTCTGCGGACTGAGCCACGATTCCGCGGGGAAAGTACATGCGTCTACCCCTGGCCGAAAAAAGCTCTCCCGCAATCGTGTCCTCCAAAGTATCGTTCAGTTGACGGGCTATCTCATTCATGTTCCAGATAGTAAGGACCCAAGGTTACCCCTGTCAATGCCTGAAGGTGCAAATCCCGCAGGTGAGCCCTACCCGCCAAAGAAACGTCGATAGGATGCCTCCACCCTCTCCATGCAGACCGACACGCGCTGTAAAAACTGCGGAGTACCGGCCCCCACTCCCAGCATCCTGCGGGACAACGCTTGAAGCTCTTGAGGATCCTTCGGCAGGGTGTGGGTCTGCCGATCCTCGAAGATCTGCAGATAGTGTTCTATCCTGCGCAGGAACAGATAGTCCCGGCGCAGATTTTCGGCTTCCAAGACTGTCAAGATCCCCTGCTCTCTCAGGGCAGACAGCGCCGTCAGGGTATTGCCGCTCAGAACTGCCTTTCCCGCCGCGGCGTGCATGAGTTGCAGCCCCTGTACCAGAAACTCCACGTCCCGGATACCGCCGCTGCCCAGCTTGATATTGCGCCCCGATTCGATGCCCTGAGTCAGCTTATCCTGAGTCGTCTTTCGCATCTTCTCCACGGAGGCAACAACCTCATCGGTGGCGCGGGGTTGAAGGAAGAAGGCTCGACATTCGGAAAGAAAGGCCTGCCCCACCCGCCGATTACCGGCAACAGGCCGAGCCTTGAGCAGAGCCTGAAGCTCCCAGATAGCCGCTTGCCGGCTATAGTACTGGATGAGTCTGGGCACGGAGTTCACCAGCTGCCCGGATCGGCCGAAGGGTCTGAGACGCAGGTCAACTCTGTAGGCGGCGCCTTCCCGGGTATGCGCCGACAGATCCTTGCGCAGAGTATCCATGACTTTCTTGAAAAGCTCCTCACTGTCCTGATCCAGGGGATTGGCGCTGATGGCCAACAGATCGATATCGGAACTGTAGTTCAGCTCCCCGCCTCCCAGCTTCCCGAAGGCGAGCAGGCAGAACCCATCGCCCTGCTCTCCTGCTCCCAGAATCTCCCACAACCTCTCCAGCTCGACCTGCAGCAGGGCTTCGGCCAGATTGGAAAGCTCCTCCATGATCTCCTCTATCGGTACATCCAGACAGATATCCCGGATTCCAATGCGGAGGATTTCACGCCTCTTGAACCGGCGCAGCTGATCCCGCCACCTGTCGGAGGAAACCTCCGGGTGAGACAGCGGCTTGAACACGGCTTCGATCTGATGGCGGCGACGAAGCTCATGCAGAAGTTCGGGCATAGTCGCCCACTCGAAAAAGTCGGGATCCCGGATCAGGGAGTCAGACAGGAACTGACTGCCGGCAAAGATCCTGAGCAGTATATCCAAACGCTTGGGTTGGGACAGAAGCAACCGAAAATGTTCCTCGGGATCGGCCAGCGCCCCCAGGAACCGTTCCCAGTTGTTCAACGCCATGTCCGGGTCCGGTTGATTGCGCAGGAAATCCGTGGCCAAAACGGCCAGGCGGGCGAAGAAAGCCGGAGAGCTCCCGGCGGAGGCCAGACTGCGAAGGTTGACCAAGGCCCGCTCCGGCTTTGCGAATCCCGCACGAAGAGCAATCGCCTTGGCCTGCTCCCGGGACAGAGCATCGGAGAGAATCAGGTCGGCGATATTGCCGAGCCCCGGAACCGGTAGAATCTCCCTGCCGAAATGCTCCTCGACAAAGGCCCTTACGAACGCGGTATGCGTGTCAAAATCCAGACGCAGTCTCTGGACCGGAGTCAACTCCTCATCCGCGGTGTAACCCATCCGTCGTGCCAGGTGAAGATACTCGTCTGAACTCGGGTCCGGCAGGAAAAGATCCTGGGCCGAGCCCCGCAGCATGCGCAGGCTGTTGATCAATCGTCTCAAGAACTCGTAGGCTTCCACGAGTCTGGAAGTCTGCTCCGCAGCCAGCAACCCCGCATTCTGCAGATGCTCTAATGCTTCCCGGATAAAGGGTGTGCGCAGCTGCTCTATGTCGGCTCCCGAGGCTACCTGCAGCAGCATGACCGCATACTCGAGATCCAGAAGGGCGCCGGGGCTGAACTTTGCGTTCAACTCACCCCGCCGGGTTCGTTCATCCATCTGACGTCGCCGAGCCGCGCGCAGTGCCTTGAGATCCAGGGGTTGGCCGGTGTACAGCATCTCGTCCCGCAGCCGTTCCACCCGCTGACCCAGTTCACGGTCGCCGCCTATGGCCCTCAGACGTACCAGGGCCAACCGCTCCAGCGGATGAGCCTCTGCGCCGGGGCCGTAGTAGCGACAGAAACTCTCCAAACTGCAGGCCATCGGTCCGGAGGCACCGTAGGGGCGCAAGCGGAGGTCGACCTCAAAGATCCCCTGCTTCTTGGCATGGATCGCCGTGCTCGTATCTCGTACCAGGCGGTCGAAGAACTCGGCGTTCGGGATGCTCTCAGCACCGTCGGTGCTTCCGTTGTCGCTGTACACAAACAGCAGCTCGATATCCGATGCGTAGCCAAGGTCCCCCCCTCCCAGCTTTCCCAACCCCAAAAGGCAAAATCCGGCCGGCAGTCGGCCGACTGTCAGCGGCCGGCCGTAGCGCTGGAGCAGCTGCTCAAAGGTGAAATGCACTGCTGCGTTCAATACGACTTCGGCCAGCCGGGTCAATCCTTCACTCAGGGTTCGAAAGCTTGCCGCCGGGGCGACTATGTGATCCAGCTCCAACAGAAAGATCTCGCGGTCTTTGAACTCGTTGAGAATAGACAGGCGTTCTTGAACGGACCCGGCTTGGCCCAACGCCTCATCCAATCGATCTGAAAGCTTGCCCTCAGGCGTGGAAAAGCTCTGCCCCAGGAGGTGAGGCTCCAACATTGGCAGCAGGGTTTCGTACTGCAAACGGATGAAATCCTCCCACAGATAGTCGCTGGCTCCCAACAAACGAGCCAGATCCCGGAGAATCAGGGGATTTGACAGAAGCTCTGCCCAGCGCCCCTGTTCGGGAAGCTCAAAAACTCTCTCCACCAGCTGCTCGAAGCGGCACAGCGCCGCATAGGGATCCGGTGCACCGGAGAGGAAATAGGTGAATTGTTTGGTCAACAGCACGGAGAACTTGACCTGATCCAGTCGATCCGCATCGGCAATCCTCTTGCCTTGGGCATCGAGAAAGCTAAACTCGTCTTCGATCTTGTTTGCCGCCGTACGGATGTGGATGGATTCGATGTAGATCGAGCGCAGAGCCAGGGCCGTACTCAACGCGTACAGAAAAAATGGGGTATCCTGGGCCACCACCTTAACCCGGGACAAATCTTCAAGCGTAGAGCCGACCTCAATTTGGACGGGAAACAGAACCGCCTCAGTGGGCAGCTGCACGGAAGCAAGATACTGAGCCACCTGCTCATTCACCCGCTGCCGGGCCAGCTGCTGGGATTCCTCATCCCCCCGTTCCAGCAGGACGATCGTCTCAGCCAGGTGGTTCTGCAATTGGATCTCCCACACCTCGGGAGTCAGGCGGCTGGCCACGCTCCCGACGAAGTGATCGATGATCCGCCGTCTGTGAAGGGGATCGGTCCTGATGGATTTGCTTTTTCTCAGGCGCGAGGCGAAGCTGCCGCGCTTGGCTCCTGCTGTGGTCTCCTCTTCGGGCATCGGCTGGTAGCGGCTGTAGGTGTACACCTCGCCGGAGAGTATGTTGAATCCCGAAGCGGCCAGGATACCGGTGATCAGGGAGAACTCCCCCGGATAATCGAAGGCAAGCACCGTAACTTCCAAACGGCTCTTCTCTCGGGGTTGCACCAGGGACTGTACCGGCTGTTCGGGGGACAGGCCCCAGAGCACCCGCAGATGTTCGGCAACTGCCTCTTCGGGGAAGTACTGGAAGTAGCGGTCCTCCAGCCGGACAGAATGTTCGTTAATGAACTTCGGCTCCGTTTCCGGACAGAGAGAACAGAGCCTGGCAAGAGAGGGTTTCATCGACAGGTAAAAAATAAACCTATCGGGTGCGTTCCGATAGGTTTGCCGCGGGAAAGCAAGGCCTCGTCAATCCTGAGGCTCAAAATCCTCCTTGCCCGCACCGCATACGGGACAGACCCAATCGTCTGGAAGGGCTTCGAAAGCGGTCCCGGCGGCAACTCCGCCGTCCGGATCTCCCTCTGCTGGATCATAGACATAACCACAGACAGTGCAAACGTATTTCTTCATTTACCCGCCCTCTTTCCTGTGAAATATCGAACCGGCCTCATAATACCATACGTGTATTTTTTTTCAAGGGGGCCCCGGCTTTGCAGAAAAAGCTGTTCCTGGAACAGCTCCAGAAACAGCCCTGCGTGTTACCTGATAACCCTAGTTGCTACTCTCGCTTGCCCAGCACATTGTCCATCATGAAAAGCCCGTTGGCGGACTCCTTGATCATCTTCAGCTTCTCGGCGATTTCACTGGTGGAAGCTTCCTCCTCGACCTGCTCGTCCACGAACCAGGCCAACATCACCTCGGCGGCCTTGTCCTTCTCGCTGCGGGCGACATCCACCAGGTTGTGGATCATGGCGGTGACCTTCTGCTCATGCTCGTAGGCGGCCTGAAAGGCAGCCGCGGGGCTTTTCCACTCCGCGGGGGGTGCATCGATCCCCTTCAAGGTTACCCGGCCTCCCCGGTCATTCACAAAAGCGTATAGCCGTTTGGCGTGCTCGGTTTCCTCTTTGGCCTGGGCCTCCATCCAACTGGCCATGCCTTTTAAATTGTTGGCTTCGAACTCCGCAGCCATGGCAAGGTACAGATAGGCGGAGTACAGCTCGGCGTTGATCTGCTCATTCAGAGCATCCTGCATCTTTTTACTGATCATGTTGCTTCCTTTCTCCTCTCTTTCATGCTCCCGGCACCGACCGATCATCTCTCCTACTCGACAATTCCGGTCATATTTAATACTAAGATAGTAAAGGAAATACCGGCAGTCAATCCTTTTTACGAATCCTTACTTGGGGAGCCGGTTTTGGGAGTGGCGCAGCATGAAGGCCTGTTGAACGATGCGGATCAACTGCACCGCAGCCTGAAATACCTGCTTCAGCGATTCATTGATCCGCTCTTCCTCGGCCTCGTCGATGAGATCGTCCTCCAGGAGGGAATCGGTGATGGCGATATTCAGCTTGGCTACTTCATCCACCAGGATCGACATCTGTCGGGACAGGGCTTTGTAGGAGTAACTGATCTTGGCTTCGGTGAGCTCGGTCAGGGCTTCGATCTGGGAAATGATGTTTTTCAGCACGTGAACCAGGCGGGGATTGGGATTACTCTGCATCTCCACCTTCCAGTTCTCCAGACGAGTCACCGTCATTTCCACCAGGCGCTTGACCTCCGCGTTAGAGGGCAGTTCCTGGGGAGCCAGCTCATTGCTCTTGTTTTTCTTCTGTTTCGCCATACCTTGCCTGTCCTTCACAGGTCCCGTCTAGATATACATCGCCAGCAACTGATCTACAATTCCCGGTATTTCATGACGGGGACACTTCTGCTTGCGCCACACCGCACAGATCCCGAACACGGCTCCCCGGAGGGTCTGGAGAATCATCTCCGGGGTGAAGCGGAGCGAAAACTCCCGATTGCTCAGCCCCAGTCTGATCTCCTCCAGCATCAGCACGTTGGCTTCCCGGTAACTGTCCATGTAGCTATTGATAGCCGTGGACTCCTCTCTTGTCTCGGGATCGATAAAGAGAGGGAAAATCCGGGTCAGGATGATAAGCAGAATCTCCAAGTTGTCGTGGTAAAACTCGAGAATGACGCGAATCAACTCTTTAAGCACGTCGATGTGGGTTTTGTTTTCCTTCCGAATCTCATGGATGTGCACCGAGAAATCGTAGTACTCCTGATCGAGAATGGCATTGAGAATTTCCGGAATACCCTTGTAGTAGTAATACAGGGAGCTCTTGTCCATATCCAAGGCCTTGGCGATGTCGCCCATTGTGGCATTCTTCCCGTGTTTGATGAGCACGGTTTCCGCCGTTGCCAGGATTGTAGCCCTCTTTTGCTCCAAACGTTTCTGCTTCGATTGGGACATCTTGTTCTCCCTTTTATCTTTGTTTTTCAATTCTAATTTCAATTTCAATTTTAATCTATAGGTTTTTCGCTTTTCATTGGCCCTCAGGATTCTATTTACTTTCCACGCGGATCCGGCAAAAGGCGCTTGTCAGAAAACGAGGCATTCGCCTATAGTGGAGCTATGGTAAAACACGAAACAGAAAAGAAACCCTACCCCGTCTATGGCGAGGGAGACAAGCAGGTGCTCAAGCAGATCCTGGTGGGGCCGAAGGACGACTTCGAAGGATATCTGCGGGAGTTCACAGTTCAGCCCGGGGCAAAC
>Ga0114922_10003994_pt1 | contig 13705 bp, 21 predicted proteins | sample AartaG_FD_100975 | JGI IMG/M metagenome (GOLD analysis project Ga0114922, IMG submission 100975) | Deep subsurface microbial communities from Aarhus Bay to uncover new lineages of life (NeLLi) - Aarhus_00045 metaG | ecosystem: Environmental > Aquatic > Marine > Oceanic > Sediment | place...
GGCCAGTGCGCGCCCAGAGGTCGGTGCGCATTCGCACTGCTCGGGCGGCGATGCCCAGCCGCCTCTTCCCAGGCCACAGACTAATATGATACCCGGATCAGGCAGAGACCGCAAGCCGGCGCCGGCGGGCACTTCGTCAGCGCCTCTCCGGTCGCCAAGGCCTCGGCTACCGCCTCTGGGCGCAGCTCGCCCCGGCCCACGCGGAGCAGAGCGCCCACCATAATGCGCACCATCTTGTAGAGAAAGCTTCCGGCCTCCGCCGTGATCTCAATCCGCCTGCCGTTTCGCCGGCAAGAGAGCCGAAGCAAGTTCCTCTCTGTTGTCGTCGTCTCGGACCCACTCGCTTGGTAGGCCCGAAAATCGTGCCGGCCCAGGAGCGCCGCGGCAGCGATATTCATCTCATCCACGTCCAGCCGACCACTCACAATCAGCGCGAACCGCCCCAGAATCGGAGAAGGCTGCTCCCGCTCGATGGCCGTGTAGCGGTACCTCCGCCTGCGGGCACAGCGCCGGGCGTGGAAGCTCTCTTCCACCTCCTCGCATGCCCGGACCTTGACGTCCTCCGCCAGCACACAGTTCAAGACATCCGCGAGCCGCCCTATCGCAACCGGGCGAGTCGTCCGGAAGTTGGCCACCTGTCCGAGGGCGTGCACTCCCGCATCCGTCCTGCCGGCCCCGATCAAGTGGACCCTCTCGCCAAGCAGACGTGAGAAGCGCTCCTCCAACTCGCCTTGCACGGTGCGCAAGTGAGGCTGCCGCTGGAAACCGTGGAAGTCGGTGCCGTCGTATTCCACTGTCAGCTTGATGTTGCGCATGGGCCGCGCAGGCGATGGCGGCCGCTCATCCCTCGGGCGCGCGGTACTGGACAAGCTGAAGCTTGACCTGTGTTACGCCATCGCCCCGTCGCGGGCCGAGCCTGACGATGCGGGAGTAGCCGCCCGGGCGGTCCTGGTACTGCGGGGCCACGTGCTCGAATAGGTGACGCACAGACCTCTGAACAGAGCTGGGGCTTCGCCCGGCCTCCGCCGCCTTCTTTGTCTCGCCGCCGGCGGGCGCCTCCCGGTGGGCCCCCTCCTTCATGCGAATGAGCCCGGTGCGAGGCATGAGCATCCGCCGGGCGAGCCGACGACGATGCACGCTGTCCTCTTTCGCCAGTGTTATGAGTTTCTCGACCATCCTCCGGGCCTCTTTCGCACGCGCGAGAGTCGTCACGACTCCACCGTGCCAGAGCAGAGAGGTCACCAAGTTTCGAAGAAGGGCGAGCCTCTGATCGGTAGCGCGACCGAGGCGCCGCCCCGACATGCGGTGTCTCACGACTGATCGCTCCTCCTACTAGCCATACTCGCCCTCTCCTCCTTCCCCACCCGAGCCGGCTGACTCGGAGTCGCTGGTCAGCGCTAGGTCCATGCCCGCCAGCTTCTCCTTCACCTCCTGGAGCGATTTGCGGCCGAAGTTCCGGATAGCCATTAAGTCGCTCTCCGTGCGCTCCACTAGCTCGCCTACGGTGCTGATTCCCTCGCGCCGGAGGCAGTTCGCAGTCCGTACCGAGAAGTCTAGGTCTTCGATCTTCGTCTGAAGCTGCCGCGTGGCCGCAGACTCGACCTCGGGCACCCCGGCCAGCTCCTCTTCCTGCTGCTGGAAGTCGAAGAAGAGAATCAAGTAGCGGTCGAGGATCTTGGCCGCGTCGCTGACGGCGTCCGCCGGCTCGATGGTCCCGTCGGTTGTGACTTCGAGGACCAAACGGTCGAAGTCGGTCATGTGCCCAACCCTGGTGGGCTCGACGCGGAAGCCGACCTTGCGCACAGGCGTGAACAGAGAGTCCACGGGAATCGCGCCGATCGGCCGGCGCGAGGTGTCGTGCTCCTCCGCTGCGACGTAGCCCCGGCCCCGCTCGACCTCCATCTGGATGGCGAGGGATGCTTCGGCGCTGTCGAGACTCGCGATACGAAGGTCCTTGTTCACGATCTCGACGTCGCCGGGTGTCTCAATGTCTGCACCCAGCACCTCGCCCGGCCCGGTGCGCTCGATCCGCAGAATCCGCGGCCCCTCGGCCGGCGGCTGAGCCATCTCGGCGCCCTCGGGGGCCTCCAGCACCTTGATGGCGAGTTCCTTCAGGTTGAGCAGTATCTCAGTCGTGTCCTCCACCACGCCGGGGATGGTCGAGAACTCGTGGAGGACCCCCTCCATCGTCACGAAGGTGACGGCGGCTCCCGGTATTGAGGAGAGCAGGACGCGGCGCAGGGCGCTGCCCAGCGTGGTTCCGTAGCCGCGCTCCAGCGGCTCTACCACGAACTGACCGTACCGGGGGTCAGAAGTGTCTCCAAGGCGCTCTATTCGAGGCATCAAGGTATCGATGATCATAGGCTCATCTCCTTGGCGGCACTGCCGCGTCGGCTCACCGGGAGTAGTACTCCACCACAAGCTCCTCCTGAACTTGCGTGTCGATCTCTTCCCGAGTAGGCAGCGAGACGACGGTTCCGCGCATGGCGTCCGCCTCGGTCTGAAGCCATGCCGGCAAACGGCGGCCGCCAGCCTTTCCCACCGCGGCGATGATCGCCGGGTGCCTGCGGCTCGATTCGGACACCGCGATGGTGTCGCCGGGCTGGACTCGATAGGATGGGATATCGACCGCGCGATCGTTGACGCTGAAGTGGCCATGGTTCACCAACTGCCGCGCTCCGGCGCGCGAAGCGGCGAAGCCCAGTCGCCAGACGACGTTGTCGAGCCGACACTCCAAGAGCTGGAGGAGAACCTGGCCCGTCACACCAGAGCTGCGCGCGGCATCCACGAAGTAGCGCCGGAACTGCCGCTCGAACAGCCCGTACGTCCTCCGCAGCTTCTGCTTCTCGCGGAGCTGAATGCCGTAGTCGGAAATCCGGCGGCGCCTCCTCGTCTGGGCATGCTCGCCCGGCGGATAGGGCCGCTTCTCAATCGCGCACTTACCCGAGAAGCACCGCTCACCCTTCAGGTAGAGCCGCACGCCTTCTCGGCGGCACAATCTACAGACTGGTCCAGAATATCGTGCCATGGCCGTCCCTTCCTACATTCCTCTCAACCTTACCCACACAGGAAACCCGACGCCAGGCCCCACCGCTCAGATTCGCCGGCGCCGCGGCGGCCGGCATCCGTTGTGGGGAATCGGCGTGACGTCTCTGATGGTGCTCACCTCGAGCCCCGCACTCTGAAGCGATCTGATAGCCGTCTCGCGGCCGCTGCCAGGGCCCTTGACGTAGACATCGACGCGGCGCATGCCGTAGTCTAGCGCCTTGCGCGCCACCGACTCGGCGGCCAGCCTGGCAGCGAAGGGCGTGCCCTTCTTGGTGCCCTTGAACCCAACGGAGCCGGAGCTGGCCCACGCAAGCACTGCACCCTCGGGGTCAGTGACGGTGATGACGGTGTTGTTGAAGGTCGACTGGATATAGGCGCGGCCGTAGGCGACGACCCGACGTTCACGCCGTTTCGGCCTCGCACTCTTAGGCGTCATGTTTGCGTCTCCTTCCCCTCAACTGCCCCACGGCTAGGTCCTCTTGCGCCTGATGCCGACCGTGCGCCGCGGTCCCTTGCGCGTCCGCGCGTTGGTCCGCGTCCGCTGCCCGCGGACAGGCAGCCCGCGCCGATGCCGAATGCCCCGGTAGGACCCGATATCCACGAGCCGTTGGATGTTAGCGGTCACGACGCGGCGCAGATCGCCCTCGACCTGGAGGCTGCGCTCGATCACCTCCCGCAGCCGCGTGACCTCGTCCTCCGTCATGTCCCGCACGCGGGTTGCCGAGCTCACGCCGGTCTGCTCCAGGATCCTGCTGCTCGTCGAGCGGCCGATCCCATAGATGTACGTAAGCGCGATCTCGATCCGCTTGTCCCGCGGCAGATCAACTCCAGCGATGCGTGCCATTCAACTCTCTCCCTGCCCTGGCACCTCGGCCACTCAGCCCTGCACCTGCTTGTGCTTGGGCTTCTCGCAGATGACGCGCACCTTGCCGTGGCGCCGAACGATCTTGCAGCGATCGCACATTTTCCTAACCGACGAACGAACTTTCATCTCACGTCCTCCAAATCGCCTCCCCACCCCTCGGGTCGCACCTTCACGGCAGTAGCATCCGCTTGCCGACGCCCCGGCGCCTGCCGCCGAGTCAGTATCTCGCATCCCTCCCCGTTTATGGCGATAGTATGCTCGAAGTGGGCCGCCAGGCTCCCGTCTTTCGTCCGGTAGGTCCAGCCGTCATCGTCTTGCACCACCCGCCAGGTCCCCTGTCCCACCATCGGCTCAATCGCGATCGTCATGCCCTCCACCAGTTCGGGAGACTCGTCCACTCGCCCATCCACGAAATTCGGGACCTGCGGGGGCTCGTGCATGGCGTGCCCGACACCATGCCCAACCAGCTTGCGCACAACGTGATAGCCGTGCTCCTCGGCGTGGCGCTGGATCGCGGCCGAGATGTCGGCGACCCGGTTCCCGGGCCGTGCCTGCCCGATTCCCTTGGCAAGCGACTCCCGCGTTATCCGCATCAGGCGGCGCGCCTCCTCGCTGACCTCGCCCACGGCTGCGGTTGTGGCCCCGTCGCCAATCATGCCCTCTGCGGTGGCGCCGACATCGAAGGAGACTATATCACCGGCCGCCAGGACGCGGTCTCCCGGAATGCCGTGCACCACCTCATCGTTTATGGATGCGCAGATGTTGGCCGGATAGCCATACAGCCCATAAAAGCTCGGTATGGCACCGAAGCTCCGGATGGTGGCCTCGGCAAGACGGTCCAGCTCGGCAGTGGTCACGCCGGGAACGGTCGCCTTGGTAAGGCGCTCAAGCACGAGCGCGACGATCTGCCCGGCGCGCCGCATGCGCGCGATCTCCTCCGCACTCTTCAGGGAGATGCGCCGCTCTCGCGCGTGCCGGGATCTCGACTTGCGACCCGTCACAAACACTGCTCCTCAAGCGAGGCTGCTTTGCCCTCGACGATCCCGCTGATCGCCGCCAGCACGTTGTCTACACCGATCGTGCCGTTGATCTCGTGCAGTAGTCCTTCCTTCCGATAGTACTGCAGCAGCGGCTCAGTCTGCTCGGCATACACTTGAAGCCGCTTGCGGACGACGTCGGGCTTCTCGTCATCCCGCTGGACCAGCGCGGTGCCGCAGTGATCGCAGATCTCATCCTTCTTCGGAGGCATGGTGTCCATTTGGTAGATGGCGTTGCAGCTCGGACAAACCCGTCGGCCGGACAGCCGCCGCAATATCTCCGCCCCCGGCACCTCGAGGTAGATGACCGCGTCGAGGCGTTGCCCAAGTCCCTCAAGCCGCTCGCCCAGGGCCTCCGCCTGCGCGACCGTGCGGGGGAACCCGTCAAGCGCATAGCCCTTCTGAGCATCCGGCTCCGACAGGCGCTTCGCCATCATCTCCAGGATGAGGTCATCGGGCACCAGCTCGCCGCGATCCATATAGGGCTTCGCCTGCCGCCCCAGCCCAGTGTTCTCCCGCACGTTCGCGCGCAGCAGATCGCCGGAGGCGATGTGAGGGATGCCTTCCCGGCGCTCGAGCGCGCTTGCCTGAGTCCCCTTGCCCGACCCCGGAGGGCCGAGGAGCACCACCCGCATCATCTTATGAATCCCTCGTATTGGCGCATCACCAGGTGCGCCTCTATCTGCTGGACGGTGTCCAGAGCGACCCCGACGAGGATCAGCAGCGAGGTGCCGCCCACGACCGTAAAGCTGGTCACTCCGGTGATGTCGGGCACGTAGTAGGACAGCAGCGCGATAATGCCCAGGAAGAGTGCCCCCGCGAGAGTGATCCGAGTGAGCACCCTGTCGAGATGTCGTTCGGTCGGCCGGCCGGGCCGGATGCCCGGGATGAAGCTGCCGTACTTCTTCAGGTTATCGGATACATCCGCGACGTTGAAGGTCACCGCGGTGTAGAAGTAGGTGAAGAAGACCACGAGCAAGAAGTAGAATGCCGACGCCCCCCAGTTCTCGCCCGGACTGAAGAAGCGAGTGATCCTGTCCATCCAGATGCCGAGCGGCCCCTTTGCGCCGGACAGAAACTGCGCCGCCTGCGCCGGCAGCATGACCACCGCGATGGCGAAGATGATCGGGATAACCCCGGCCGTGTTCACGCGGATCGGCAGGTAGCTGCTCCCGCCGCTGTAGATGCGGGTGCCGACCACGCGCTTTGCCGACTGGATGGTGATGCGCCGCTCCCCCTTCGTGATGTAGATGATGCCAGCGATGGTGACCAGCCAGATGAACATCAGCCCTAAGATATTCGTCCACACCAGCACGCCGCTCTGCCAGAGCCGGTAGGTCTGGCCTACATCCGTAGGCATTCGGGAGACGATGCCGGCAAAGATGATGAGGGAGATTCCGTTTCCAATTCCCTTGTCGGTGATCTGCTCGCCCATCCACATGAGGAAGCACGTGCCGCCGGTGAGCGTCACCACAACAGGCACAAGGGCCGCCCCGCTGACTTGTAGGACCCCGATCTGACGCAGCCAGGCGCAGGTCATGCTGCCCTGCACGATGGCGAGGCCGATGGTCAGCCACCGAGTCCACTGAGAGATCTTCTTGCGCCCTGTCTCGCCCTCCTTGGCGAGCTCGGCGACGCGAGGAATGGCAATCCCCAAGAGCTGGAAGATAATAGAGGCATTGATGTAGGGCATGATGCCCATTGCCAGGATCGAGAAGCGGCTGAACGCTCCGCCCGTGAACGCGTCGTATAGCCCGAGGAGCCCGCCCTGCAGAAGCTTGTCCATGCCGCTGACGCTCACGTAGGGCACAGGGATGTGAAGCCCGACGACATATACGGCGAACATCCCTAGCACAAACAGGATGCGCCGACGCAGGTCGGGAAGCTTGAAGACAGCGGCGACTGGCCCCAGCGCTCTAATCACCTCAGATGACCTCCGCCGTGCCTCCGGCGGTCTCGATCTTCGCACGGGCCGACGCGCTGAAGTGGTGGGCGCGGACGGTCAGCGCCTTGCCTATATCCCCCTGCCCCAGGATGCGCACGCCATCGCCCAGCTTGCGCACGATACGCCGCTCTACGAGCACCTCCGGCGTCACGACGGCCCCGGCATCGAACGTCTCCGCCAAGCGACCGACGTTGACCTCCGCCCAGCTGCGCCGGAAGAGTCCGATGTTGCGCGCGGACTTGCTCACCCCCCGGCGCTTGCGGAGCCGGCGGTAGAGCGGAGTCTGGCCGCCCTCGAACCCGGGGCGCACGCTCCCGCGGGCCTTCTGCCCTTTTATGCCCCGGCCAGACGTCTTCCCGAGGCCGGAGCCCATGCCCCTGCCGACGCGCTTTCGTCTCTTCTTCGCCCCAACCGGGGGCCTCAGATCACCGATATGCATCAGAGACCTCGTCAGCCTTCGTTCTCTTCGATCTCCTCGACTGTGAGGAGGTGGTCGATCGTCTCTATCATGCCGCGAATCGCGGGGTTGTCCGGTCGCACGATGCTCTGCTCCCGCCGCCTCAGACCGAGCGCCCGCGCTGTCTCCTTCTGGTTTCGCGGGTGGCCGATCAGGCTGTGGCTCAAGGTGATGCGGAGTCGGGTCACTCGCCCTCCTCCTCTGCGTCCTCTTCGGCGGCCGTGCTCTGTTCTCTCTCGAGCCCGGCCAGATGGTAGCGGTCTGCGATCTCCTCGGGCTTGCGCCCTCGACTGGCGGCCACCTCGCGGACGGTGCGCAGGCTTTTCAGGCCCGCCATGGTGGCGCGCGCGATGTTGACGGGGTTGTCCGATCCCAGCGACTTAGAGAGCACGTCCTTGATGCCGGCGGCCTCTACAACCGCGCGCACTGCGCCCCCTGCGATGACCCCGGTCCCGGCAGAGGCCGGCTTCAGGACCACCCGGGCCCCTCCGTACCGGGCCTCGATGGGATGCGGTATCGTGTTGCCGAGCATGGCGACCTTGACCAGGTTTTTCTTCGCCGCCTCCGCGCCCTTGCGGATGGCGATCGGCACCTCCTTCGACTTGCCTAGCCCGACGCCCACGGAGCCCGCGCCGTCGCCCACGACTACCAGCGCGTTCCACCGCATGGTCCGTCCGCCCTTGTGCACCTTCTGAACGCGGTTCAGACCGATCAGCTTCTCCTCCAGCCCGAACTCCCCAGCCTCCTGATTTCGCTGAAATGCGGTCATACTCCAGCTCTCCTCAGAACTCAAGGCCGGCAGCGCGCGCGGCATCCGCCACGGCTCGCACCCGCCCATGGTAGATATAGCCGCCCCGATCGAATACGACGCGCTCGACGCCGGCCGCCATCGCCCGTTCCCCGATCGCCTTGCCGACGGCCTCCGCGGCCGCCGTACCCCGCCGAGAAGCGCCCTCGGACACCAGCCCATGCTCCAACGAACTGGCGGCCGCCAGCGTCCGCTCGGCCTCGTCGTCCACGACCTGCGCGTAGATCTGCCGCAGGCTCCGAAACACACAGAGCCTGGGCCGTTGGGCGGTGCCATGGACGCGCTTGCGGACACGCCAATGGCGTCGCACCCTGCCCCTGATTCGCCGTAGATAGACTGCCGTCACGCTAGCTCGCTCCCTCGCGGACTACTCAACCGCCGCCTGGGCCACCTTTCCGGCCTTCCGTCGGATCCGCTCGCCCCGGTAGCGAAATCCTTTTCCCTTGTACGGCTCGGGCTTCTTGGCGCTGCGGATCGTCGCCGCAGTCTGCCCGAGCAGCTCCTTGTCGATGCCGCTCAAGGTGACGCGGCAGGCGAGGTACTCGTTATCCCCCGTCGGCACGAAGCTCTCCACCTCGGCCGAAATGCCCTCTGCGAGGTCGAACACCACCGGGTGAGAGAAGCCCAACTGCATGTTGAGCCGCCGCCCCCGCACCTCCACGCGGAACCCCACGCCGTAGAGCTCCAGCACCTTCACGTAACCCTCGCTGACACCCTGCACCATGTTCGCCGCCAGGCTGCGGGTGAGCCCGTGCAGCGACCGGTGCTCCTTGCTGTCCGAGGGCCTGCGCACAACGATGGCGTTGCCCTCGACCGCAATCTCCATCGCCGCGGGCAGCCGCCGCGAGAGCTCTCCCTTCGGGCCCTTGACGATCAACTCGCCCTCCCGGAGTTCGGCGCTGACCCCGTTCGGCAATGGAATTGGTGCTTGTCCGATGCGCGACATGATCGAGTTCTCCTACCACACGTAGCAAAGCACTTCGCCGCCGACCCGCCGCCGGCGCGCCTCGCGGTCGGTGAGTACGCCCGTCGAGGTCGACAGCACTGCTACGCCAAGCCCGCCCATGACCCGGGGCACACGCTTGGCGTCCACATATACGCGCAGGCCCGGCTTGCTCACGCGCCGCAGGCCCGTGATAACCGGCTCACCGCCCTCTCCATAACGAAGGTGGATTCGAATCTGCCCCTGACGCTTGTCGTCCACCAGGTCGTACTTCTGGATGTACCCCTGTCCCTTGAGCACTTTGGCGATCTCCAGCTTCAGCTTGGAGGCCGGGACGCGCACGTGCTCGTGGCGGGCCAGCATTCCATTCCTAATCCGGGTCAGCATATCGGAAATCGGATCCGTGACAGCCATGGGTCTTCCTTACCAGCTCGCCTTCGTGACGCCCGGCAAGAGGCCTCGAGACGCCATTTCGCGGAAGCAGATGCGGCACATGCCGAACCGCCGCATGAATGCCCGAGGTCGCCCGCAGATGCGGCACCTGTTGTATCGACGCGCCTTGAACTTCGGCGTGCGTTGCGATTTCACGATAAGTGCTTTACGCGCCAAGCCTCACTCCTCCCATCTCGGCCGCTAAGTCTCGCGCAGCGGCAGCCCGAACTCCCGCAGCAGCGCCAGGGCCTCTTCGTCCGTCGCGGCCGTCGTCACGATGGTCACATTCATGCCCTGAGTCCGGCTTACATTGTCCAGGTCGATCTCGGGAAACACCGTTTGCTCCCGCAGCCCGAGGTTGTAGTTGCCCCGGCCATCGACCGCGTCCGGGGACAGCCCCCGGAAGTCCCGGATGCGGGGCAGGGCGATGCTGATAAGCCTGTCCAGGAACTCGTACATCCGGTTGCGCCGCACCGTCACCTTGCAGCCGATCGGGTTGTCCTGCCGCACGTGGAACTGCGCAATGGAGCGCTTTGACCGCGTGATGACCGGTCGCTGCCCCGTGATCGTAGCGAGATCCTCGGCCGCGCTCTCCAGTATCTTCGGGTCCTGCGTCGCCGCGCCGACGCCCATGCTGACCACGATCTTCGAGAGCCGCGGCACTTCCATGATCTGACGATATCCGAAACGACGCATCAGGGCAGGAGCGATCTCCTCGAGGTAGCGCTCCTTGAGGCGCGGCCGAGCCGGCGCCTCGACAGTCGCCTCACCCGACGTATTGCTCTGTCGCTCCTGGGCCGTCATGGTCATCCTTTACCTGATGACATCCACCGGCTCCCCACACCGGACACAGATGCGGACTACCTTGCCCTCGACCTCCCCCCGGCGCACCCGCGTTGGCCGGTCACAGCTCGGACAGACCAGCATCACGTTTGCGATGGCGATCGGACCGGGCTGCTCGGTCCGGCCCGACTGGATCTGGGTGCTCCGCGTCGCACGACCCCGCGGCCGGGCGTGCTTCACCATCATGTTCACACCCTCGACCACGACATGCTTGCGGTCCGGCAGCACCCGCAGCACCCGCCCGCGCCGCCCCGGCCGTCGGTCGGCCGCGCGCCGCTGTGCCTCCGGGTCAAGCCTGTCGATCTCCTCCGGAGTCAAGCGGCTCTCCCGGTCGCGGCCCGACCGCACGAAGACCGTGTCGCCCGCCTTTATTCGCGCCTTCGGTTTCCGAGCCGCTCGCGCCCGCTTGGCATTCACCTATATCACCTCCGGCGCAAGGGAGACAATTCGCATGAACTCCCTCTCTCGCAGCTCTCGCGCGACGGGGCCGAACACGCGCGTCCCACGCGGACTGCGCTGATCGCTGATGAGCACGCACGCGTTCTCGTCGAAGCGGATGATGGACCCATCTTGCCTGCGAAGGGGCTGCGCCTGCCGTACCACCACGGCCCGCGAGAGCTCTCCCTTGCGGACCGGCGCGCCGGGCGTCACCTGCTTGACGGACACGACGATGATGTCGCCGACCCGCGCGTACCTGCGGCTCCCGCCGCCGAGCACACGGATACATTCGGCGACGCGCGCTCCCGAGTTGTCTGCAACCTTGAGTCTCGTGCGAAGCTGGATCATCTTCTGTCCTGCCTCACGCTAGCGCCCCGCCGCCTGCTGCTTCTCCTGCTTCGCAGCATCGACGATCTGCTGGGCCAGGTGAGAGGGCACTTCCTGGTAGTGCGAGAACCGCATGCTGTAGCTGCCCCGCCCTCCCGTGAGCGAGCGCAGCTCAGACGAGTAGCTCGAGATCTCCGCGATCGGCACCAGCGCCCGCACCACCTGGTAGCCTCCCTTCGGCTCCATACCCAGGATGTTGCCCCGCTTGCCGTTAAGGCCGCCGATGACGTCCCCCATCTGCTCGGCCGGCACCACGACTTCAACCTCGACGATCGGCTCCAACAACTGAGGGCCGGCTTCCTCGGCGGCCTTCTGTAGCGCCATGGAGCCCGCTATCTTGAAGGCGAGGTCAGACGAGTCAACCTGGTGATGAGAGCCATCGTCGAGAATGGCCCGCAGGTCGGTCAGCGGATACCCGGCGAGACATCCCTTGCCCGCCGCCTCGCGAACACCCTTCGCCACCGCGGGGATGAAGTTGCGCGGCACCGCGCCGCCCTTCACCGCGTTCACGAACTCGAATCCCTCGCCCCGTGGAAGCGGCTCCACTCGAACCCAGACGTCCCCGAATTGCCCTCGGCCCCCCGTCTGCCGCCTGAACCGCCCCTGGACGCGCGCCCTGCCCCGGATCGTCTCCTTGTAGGCGACCTTTGGGGCACCGGTCCGCACCTCCACACCGAACTTGCGCTGCAGACGCGACACGACCACCTCCAGGTGGAGGTCGCCCAGCCCCGACAGGATGCTCTCCTTGGTGTCCGGGTTCATCGAGAACTCGATCGTGGGGTCCTCCTCCGACAGCCGGGCCAGCGCGCTGCCGACCTTGTCTTCATCGGCCCGCGACTTGGCCGAGATGGCCCGGGAGAACACCGGCGTCGGAAAGTCGATGCCCGGCAGCACAATCGGGTTTCCCTCATCGCACAGAGTGTCCCCGGTGACAGTGGTCTGGAGCTTGGAGACCAGCCCGATGTCACCGGCCGGCACACTCGGCACGGCCTCCTGCTTCTTGCCGACCGGGGACAGCAGAGAGCCAATCCGCTCCCGCACCCCTTGGGTCGCGTTATAGCAGCTCGTGTCGCCGTGGAGCGTGCCGGAGTAGACGCGGAAGTAGGTCAAGCGACCCGCGTACGGGTCAGCGGTCGTCTTGAACACAAGCGCACTCAGCGGGGCATCGGGAGCGACGGGCCTCTCCTGCTCCCCCTGTGTGAGCGGCTCGGTCCCCTTCGCCGCCCCCATCTCCTTGGGAGAGGGGAGGTCCGCGACAATGGTGTCGAGCAGGCAGCGCACGCCCACCAGCTTGGTTCCCGCCAGCGCGAGGGTGGGGACCACCTTGCCCGCGACCGTTGCGGCGTGCAGGCCGCGGGCGATCTCGTCAGCCGAGAGAGATTCCTCTTCGAGGTACTTCTCCATGAGCTCATCGTCGGCTTCCGCCGCGGCCTCCACCACCTTCTCACGGTACTCGGCCACCACCTCCGCCATGTCGCCGGGAACCGGGCCCTCTGTCTCCTTGCCGTCGGCGGTCGTGTAGGCGACGCCCCTCACGAGGTCCACGACTCCCTTCAGACCGCCCTCGCCACCGATGGGCATCGTAAGGGCGACAGCGTTGCACTGGAGGCGCTCCTTCACCTCGGCCAGGGTGCGTCCGAAATCAGTGTTCTCCTTATCGAGCTTCGTGATTGCCACCGCGCGCGGCATGCCCCGGTCACCGGCCATGCCGGCATAGGTCTCGGTCTGCACCTCGACCCCGGCGCCGGCATCGACCACCACCAATACTCCGTCCGCGACCGGCAGTGCGGCCGCCACCTCGCCGCTGAAGTCAGCGTACCCCGGGGTGTCGAGCAGGTTGACCTTGGCCCCACGCCACTCACAGGGGGTCAAGGAGAGCGAGATCGAGGTCTTCCGAGCCACCTCCTCCTGGTCCGAATCCGAGACCGTAGTGCCCTCGTCCACGGAGCCCAGTCGATCGGTGACCCCGCTGACGAAAAGCAGTGCCTCCGTCAGGGATGTCTTGCCCGACTGGCCGTGGCCGACAAGCACCACGTTGCGCAACTGATCTGTCTCGTAGGTCCTCATGCTCTCAGCGTCTCCTGCCGGTACCCGACAAAGCCCGCGTTACTTGGCCTTCTCCAACACGGAGACGACGCGCCAGCGCTTTGCCTTGCTGATCGGTCTGCTCTCCATGATTAACACGCGGTCGCCGGCGCCACACTCGTTCTGCGAGTCGTGGGCCCTGCAGCGGGAAGTGCGCCGGATGACGCGCTTGTAGCGCGCGTGCCGCACGAGCCGCTGCACCTCGACGACCACGGTCTTGTCCATACGGTCGCTCACAACCACACCTTCTCGAACTTTGCGCGTTCCTCGCTGAACCATCGGGGCTGCCTCTAGCCGATTTCCTTGAGTCCTCTCTCAGAGAGGATCGTGAATATGCGCGCGACATTCTTCCGCGCCTCTCGAACGCGGCGCGGATTCTCGAGCTGCTGAGTGGCCGCCTGGAAGCGCAAGTTAAAA
>Ga0114922_10003995_pt1 | contig 13703 bp, 11 predicted proteins | sample AartaG_FD_100975 | JGI IMG/M metagenome (GOLD analysis project Ga0114922, IMG submission 100975) | Deep subsurface microbial communities from Aarhus Bay to uncover new lineages of life (NeLLi) - Aarhus_00045 metaG | ecosystem: Environmental > Aquatic > Marine > Oceanic > Sediment | place...
GAGGATGTTCGCGCCTTTCTTGGTGGCGATTACCGGGTCGCCGTCGAAATAGGCAGCCCGTTGCTCGAACTCGGTGAAGTCCTCGATGCTCTTGAGGGCCCGCTGGGATCCAAACAGCCGCTGAATGTTGACCCCGCGGAGAGGCGGCGTGTCCAGACCGTGCCGAAACTCCTGCGGCCGAATGTCACCCACGAGATGCGTGGTGGCGTTCGTGTGCCCGTTCACGTGGCAGTCAAAACAGGTCACGCCGCGATGAGCCCTGGCTGACCGGCGGTCCTCGGTTTGATTGAATTGCTGCTGCGGGAACGGCGTAACGAGCAGACGCAGACCCTCCAATTGCTTCGGATTCAAGATGCCGTTGAACATCTCGTAATAGTTGTCGATGGTCACAACCTTGCCTTGTGACACGTCCCCGAGATCAGGCCGAGTCGTCAAGTAAATCGGCGGCGGATACTCGGGCAGGAAATGCTCCGGGAGATCGTAGTCAAGGTCGAAACGAGTCAGGTCCCGCCCCTCCTGCCGCTTGATCTCGTCGATGTGGTGCTGCGGAAAGACCATCCCGCCTTCCGGATGGTTTGGGTGCGGGAGCGGCAAGAACCCTCTAGGGAATACACCCTTCTCCCGGATCTGCTCCGTGGCCATATCTGCCAACCTTTCCCAAGTCGTTCCCGAAGGCAGCTTAACCCGAATGCCCTCCTGAACCGCTTTGCCACGCGACATGGTGACGCCGCGCGCCGGGCGGTTACTCATATCATACCGTTCCTGCAGCAGATCCATCTGCCGTTTCATCACCTCCGGCTTGGCTGCCTCCATGCGCGCCATCGTCGTTTCGAAGTCCTCTTGGATCACGACGGGAGCGTAGCTTGATGGATTCTGTGCCATCACGTTCTTGATAGGCAGCCCGGTCACTGCCAGTCCAAAGCCTCCCACAACGACGGTAGCCCAAACACCATGCTTGTCTCGTACTCTCACGTGTCTCATGATTCTTACTCCTGCTTCTGGTCGGCCTCGTTTGTCCAATCCGTTTTGCGGATTCCGTCATCGAGCGTCTGGCATTTCCGCTTCTTACCCCGCCCCGCCTTACCGATTCTCCGCAGCATTCCACACACCGGCCGCGCGACTATCCCCATTTGCCCTTGGCAATGTGCACCTGCATCTCAGTCATAGCCAGTTTCATCATCTCGTAGCTATGCGCCAGGGCCTTCTGGAAGACGTCCACACAGCCGGGATCGAGATTGTCTTCGATGCCGTCCTTGCAGACCAGCTCCATCTTGCGACCCAGGTTCACCAACCGGCAATGAAGGGCATTCGTGTGCCGCGACCGCTCCACCAGATTCGCAGCCGTCTCATCCAACACCGTGAACTTCTCCGCCGGTGCTCCGCACTTCGGACACCGGGCCGGGGCCTCGTCACCGTCATGGATGTATCCGCATACACCACATTTCCATTTCTTCTTCACGCTGCTTCTCCTTTGTCTTGTTGGCGGTCGAATGCGACCGTATTCTGTCTCGGAACCATTTCACCTGAAACTCTCTTACGGTTGAGCCGCGGGCGCCACCGGAGGCACTCGCTGGCCCAGCTCCTGGTCGACCATGAACAGCGCTACCGCATTGTCGCTGACCAGCTTGAGCTTATCCCTGATCTCCTGTGCGGTAGCTTCCTCCTCCACCTGCTCAGTGACAAACCATTGGAGGAACGTATTCGCTGCGTGGTCCTTCTCGCTGAAGGCGAGGTCCACCAGTTCATTGATCAGACCGGTTACCTTGCATTCATGGTTGTACGTATCCTCGAAGACGACCAACGGGGAACTCCATTCGGTTTTCGGTGCGTCGATCTGCGCAAGCAACACCCTGCCGCCGCGTTCGTTGATGAAGTCGAAAAACTTCATGGCGTGCATGTACTCCTCGAGCGCCTGCATTCGCATCCACCCTGCCATCCCCTTGAGATTCTGCGACTCGAAGTACGCAGCCATTGACAGGTAGAGATATGACGAGAAAAGCTCTGCGTTGAGTTGCTTGTTGAGAGCGTCCCCGATCTTCTGGTTCATTGCGTTTCACTCCGTTTCCTTGTTCTGAGTTCTCATAGGTCGGGTCAACAGACCCGACACCTCATTCGTGCCAACGAATGTCTGCAAAAACGGGCGAGGTCATTCAGCCGACGAAATCGATTTCACCCGTGTCAGGGACCAGCCCGGCCTGGTGGCCTCGCCGGAGCAGTTCACGAACGGCCCGTCGCCCGAGGTCGCCGTAGTCGATCGTCCACTGGTTGACGTACATTCCTACAAAGCGGTCGGCCAAATCGTACCCCATGTCGCGGGCGTACTGCAATGAATGTCGCACGGCTTCGTCGCGATGGGCCAGGCCGAACTCGATGCTGCTTTTGATGATCTTGGCGATTTCGGCCATGCGATCGGCCCCGTGGTCGCGGCGGATGCAGTTGCCGCCCAGCGGTAGCGGAAGGCCGGTCAACCCGTGCCACCATTCGCCCAGATCGACGGTTTTATGCAGGCGCTGATTTTGGTACGTCAATTGGCCCTCGTGAATGATAAGGCCGGCATCGGCCTTGCCGTCGGCGACGAAATCCGGAATCCGGTCGAACATCACGACCTCGTGTCGAAACGCGCCCTTGCCAAGCAGAAGGTTCAGTGCCAGAAAGGCCGAGGTCATCTCGCCTGGGACGGCTACGGTTTTCCCACGGAGGTCATCTACAGCCATGCGGTCCCGGCCCACTACCAACGGTCCGTACCGATCGCCCATGCTAGCTCCGCAGTTCGTCAGGGCATAGCGGTCGGCGACGTAGGGGTAGGCGTGAATGCTGATCGCCGTGATGTCCAGTTCGCCGCGCAGGGCACGCTCGTTGAGGCTCTGGATGTCCTCCAGCACGTGCTCGAAGGTCCAGCCGTGCGTCTCGACGCTGCCGGCGGCCAGCCCGTAGAACATGAACGCGTCGTCCGGGTCCGGGCTGTGCCCCAGCGTGAGGTGTCCGTCACTCATGATCGTCATCGTCGCCGCCGTCCGATTTTCTGGCTTACGAGAAAAAAGGCGAGTATACTCGCCAATCGCAACGATAATAGCGACGGCAGTTCCGGGCGGCGAGTTTTGGCCCCGGATTGACACTCCACTGGGGAGCGTTCTCGGCAATGCGCATCTTTGTGACGGACAAGCGTGAAGAATCGACGCGTCAGCACGAGTTCCACGACTCGGCGGTTTCCGTCGGCTCGGACAGCGCAAACATCCTGCAGTTGCCGAGCATGGATCTGCCGCCCTATCTGGCCATGCTCATGCCGTCGCACGAGAGTGAGCATGAGTCGTGGACCTACGTCCCGGTTGATCCTTCCGGGGTGGCGATGCTGGGTTCCGAGCCGATACGCGAGCAGCGCGAGCTCGCTGACGGCGACAAAATCGTCGTTGACAGATTTGAACTGAGAATCGAATTCGATCTGGCGGAGGAGTTGGAGCTGCCGGAGTCGTCGAATCTCGAGGCTCTCCAGAAGATCAAGCAGTATCCGCTCCCGTCGCGTTCCGAGACCCGGCGTTCTGAGGATTTCGTCACCTTGTCCGACCACCGCCTTGACATCCTCGCCCGGTTCGGCGTCAAGTTGGGCGGCATTTCCGATTTTGCCCACTTGCTGGAAGAAACCCTCGGTGTGTTGCTTGAGACCGTCGGTGCGCGAAAGGTCTGGATGGGCGTCAGGCGGAAGGGTGAGGGCGGGCTTGAGTTCATGGACGGGCGCACCGCCGCGGGCAAGCACCCCGGCGAGCCACCCATGCTCGAGACGTTTCTGTACCGATGTCTGACGCGACGCCAGTTCATTCGGATCCCGCGCCCGACCGACCGTTCCATTCGATCCATCATGTCGATCCCGATTCCGGGTCGTCACGGCGGCCCCTTGGGGCTGATGTACGCCGACACCGCGCGTCGCGACCGGCGGCTGGACGCCGCGGATATGGACTTCATGACGGTTTTGGCGTTGATGGTTGCGGCCCAGGTGGAGGCCATCGCCGGCGGCCTAGCCGCCCAGCGCGAACGGTTGGTCGAAGGACAGACGGCATTTCTTCGCGAGGTGCAAAGCCGCCTTGATCCAACCAACGTTCCGACGTGGTCTGCACTGCAAGTGGCCGTCTACGTCAGGCCGGGCCTCGAACAGGCCGGTGACATCTACGACATCACCAGGCTGCCAAACGGGCTGGCGTCGGTGCTGATCGGGCACGTGAAGGCAAAGCCAACGCGGGCGGCCATGGTGATGACCAAGATTCGCAGCGCGTTTCGCATGGGATCCTTGCACGCCGATCCGCCACACATTCTCCTGAAGGCGTTGAACTGGCTTCTGCACGACGAAAGGCATCCCTGCGAGGTGGACTGTCTGGTGCTGATGATCAATCCCAAAACGGGGGCGATGGAGTACAGCACTGCCGGTGAGGTTGGAGCGGTTGTCGTGGAGCGTGGTGGAGAAGCCAGGACGTTGAAGAACTCCGGCTCACCGGCGGTCGGATCCGCGAAGAACGTGACGTATGATCGGGTGTCGGATCGGATTGAAACCGGGGATTCGTTGGTGCTCTACAGCGCCGGGTGCGCCACGGCGCGTGACAATCAGGGCCAGGTTTTGGGGCGCGAACGATTCGTCGAGACCGTCTGCGACGGATTTGGCCAACCGGCTGCGGCGGCGCTGGACGGCCTGCTGGCTGATCTCGGGGGTTTCCTCAAGAATGGCGAGCCATTGGACGATATCACAATACTTTATCTGCACCGGGTGGTCACGCCCGTGTAACATGAGCAGCGTTACTTTACTCGATCCTACACGGCATCTTGCCTGGTCAGTGCGAATGTAGTATAATCATCTAGCATGCCGGATTACCGCGTTGCGCGGTTTTGCCGGCGTGGGCGCGTTCTTGGACGTACACGCGGAGTAGCTGGGTTGTGACAGGACGGCTGGCCAAGTTGATGTGGGGCATTCTCCTCCCGGCATTTGCATGTGGATGCTCGGTTACCTCCGCGCCCGATGATGTTGACGCCGCCCGGCTGAGCCGTTCGCGTCAGGACCAGGATCAATACAAGTGCCTCACTCCAGAGGATGAACAACGGTTGGCGGGTGAGCTGTTCGAGTTGATCAACCTGGAGCGAAGCAAGGTCGGTCTCCCGGCGGTTCAGCGGGCCAATCGTCTTGACCGCATCGCATCCGATTATGCGTGTCGAATGATCCGAGGCGGGTTCTTCGCTCATCTGGATCCCGAAACCGGCGCCGGGCCTGGGCAGCGGGCGATCAACGATGGATACCGCTTCTACGCCATTGGTGAGAACCTGGCCGTCGGGCACGAAACAACCGCCGAAGTGATGAAGGCCTGGATGGCCAGCGATGCTCACCGGTCTATCATTCGAAGTCCAGCCTGGACGGAAGTCGGACTCGGCGTACGCGTCGGGGGCCGCCACGGGATATACTGGGTTCAGGAATTCGGCGACCCGGTCGAACCAGCCTTCGCAATGGCCTCCTCCGACTCCTCCGAGTGATCCACGTCAGTCTTTCTCGCCTTCCTTCTCCGCAACCGCCTTGCTGACGGCCTTTTTGAGGGCAGCGCGCTGCTTGGGATTAAGAAGCCCGCGGATGTCGTCGCGCATTTTCTGGCGGATGGCGACCCGAGTTTTGTCCTGCTTTCCGGCTTTGGCCGCGGCACCGATTTCCCGGCGTGCGCGGGCGATAATGGCCCGCACTTTCGTGCGCTGCTCGGCAGTCAAGCCAACCTCGGCGGATATCGCCGCTTCGCCGAACTCGCGCACGCTCAGTCGGGTCCCGAGGTCCTTGCCTGCGCGGGGAATGCCGGTGGTGGGAACGTCTCCCTCCTCATCCTCATCTTCGTCTTCAATGTATCCAAGGGATTTGAGTCTCTCCCGCAACTCGGCCTGACGCTTGCGCTCTTCCGGGGAAAGCTGATCCGGGTCGGGATCCCTGTTTTTGATGTCCCATTTCCCTTCGTCGATCCATCGTTGAATCATGGGTTTGAGCTGAGCCACGATCTGGGGACGTTCTTCTGCGAGGTTGTTTTTCTCCTGGGGATCCTCATCAAGGTTGAAGAGCATTGTCTGGTCGTCGGGATACTTGGGTGGGTCCTTAATCTGAAAGATCAGCTTCCAAGGCCCACGTCGGGCGAGAACACGACGGTTGTGCGCGTCTTCATGAACCATAGAGCGGAGCCGACCGACGGTCGGGCTGGGACGCTGCAACATCGCGTCGGCAAGGTTGATTCCGTGCATGGGGTGCGGCTGTTTCACCTCGACGCCCCAGAGGTGGCAGACAGTCGGGACGATATCAATTTGATTCACCACCTCCGTTACCCGAACGCCCGACGGAAATCCCGGCAGGACCGCAAGGAACGGAATGCGCAGTGTCGGTTCGTACAATCCGAAGTGGTCGTAGTAAATGCGGTGGTCTCCGAGGCTCTCGCCGTGGTCGGCGACCAGCACGATGCCCGTGTTGGCATACAAACCCCGTTCCTTGAGCCCATTGATGAAACGCCGGACCTCGGTGTCGGTGTACTTCATTTCCCCCTTGTACATGGCCGACGGATAAGACCTGTCTCGAACCTCGCTGAATTGCTCGTGGACAACTTTGGGCGAGCGTCTGAAGTACTCGTCTTCCTTCAGCGGCGGGCTTGGACCCTCTTTCGGGTCGCCCTCGTAAAACTGCCGGCTGTACTCCTCGGGAGGCTCATACTTCATGTGCGGGTCGAAGAAATGGAGCCACATGAAAAACGGTTTGTCCGACGGGCGATCGAGCCACTTCAAGGCGCGATCCACCATTTCCTGTGCAATCGGCCCGCCTATCAGATCGTTCGGTTCGTCGAACCCTGGCAACTGAAGCGTGGTATCGGAGACGTGTGGCGTGGCCGGGAAGCCGACCGTCCGATAATCGGCGCGTTGAAAAGCAGCCGGCAGCGTGTCCACATCCGGGCTAACTCGCGGCAGCGACGTTTGATTATTCATGATCTTCGCGTCGATGGCATACAGCCCGGTGAAGATCGACACGTGACTGGGGTTGGTAACATTCGTTTGACTGTACGCGTTCAGGAAAAGCGTTCCCTCAGCCGCCAGTGAGTCGATGTTCGGGGTCAGCCCCTTGGCCGCCGGGTTGCCATAACACGAAACGTGATCCGCACGGACGGTGTCCAGCGTGATTACGACGAGGTTCTTACCCTTGAGCGCGCCGGCCATTGAAACCTTGTCTGCACCGGCATCGTTGGAACCGACCTGAGCGTGTAACGGTCCGGAGGTGAGCGCCCAGACTAGCGCCGCCGCGAGAGCGAAGACAGCTCCCGCGATGATCGGACGGAAACGGTCGAATGGTGACCCGAATGGCGAGGATTCGGTCATGCGGTAAAGCCCTCAGATTGATCCGGTGAGCCGACGGCGCAGACTACCAGTTGCGTATCGACTGTGCCCCGCCCAGTAATGAGATAGACCGCGTGGTTCACTGGAGGATCAACCGGACATGTCTCCCTCAACCCAAAAGTTATCGGTCGTTCCCTGGCAGGGCACAACACTGCATGGCAATCAGTGCGAGCGGTGCGTTCCTCGGTCGGGCCGTGCGACTGGTTTTATTCCAGTCGCACACACTGGCACTCGCCAATATGATGCACGTGTTGACACCTGTGAGGCTGAAAACAAAGGGTCACACCGCACCTCCTACCGAAGGCGCACTTGGAACCCACAACGTCGCCGAGTGTGTGATATTTCCCAAAAGCTGCCACCGGCCGAACAAACGAGCGGCAAGCCAACCGCATAACACCCGGTACGCCACGCAGTCCGGGCAGAGCGAGCGTCAAGTTAAGGTGTGCGGGGGCGGGCGAAGACTCTCTTTGCCCGCCGGCACCCGCTTCAACCCCAGTGAGCAAAGTGGAACTTTGCTCTACCCACATGGACAAAAGGCAAGCTAACCGTGAGAAACTCGATCCGTCCCGCACGATAGGCGCTGAGAAGCACCGTCCTTGCCACCTCCAGCGGTACACGCCGGAAGCTGCCCAGTCTACGCGCACACCTAAGGCAGTGCCTGCTCGCTGGTAAAACCGTATTTCTCCTCGAGCCGCACGCCGGCTTTTTCGCTCTCGTCGTCAGCCGTCTTAGAGGCGCCATCACCGCTGCCGCCGGACAAGCTGACGGCGAGATAGATAACGCCGACGGTGAGAACCAGAACAATCAGAACCTTCACCAACCTCATGAACCCTTCTCCAATCGCAATGATCCTCTCCAATAACCCGCACCTGAACAGTGTAGCCGAAACCTGATCGCTCACAAGCCGCGAGGCAGCCTTTACGACGGTCTAAACCGGCTTCTCAGCGGGTCTTTGCCCGTGTCACCATCCAACCCATCAGACGCGTGCGGCCGTGAACGGGGATCCGCTTGGCCGGTTGGCCGTCAGTCGATGGCGCCGACCGAGCGTGACCATTCGATGTATTTCGGCAGGCCGGCACTGAGTGGAACACGCGGACGGTAGCCAAGCAGCTCCTGCGCTTTCGAGATGTCCGCCACGTATCGCGTCACCTCGCCGACGCGGGACGGCTCGTGGGTGACGATCGGCGTTTTTCGCATGGCGAGGGCGAGGATGTTGACCAGGTCGACAAGCGTGCTGCCCTGGCCGTAGGCGACGTTGAGCGTCTGGCGATTAAGCCGCCCCGCCGTCAGGGCGTCAATCCCCGCAACAACACCGGAGACGCAATCGTCGATGTGCGTGAAGTCGAAGACCTTCTCCGGGCCGTAGACGACGATCGGTTCGTCTCGGGCAATACGATTCAGAAACAGCGGAATCACCCGCTCCATTCGGTCAAGATCGTTGTCGTACCGGCCGTAGACGTTGCTGAACCGAAAGACCAGATATGGCAGGCCGTAGCACTGGGAGTAGGAGTAGATGAACGCCTCGCCGGCGATTTTGCTCGCGCTGTATGGGCTTTCAGCCACGACGAAGTCGGCTGAGGCTTCGTCGGTAACGTGTTGATGGATGTCGCCGTATACCTCGCGCGAACTGCCGAAAACGATCGGCGTGTCGCCTCGCCGGCAGTAGTCCAGCACGTTGAACAGCATCAATACATTGTCCATCGCGCGGTCGGGATGTTCCACCAGTTCGAACACCTTGGCGTTGGCAGCCATGTGAACCACGACATCGAAGCCGCCGTCAGATAACACGGAGGCGAAGTCCGGCGACCTTAGATCAACAATGTGTGTCGGGATCCGGTCGGTCCAGGTGTTCTCGCGTGTGTCGACGCCCACGACCTGGTCGCCGCGCGATTGCAGGGCCAACGCCACGTTCGTCCCGATCTGACCACTGGAACCGGTGACAAGAATCTTCATAAGGTAACTCTACAAGCCGGCCGGCAGCCGGTGAATAACTGAACACATTTGTGGGATGGACTTTCCGGTCGGTCTTTTTCACGGTGTGAATGTGATTCGACAGGCTGGAAAGCCTGTCCCACATAGTTCATCCTACATGGTTCCTCCCACACAATTCCTCCTACATGATTTCTCCCAGATGATTCCTTCCAGATTCCCCTCCCCGCAGCGTTTCCGAGCGGCCTGTCACCGATACGCGGCTTCGACGCGGTCGCACACCAGGTGGTAGGCCAGGGCGTGCATCTCCTGGACCCGGTCGCTGGCCTGATGGTCCACTCGAAAGCAAACGTCGCACAATTCGACGAAGTCACCGCCGGACCGGCCGGTGAAGCCAACGCGGTACGCCCCGATCCGCCGGGCTTGACTCAAGGCCCGAATGATGTTCACCGACCGTCCCGACACGCTCAGGGTCCACACGATATCGTTCGGTCGCACCAGCGCTTCGATCTGACGAGCGAACACATTCTCGAACCCGGTGTCATTGCTGATCGCGGTCAGGTTCGACGTGTCCGTCGTGAGGGCGACGGCGGGCAGCGCCTTGCGGTCTCGCTTGAGTCGTCCGACCAGTTCAGCCGCAATGTGCTGAGCATCGGCGGCGCTGCCGCCGTTGCCGAACAGGTACAACAGGCCGCCGGCTCCGAAACATGAAACAAGCCGATCCGCCAGGGCCTCCAGCAGGGACACTTGAGCCTGAACCGACGCTACGCATCGCTGATGCTCGGCAATCTGGTCCGGCATTGAAGAGCCCATCAATCGCCCCCACGGCGCACGCGCTCGATAAGCGAACTGGTGCTCAGACCTTCAACCAGCGGCAGCAGGACAACACGCCCGCCGCCGGCTTCCACGAACTCGGCTCCGACCACGCCCTTGTCAGCCCAGTCGCGCCCCTTGATCAGCACGTCCGGCTTGACGGCGCGAATCAGCGCTTCGGGGGTCGGATCGTCAAACCCAACGATGTAATCGACACACGACAGCGCACTTAAAACGGCGGACCGATGCACGAATCGGTTGATCGGCCGGCTGTCTCCCTTTCCCTGCCCCTCGATCGAGACATCGGAGTTGAGCCCGACAACCAGCATGGAGGCCAGGTCGCGACATCGCTGGAGCAGATCGACGTGGCCCGCGTGCAGAATATCGAAACATCCATTGGTAAAGGCGACGGTCTCCCCGCGATCACGCCGCAATGTCAATTCCGCCACCAATTCGTCAATGCTGCGCAGCTTGCCGTTTCGACGCCGTTCCTCGAGCCGCAGTTCAGCCAGGACCTCCTGAGCCTGGACCGGCACACACCCGAACTTCTCTACTTCCAGGCCGCCGGCGATGTTCGCCAATTTCGCGGCGCCAATCAGGTCCGCCCCGGCTGCGATCGCCGCCCCCAGCATGGCGAGCACGGCATCGCCGGCCCCGGTATTGTCGTACACGCTCCGCGGACGCGTCGGTACGTGCACCCACTTCGCATCACGCTCGACGACGACCGCTCCGTCGCGGTCCACGGTGGCCACCACGGATTGCAGATCAAGCTGATCGACGAGCGAACAGGCGGCGTTGGCCACCGACTCGACGGAATCCAGCGAGGCTCCGACCGCATGACCCAGCTCCTCACGGTTGGGCGTCAGCACGGTGGCTCCGCGGTATCGGGCAAAATCCTCCAGCCGGGCCGGGTCGATGAGCACAGGCCTACCGTGCCGCCGCGCCTGCGAGACGACCGCTCGGACCAGATCGCCGGACACTACACCTTTGTCGTAATCCTCGATGCAGACCGCGTCCGCTTCCGAAACGACCGAGCAGGCGGCATCAATGATTCGGGCCGATTCGGCACCGCTGAGTGGGGACGCATCCTCACGATCCACCCGCAGCAACTGTTGGCGGTGGCGGTGTTGAGCGAGGCCCACCAGGCGGGTCTTGGTGGTCGTGGGCCGGTTGGGCGTCGTCAGGACCCCTCGCGTATCGAGTTGCAGCTCGCCCAGCAGGCTGTGCAAGGTCAGCCCGTGCCGGTCGTCGCCGACGACGCCGCAGATCGACACGTGGCATCCCAGCGCCCTCAGACACGCAGCCACGTTCGCGCTGCCGCCCACTGCGCTTCGGTCTTCGACCACCCGCAGGACCGGCACCGGCGCCTCCGGGCTGACCCGTTCCGCGTCGCCGTAGATGTACCGGTCGAGGATGAGGTCGCCGATCAGCAGCAAACGCCGACCGCCGAACTCGCGAACCCGTTTTGTCAATTCAGTCGGCATCGAGCGACAGCCCTTTCGTTCCGGTCATCCCAGCCGTCGGACTGATATGGTAGAGGCGACGCGTCCACACCGTCAAATTGGCGAGCCATTTCCAAGTCCATCCGCCTGTCCATCCGGGTGCGCGCCAGTCAGAAAGGGCGTCCCCCACCCGCCGTGCGTTCACTAAACGCCTGTCGAGGGTCAAGACCGCAATCTCAACCAACGATCATCCCGTTCCCGGCTCCCGATCTGGATAAGACAGACAAACCTCTTGAACCCGGGGAAGCACCATGCAATTCGAGGACGCCTCGCTATACTTGTCGCATTATGACCTCGCTCACCTTGTACGAAGATCACGGGTTTGTGAATCTGCTGCCGCTGGTTTACTGGCGAACGGTGTTCGAGCTGCGCCTGGGCCGACGGATTCTCCTTGACCGCATCGCCCAACACCTTGGGATGCCGGTATCGGGCGTGTGGTCCCGCGACTGGATCGCAGACGTAGCCGCCAAGCGATGCGGCGCGCCGGCCAACCAACCCGTGCGCGCCGACACCCTGCTGGTGAACGGCCGGTGGGTCTGTCCGAGACCTGTGGACGTGGCTCCGGCGCCGTGCGTGGGCATGTCGGACGACGCGATCGCCTACATTCACTGCGACGACGCGCTGGCAGCACGTTTGACGCCGCAATCGTTGCTGGATGCGCCGGCCTCGCGAGAGTTGCTCCAGGACGTGCCTCGTGTGGAGGCGCCCGGATGGCACGTGCGTTATCCGTGGGATCTGGTCCTGCGTGTGGGTGAGGCTCTTAAGGATGATTTCCAGCCCAAAGACGCGGGGGTCGACGTGGAGTTGGACTCGCGCGTCATTCTGGAATCGCCCGATGCGATCCACATCGGGCAAAAGGCCTTCGTCCATCCGACTTGTGTGATCGACGCCCGCGAGGGGCCGATCTTCATTGGTGAGAACGTTTACATCGGCCCGTACTGTGTGATCGAGGGCCCGGCCTACATCGGACCCGGCACGAGAATCAACCCACACACTCACCTGTACGGAGCCAACTCGATCGGGCCGGCATGTAAAATCGGCGGGGAAGTCAACGGGTGTGCGATTCAGGGGTATACCAACAAGCAGCACTCCGGGTTCTTGGGCCATTCGTATGTGGGAAGCTGGGTCAACATCGGAGCGGGCACGTCGAACTCCAATCTCAAGAACACCTACGGCCACGTGCGCGTGCCGATTAACAACTATGAGGTTGACACCGGGGCCCGGTTCTTCGGCGCGGTGATCGGCGATCATGTCAAGACCGCGATTCACACGACGATTCCAACGGGCGCCGTGATCGGCACGGCATCCGTCATAGCAACCGGATCTACAATGCCCAAGTTTGTGCCTCCGTTTGCCTGGTTGACCGACGAAGGTGCGTCACGCGGCGATCCCGCTCGCTTGCTGGACATAGCGGACACGGTCACGTCGCGGCGCGGTGTGACGATGACGGAGGCCGAACGCAGGTTGTTTCTGGATATCCCCGAGCGCGCGGCGACATTCGAGTAGGAACCCACGGAAGGATGAAGGATGAAGGCGGAAGGATGAAGAATGACAGATGAACCCTCACGAGTTTGTGGTCGGGGTATTGTGAATTCGCTATCCCCGCATCAGTCCCCCACCCAAGCGGCGGGGCGGCCGTCTGTCGCGCTGCGGTCAGACCCCCCGGCGTAATCATCGAGTAGCCTCCCTACCTCCAGCAAAAGAAAAGCCCACCCCGGCAAGCGCGTAGCCGGCCGGGGTGGGATCGGGTTTGTGATGCTGCAAGCGCAGCGGCTACGGCCCGGCTACGGGCAGATGTCCTGGCAGCTCCCGCCGAAGGTGGCCGATTTGCCCTGGACCACCTCGAACTTCGGAATGGTGTAACCGCCCCCGCTCATCGCCACCGACTGCCAGGTCAGGTCGCCGGTGGTGCAAAACGACTCCTCCGCGCGGAAGATGCCGTTTTTGATTATCACGTCGCCGGTGAGACCATCACAACAGGTCTTGATGGTGATCCAGGGTACGTTCACGCCTGTGCTAATTATCCGCCAGGTTCCCGACCCCGATACATCCTCACCCTCATCCAGATCGACCTCAAGC
>Ga0114922_10003996_pt1 | contig 13702 bp, 8 predicted proteins | sample AartaG_FD_100975 | JGI IMG/M metagenome (GOLD analysis project Ga0114922, IMG submission 100975) | Deep subsurface microbial communities from Aarhus Bay to uncover new lineages of life (NeLLi) - Aarhus_00045 metaG | ecosystem: Environmental > Aquatic > Marine > Oceanic > Sediment | place: Aarhus...
ACGTCGGTCAGCGACGGTATCCGCGAAAGCAGGAACAACTGGCAGGTCTCAATCAGCGCGGAGATCAGCAGCGCCACCGCGGCAATGCTCAGGGCGCGTAGCTCCAGCGTCCGGCGAGACGCGCCTTGCCAATACGCCCACAGGGCGATGCCCAGGAATCCGTAGCGCAGGGATTTGCCCCAGAAATCGGCGCAGACCCGGTCGAAGCGTCCGATGTGGTACGAGTAGAACGGTAGGAAGTCGTCCGAGGCCGCCTTCGCCGCCACAGACAGTCCCTCGAAGTCGAAGGTAAAGGGAGCGAGTCCGGAGAACAGCACCAGGGTCACGGCGACCGCCAGGGCCGCCCTAGCCAGGCGGGGCCAGACTTCCTCGCGTTTCCGGGGGCGCTTCTCGCGACGAGATGCGACCACCGCGGCCGCCACTCCTCCAGCCAGGGCCCCCATTAACCGCATGAGGATTTCGGTGACGTGGAACCCACGCGACATGATGCCTACCTGCAGCAGGCTTATCAGCAGGGCCAGCAGCGCAGCCAGGTAGGCCAGCAGGGCCAGCGCCGCCGCCGGCTGGAAGCCGTAGTCGCCGCGTAGCAAGCGGTGCAGCAGGTAGCCCAGTAGCCCAAAGGAGAGGAACTCGGCCCACCACCGCACCCAGAGGTGCATGCGATCGCGTTGAAAACCCGCCGCCACCTCCGCTTTTCCCTCGAGTTCCGCCTCGCGGGCCTGAGCGGCCAGTTGGCGTACTTGGGCATAGGGGACGAAGGAGCTGTGGCGGACCGACCGGGCCAGGCGGACCAGGTCGAAGGTTGGGGTGTAGGGCGCCAAGCCGCCGATCACCAACACGCCCGCGTAAATCTTGACCAGGGTGGTCGAGGTGTTGGTACGCAGTTCGCGGGTCAGTGCCGCCAGGAAGCGTCGCTCCGGCCAGCGGCACAGGCAGGCCAGAGTCGCCCCACCCGCCGCTCCAACTACGTTCGCTCCGAAGTCCACGATCGAAGACATCCGCGTGGGCGAGAGCAACTGGATAGATTCGGCCGCCAGACTGGTCACCGCGGCTATCGTCGTCGCCATCAGTACCGACAGCCGCGGGCATCCAATGGTCCGCACCAGGCTCCAGTACAACAGCACGCCCAGCAGCAGGTACAGACCGATGTTGCTCAACAAGTCGGGCAAGCTCGACGGGGAACTGCCCAGCCCGAGCAGTCCGCTGCTGGCGGAATCCTGGCCGAAGGTGGCGGACCGGGTGAAGTCAAACGGAATCAGCGTCCCTAGCAGGATGTACAACAGGTAGATTACGGTGCCCAGTTCGACAATGCGGGCGTGCAGGCAGTTGATCAGACGGTGACGGGAGATCGGTGCGCAATCCACCGCAGGCGGACCGATCGGCCGGGTAACCGCAGGTGCCTGTGGGCGCTTCACGATCCTGGTCTCGGTGCGCTACTTTGTCTTTCCGAAGGGCGGCGGAGGCCAGACACGCGGCTCGAGCGGTTGCTGCGGCGTCCAACCCTCCGGCGGCTCGCTAACAAGCGGGCGGTCCCGGCTGTGCAGATGGCGGATGCAATCCAGAACCAGCCGCTCGAAGCGCCGCTCGACCAGCACCCGCGGATCGCAGTGCCGCCGGTCGCCTTTGACGTGCTCCGGGGGGTGCGGCAGGGCGTCCGGATCGGGCACCGAGGCCCGGGCCTGAATCGCCGCCAGCGGCGTGCCCGTCCCGGCGCGATACAGTACACCGCGGACTTCGGATTCGTTTTCGGAGATGTCACTGTGCCCGTAGAGCAAACACATGCCCGCGGTCAGTCCGCCCGCGGCAGAGACGATCCGGGCTGCGGACGGTTCCTCTTCTCCCAGGTCGTGCGGATGCAGCGGGAAAACCTCGCTGACGTAACGGAGGTTGTCGAACACCGCGTTCCAGGGCAGAAAGTCGTTGGGCGGGGTCATGTCCATCGCCAGCTTCCGCCCCCCGGAACCGTCCTCGCCCGCGGCGACCGTGATTCGAGCCACCGCCAGCGACGTGGGGAAGGCCCCATCAGTGCCCTCCGAAGCAAGGTTCAGGAAGCCCTCTTCCATCCGGCTCATCTCATCGACCGAGGTCGTGGCAATGTCCGACCAGTGGATCTGTGGGCCCAGCACCCTGACTTCGGGGGTGGTCTTGTCGCACCCCATCACGACCGGCAAGAGCAGCACCAGAGGTAACGCCGACCTTCTCACGGCAGAATCCTCTCGTTTCAGCGGTGCTCCCGTGCAGCTCACAGCCGCACCCCCCGGCACACCGATACACGATAGGCAGACTTCGATCATATCGGGCGAGCGTCCGCGTTACTGGTTCAAAAAAAGCCGCGAGTGTGGGCACCTGTTTGCAAACCGCCGAACGCAGGTCTGAGCAAAGCGGTTATCGGTCTTGTCCGTCCGGCGTCGTTGCGGACCACCGGCGTGGCAGTGGCCCATAACTCAGGTCATCAAGGGCCTTGTCCGATGGAATCGGCGGGATTGCCCGGGAGCGAACTGCATGGGCAGCCAAGTTGTGGTCGGGGCGAACCTTGGCCTGACAGGCACCGTCGCGGAGGCAGCCGGGGGGACCACGTCCTTCCCGGACGCCAGGACAGCTCGACCGCGACAATCACGCCGGGCGGTGAGCATCTGGGGCCAGGTGATGCTCAACCTGACCGCAACGGCCTGGATGCTCATTGACGTCGTTGTGCTGTCCGGGAGCATCTGCCTGGGCTACCGCCTGTTCGTCTCTCCGGAGGCTATGCCCTATCCGCACGTCGAGCTGTGGCAAGCCTGTCTGATCTTTTCAGTGTGCCTGGTGGTCTCTTCCCTGGTGTTCGGCCTTTACGAGCGCGAGACGCTCCTGGGACACTCGCGGATCATGACCCGCATACTGCTGACCAGCGCGACGGCCGTCGTACTGACCTACGCCGCGGTCTACGTGGTCATGTACACGGCCCTTTCCCGCCGGGTGACCGGCTTGGCCATCGGCAGCTACCTTTTGCTGGGAACCTCGATCCGAACCCTGACTTGGTGGGCCGTTCAGCGGGTCAAGCGGGGTCTGCTCGTCGTGGGGCCGGGGCTGCTGATCGACGCTTTTGCCAAGGCCTCAGCCGAAGGGTCGCTGCCTCACTACCGCTTGGCCGGGTTCGTGGACGATTCCGACCACGGCGGCGGCCGGGTCTCCAATATCCCCCGTCTCGGGCGGACCAGTGAGATCCCGGCCATTTGTCGACATCAGTCCATCACCGACATCGTCGTCGGGTCGGACGCCGCTCGGGACCCCAAGGTCATGAACTGGTTGCTGCCCTGTCTGCGCATCGGCTGCCGGGTGACCAACGAAGCGACCTTCTACGAGAAGGCCACCGGGCAGATCCTGGTGGACCAAATCACGCCGCACTGGTTTCTCTTCGCCGACCTCAAGGTCCACTGCGACGAAGTGGCCACCCTCAAGCGGGCGGTGGACCTGTTGGTTTCGGTGATCGGCCTGGTGGTCACCCTGCCCTTCTGGCCGTTGATCGCCCTGGCCATCAAGCTCGACGACCGCGGGCCGGTCTTCTACTCGCAGGACCGCGTCGGGCAGAACGGACTGGTGTTTCGCCTCTACAAGCTGCGGACCATGAAGGTCGGCGCCGAAGACGGCGCTTCGGTCTGGGCCACCACGAACGACCCGCGGGTGACGCGGGTGGGGCACGTGCTGCGCCGCCTGCGGCTCGACGAACTGCCGCAGCTCTACAACGTCCTGCGGGGGCAGATGTCCATCGTCGGACCTCGGCCGGAGCGCCCCGACATCGTCGAGGACCTGGTTTGCAAGATCCCCTTCTACTCCGAACGTCACCTGGTCAAGCCCGGGATCACCGGCTGGGCCCAGATCGGTTTTCGGTACGGATCATCCGTCGAGGACGCCAGGCGCAAGCTGCAGTTCGACCTCTACTACCTCAAGCACATGTCCTTCGAGCTGGACGTGATCATCCTCTTCCGCACGCTGGGCACGTTCCTGCGCGGCGCGTGTTGAAGCGGCCGGCGTCCCCACCGGCCGTTTAGGGTGATAAAGTATCCCTCCCTGAACCGCCTGCGGGGAACGTCCGCCTGCGATGGACTACAGAACGTGGCAGGCCGCTGTCGGCAAGGACGCTACTCCGGCAGGGTGCCTTCCCGAGGCCGGTCCGGACTTTCGGGCCGGCCGCGGAAGCCGGTGATCAAAGGCATGTCCTCGGGCCTCTCTGACGGGTGAACGGCAAAGACCTCCACCCGAACGATCTCGTCGAACGGAACGCTCACCACGAACGCCCCCACCTTGTAGTGCTCGTCCACCGGCTCGCACTCGAAGGTCAGGTGGCTCTTGCTCTCCACGTCAGCCATCTCTTTGAGCTCATAGCTAAACCCGTCCCGCAGGTAAATCAGGCTGCGGACCACCAGCTCATCCTTGAAGCGACTTATCTCCTCGTTCTGCTCGATCTCGGAAGGGTCGGCGTCCGGGAAATGCCGCAGGGCGCAGCGCCAGCGGGCCACTTCCTTCTGCTGCTCGAATGCCGAACCGTGGAACCAGTCGTAGTCGAACATATCTGGGGCCTCATGTGGAATACGCCGCTTGGCCGACGGCGGACTTCTCCCCGCCGAGCGGGGCAACCTAGACGCTGCCAGCCGGCGTGTCAATGACGCCCACGCGACTTTCTCTCGGCAAGTTGTCTGTCTAGTATGACAGCGCTAGATTGCCCAGAACGAAGCGAGCCGCGGGCTTCAGCCCGCGCGGCGCCCCCGTTTTTGAGGCACCAGGGCTATCCGAGACCGCTCAGGCTGAAGCCTGCGGCTCGCTAAGGGAGATTCTAGCGCTGTCATACTAGGATGTGTACGTGTCACCGACCGACAAAGCCGCAGCCGTCCGCCGGATCGCCGCCTCGCTCGGGTTCGACCGCGTGGGTATCGCCCGGGCCGGTCCGGTAACCCGGGCCGCCTACCTGCGCGACTGGCTCGAGCGAGGTTGCGCCGGGCGTATGGACTACCTCCGCCGCCACCTGGAGCAACGGATGGACCCGGGCATGTTGCTGGAAGGCGCCCGCAGTGTCATCGTCGTCGCCCTGAACTATCAGCAGCCCGCCCCCGAGCGCACCGATGAGCGGCCCACGGGCCGGGTGGCCAAGTATGCCTGGGGTGATGACTACCACAGGATCGTCAGAGACCGCCTCGAGGCCATGATCGACGAGATGCGCGGCGCCATCGACGAGCCTCTTCAGGCCCGGGCCTGCGTGGACACCGCCCCGATTCTGGAACGTCAGTGGGCCGCCGCCGCCGGGATCGGCTGGATCGGCAAGAACACCATGGTGCTGCACCCCGAGTTGGGCAGCTACTTCTTTCTGGGCGAGATCGTCACCACCCTGGAACTGGCCTGCGACGCCCCCATGACCAACCATTGCGGCACCTGCACCCGGTGTCTGGAGGCCTGCCTAACGAAAGCCTTTCGCGCCCCGTACCAGTTGGACGCCTCGCGCTGTATCTCCTATTTTACCATCGAGCTGCGCGACGAGATCCCGGCCGAATACCACGCCGCCATCGGCGACTGGATATTCGGCTGTGACATTTGCCAGCAGGTCTGCCCGTTCAACCGTGATGTGCCGGCAAGCACCGCGTTCTCGATCCGGCCGCCTGGTCCTTATCCGGCGTTGAGCGAAATCCTCTCCTGGAGGCCCGAGGACTACGCGGCCAACCTTCGCCGCAGCGCCATGAAACGCGCCAAGCTGGCCATGCTCAAGCGCAACGCCGCCATCGCCCTGGCGAATCAGAGGTCGCGGGAATAAATCCCGGACGATTCGGCGCTGGATATGGCCGATACACACCCGGTTCGATATAATCCGGGCACGGTAGCCGGGGAACTGCGCGGCTCCCCGGCCAGGAGAGGTGCAACCGTCAACCCAAGGAGTCCGTTGCTATGACCAGGCAATTCCGACGTGCTTGTGCGGTTCTGGTGCTGCTGTCTCTCTGCTTTGGCATCAGTTGTGGCGGGCCGGGGGGAGGTGGCGGAGGCTGGATCGCTTTCGAAGTCGGCGGCGAAACGTGGTTCCTCAGTTTCGAGGGCTTGCGGAGGATCCCGGTCCAGGCCGCCAAGCAAGCCACCCTAGCCACCAACCGCCGCAGGATCTTTGACGCCACCCCGACGGATCGTCCGTCCGGTTCCGTGGCTCGCCTCCCCAGTTCCAACGTCGCCGTCTTCACGCGTGCGACGGCCAAGGAGATCGTCCGCGGCCAGGCCCTGCCACTGACCGGCACCGCCCACGTCAGCTTCCTGATCGCGCCCGGCGACTCGGCGGACCCGTGCGCCGATGGCATTCTGCTGGCCGAATACGACATAGCCTTCAACACCGGGGTGGCCGCCATCCTCGAAGAGGCCTACACACTCAGCGAACGCGCTCTGGCCATCGTGCTCGCCAACGACATCTGCATCTGCATCCAGATCAACGCCGACTTCGACGCTGACTTCGCGTTCACCGACCTCGAACTCATTTTCGGGACCGAAACGGCTCCCCCCGATGTCCCCACCGAGGACTACCAGGACGCACCGGCTGGGACCACGATCCAGGTACCCATCGACAGCGTCGGGGGCACGCCGGACATACCCGGCGTAGCCGTCGTGGCCCCGGTGACCCACACCATCGGCGGCGTCGATTACGGCGTGGTCGGCGTTCTGGACGTCCACACGCCCGCCGTGCCCGTACCGTCCACCGGCCCCAGCCAGGTCAGTCTGGACCTCAACGATTTGGGCCTGCAAACCGTTCAGACCCTCTACATGGCCACGCTCACCGCCTGGGTGCCCGACCTGCCCGACGGCCTGGCCGTCGCCACGCTGACCTGCAGCTACGCCGAAGGGAGCGCGACCACGCTCGATCTGGTCCTGGGCGAGAACACCTCGGAGTGGTCTTACGATCGGCCCGAGCACGTGACCGACTACGACGGCGTCCAGCACGCTAGGGCCCCCGAGCTGTATAGCTTCCCCACCAGGATCGATTCAGCCTCCGAATACACGGGCTATGTCTACAGTGTGAGTCTATCACTGGATTCCACAAAGACCCTGGCTTGCCTGTCGCTCACCATGGCGGAGGAATTCGGAGGCACGGGTATCGAAGGCGACGAGGACGGCGACGGCGTGCCGGACGAAAGCGACGAGTGCCCCAACACTCCGGCGGGAGAAGAGGTCGACGAAGTGGGCTGCCATGAGGATGTGACCGTCGAGGAGACCTTCACCGGCCTGGCCGAGGAGACCGGCGGTGACACCCTCACTCCGCCCGGTCCCGAGGAAGTCCCCGACTCGATCATCACCGTGATCGAAGACGCCACGGAGGCCGGCGGCAGCTACGACGTGCTCTTCATCATTGACAACACCGGCAGTATGAGGGACGACATCGACGCAGTGAAAGCCAGTCTTGATGAGATCATCGATCTAATGGAGGCCACGGGCGACGGCACCCAGCGGGCCGGAGTCATGACCTATGCCGACGTCTGCGTGGATGACCCACCGCTGGTCAAACTGCAAGATATGACCACGGACCTCGAGGCCGTCCGCACGGCGATCCAGAGCATCACCTTGGCCTGGGGCGACGACTGGCCGGAGTCGGTCTATGACGCAATCGTCTACGGGATGGACCCGGACAACTTCACCTTCGTCAACCCGGTCCGCTTCGCCGTGGTCATCGGCGACGCGCCTCCACACTCCCCGGGGACCGCCTGCTACGAGACGACGTTCCCCGAGGCAGTCGAGGCAGCCACGGCGACCGGTGTCGAGGTGATTCTGTATACGATCATCGTGCCGGCGCCCGGCGCGGGCAAGCTCATCCCTCAGGGGCAGTCCATGCCCAAGGGCAATGAGATCCGAGCGCAGAGGACCGGCGGCTCCAACTGGGCGGGCCAGGCCTTTAGCGCCATCACGCTCGAGGGCCCGGCCGGCACGCCCAGCGTCATCGGTGATTGCTCCGGCGCCACCACACCGGTCGATGGATGCCTTTCCGATGGCGACTGCGGTCCTGACGAGACGTGCGTCGATGGTACGTGCGTCCCCGGCGCCGACGGAGACGAAGGCGATGGGGTGACCGAGGACCCGGTGTTCGACTCGGAGGAGGATTTCGACCGAGGCACACCGGTGGGCGTCGTGTTCGACCCTGCCGCCGGTGGTTTGCGGATTTCGGAAGAGTCCACCACCCTGCCCTTCATCTGGGTGCCCAATTCCAACCAGGGCACCATCTCAAAGGTCGATACGCTTAACGGCAATGAACTGGGACGTTATCGCGTGAGCCCGGAGGACCGAAACGGGAACCCCTCCAGAACCACTGTGGACCTGCAGGGTAGTTGCTTCCTGGGCAACCGCGCCACCGGCACCATGGTCAAGGTGGGACTCTTCGAGAGCGGCGGGTGTGTCGACCGGAACGGCAACGGCAGTATTGACACCTCCAGCGATCTCGACGGCGACGGCGACATCACCGGTGAAGAACTGCTGGCCTGGGGCGAGGATGAATGCGTCTTGTATGAGGTAATACTCACTCCCGGTGAGGAAGGTACCTACACGCCCGGGACGTTCACCGGGACATACCCGAATGATGACTGGAACCCGGGAACACGCGGTATTGCCGTTGATTCCAGCAACAACGTCTGGGTGGGTTCCTACGGCACTCAAACCTACTTCTACGTCAACGGTGCCACCGGCGAGATTATCAGGAGTATCGATGTTTCCTCAGTCGGTCACCATCCCTATGGGGCCGTCCTCGACCCCAACGGCGTATTGTGGTCTTCCACTTGGCCTGATTGGCATGTGCTGAAGCTCGACACGGCCGACTACTCGTTCTCGGCCCTCGAACTGCCCCATCAATCGTATGGACTGGCGGTGGACAGGAGTAACCATCTGTTCGTGACCGGCCGGGACCAGTACCAGATGTCCCGGATCAACATCCTCGCCGACGAAATCGAATGGACCGTGGCCGCCAAGTACTCCAGAGGCATCGCCTTGACCGCAGACGCGAACCTCTGGACAGCGGATTCGAACGCCGGAACCGTTACGCGCTGGACCAACGACGGAACCGAGATAGAGGCAATTCCCGTCGGCAGCAATCCCACCGGTGTAGCCGTGGACGCCAACGGCTATGTGTGGGTCGTCAATTACGGTGATGAGTACGCCAAGCGAATCAATCCTGCCACCAACGCGGTTGACCTGGAGAAGGCGCTGATCGGAACCTCCCATTACGGCTATAGCGATATGACCGGCATCGTGGCCAGAACGGTGTCCACCCAGATCGGCAACTGGACCGCGGACTTCAGCTCAGCCGAGGCGGATACCGTCTGGGACTCCGTGGTGTGGGACAGCGACGAACCGGTGGGCACCTCTATAACGGTCAGGGTCAGAAGCTCCTCCGATAGGGTGACCTGGTCTGAATGGTTTGCAACGACCAGTGGAGCGGACCTCAGCGCGGTCCCGCCCGGCAAGTATCTGCAAATCGAGGCCACCTTGCAGATCCTTTCCGGGGATACGTCTCCAACGCTTTATTCCATCGAGGTGCTACCCGAGGACTAGGAGATGTCTCCGCGGCCGTAACCGTGCGAAGCCGCAGTCCAAGGTGGCGCACGAAGGATTACAGCAGGAGTCAGGGCGCCTACGACGGCCCCTGGCCCCTGCTCCGCGGCACAGCCTCCTGCGCGAAGCCCGGAACGAGCTCCGCTTTGGGGCGCCCCGGCGGTGCGGGAACTTATGACCGGGGGCTCGTCTGTCCAGCCGTCGAACCGCCGTCTGGAGTGGAGATCCGTCTCGGTAGTCATCCGGTTGACCGGCGCGAATCGGCGGCTAACGTAGAGGAACCTACGGGCGAGTGGCGGAAGGGCAGACGCTGGGGGCTTAAAACCCCCTGGGGGGTAACCCCCGTGCGGGTTCGAATCCCGCCTCGCCCAGTTCGTTCAACGTCGCTTCCGTCACCAAGGTTGCAGGCGAGCCGCAGTTGATTCCTCCGGATGCCGGTGTCCCGGGCCGCTTGTGCCCGGTGGGTCGAGAAACAGTAGGGTCCGCTGTGCAGACCATTCGAGTGTGCAGTTGTCTGGAGCGGTCCGCCTGGCGGACCCGACGAGGAGTCTCAACTTATGCGAAGTTTCATCGGTCGCGACATTCTGTCCTTGAAGGACTGGGAGCGGGCGGAGTTTTTCCGGGTGTTCGAGGTCTGTGACGAGTTGGCCCCCATCGCCCGGAGCCGACGCAACTCGGACCTGCTGGCCAACAAGACGCTGCTGACGGCCTTCTATCAGCCGAGCACCCGTACCCGGCTGGCCACCGAGGCGGCCATGCATCGCCTGGGCGGCCACGTGCTCGGCTTCTCCGACGCCCGGATGACCCGGGCCGGCGACTTCTATCAGGAGTCGATCAAGGACACCGTCCACATGCTCGAATTCTACGCCGACGTCATCGCCATGCGGCATTTCCAGCAGGGCACCCCGCACGAGGCCGCCCGCTGGGCGTCGGTGCCGGTCATCAACTGCGGCGACGGCTGGGGCGAGCATCCCACCCAGGTGCTCACCGACCTTTACACCATCTACAAGGAGCTGGGCACGCTCGACGGGCTGCACTTCATGTGCATCGGTGACATGCGCATGCGGACCATGCACTCCATGGGTTACGCCATCTCGCAGTTCGACGTAGAAGCCACCTTCATCGGCCCGCCCGAGATGTCGCTGACCGACGCTTTCAAGAAGGAGCTCGAGGACCTCAAGGTCCGCTTCCGCGAGGCCGCCAGCTCCGCCGACGCCATCGCCGATGCCGACGTCATTTACATGGAGCCGGTGGTCCAGGCCGACTACACCAAGCCGCGCGAAGAGACCACCGAAGACAAGGGCCTCACCCCGCCCGAATACCGTGTGACCCGCGAGCTGCTGCGCGACCGGGCCAAACGCAACGCGATCATCCTGCACTCGCTTCCCAGGATGGACGAGTTGCCCACGGATGTCGATCAGACCCGCCACGCCCGCTACTGGCAGGAGGCCTTCAACGGCGTGGTCACGCGCATGGCCTTGCTGTCGCTGCTCCTGGGGGCGATGGAGTAGTCCCGGATGCCATTCTGCGAAGAGGGAAAAAGGGAACATTCTGCTTTGTGGAATGAAGTAGTATGTCCGCTTTACGCCGGCAGGGATTCTCGTTCCACAAGTGGATGGGGCAGGCTTGGGATCATGGATCCGGCAAACGGCCGGCATTCACGGTGAAAAACCCACTTCCCCTTTGAATGGAGCGGTCTCTTGCGATAGACTGATGAACAAAAGTCCGGTAAATGGGAAATCTCAGTGATCATTGTTGGCGACACAGCGATGATCAAGATACTTGCATCCATCGCATTGATCCTCGGGGGTCTGATTGCCGTCTTCAACTGGCACTCGATCTACGCCTCACGTAGGTGCGGTAGATTTGTCTCCGCCGTCCCGCTTGTGGGAGGCGCCTTGCTTGTTATCGGCCTCTTGGGTTTCAGCCGCACTCGGCCTTACGCATGGCTTGGCGTCATCGCAGATTACGGTACTCTCTCCCTTCTCTGCGCTATCCCCCTGATGATACGGGAGGCCTGGCAGACATCCGCCGTGAACCTGCTACATAGGTTCATTAGCGAGGCTAACGGGCGTCATTGCGATATCCGACTGTTCAAGCGATCACGCTTCACCGTAAAGTGCGAACATGAACCACCGTTTCCTTGTAACGGGCACGGCGCCCTCGTCCAGTCATACGGTTTTGTCGGGGATTGGCATGAGCAGGAGGATGGCTTTCGTCTTGAGTCATACGCTGGTGATCGAGCGCTTGAGATCCACAGGTCCGGCGACAATTACATCACCAGAGAAATGGGCTATCCGTCGGACACAAAGTATCCCTACGACAAGCTCGACTCCCTTGAACTGACAAAGATCAAATAGCGGGTAGGGTGCGTCTTGACGCACCACAACTGGTCTGCGTACCTGTGGCGGTGCGGCAAGCCGCACCCTACCGGCTGTTGGCTGGGCACCTATGGTGGTGCGGCGAGCCGCACGCTACCAGTTGCCCCCGCGCGCGATAGCCGCTCCTTTCGGCGCCCAGGTTCCTTGGTCGCTGCGCTCACTCGGAACGGCAGTCGGGGCCGGTCATCCGCGATGCCGCGGCTCGGCGCGGTCCAGCGACTGGGTCAGCACGCCGGCCGGATGCTCGAAGCGGGTCAGCAGGATCATGGCCGCGATGACGTACAGCTTGTGCTGGGCTTCGTGATAGGTGTTGACCCGGTAGCGTTCGAACACGTCGGCGGAGACCTCGCCGGCTTCGCAGCTCACGTCGGTGATGTCGGCCGGTAGCGGGTGCATGTATAAGGCCTGGCCGCCTTTGGTCAGGCTCATGAGCTTGTCGGTGCACTCCCAGACTTCGTGTCTGGCGTTGTTGGCCAGGCACTCTTTTTCGAGCTCGTCGAGCTTCTGGGCCTGGCCGCTCCGCAGCAGAGCGGTACGCCGCTCCATGATCTTGTAGGGGGCCCAGCTTTTGGGGTAGACGACGTCTGCGTCCTGGAAGGCCTCCTCCATGCTGTGCATCTTCTCGAAGGAACCGCCGGATTCCCGGGCATGGCGGGCGGCGATCTCCAGCGTTTCGGGGATCAGGTCGTATCCTTCGGGGTGGGCCAACACCACGTCCATGCCGTACCGCGTCATCAGGCAAATGATCCCCTGGGGTACGGACAGCGGCTTGCCGTACGACGGGGAATAGGCCCAGGTCATGGCTATCCTTTTGCCGCGCAGGGCCTCGAGCGAGCCGAAGGTCTTGGTCAGGTGCAGCAGGTCGGTCAGGCTCTGCGTCGGGTGGTCCTGGTCGCACTGGAGGTTGATAACCACCGGTCGTTGCGGAAGCACGCCCTCGCGGTAGCCGTCCTCGACGGCTTGGGCGACCTGAGCCTGGTACTTGTGCCCCTCGCCCAGGAAAACATCGTCCCGAATCCCGATGACCTCGGTGAGGAAGGAGATCATGTTGGCCGTCTCGCGCACCGTTTCGCCGTGCGAGACCTGGGACTTGCTCTCATCGAGGTCCTGGGGGGTCAGCCCCAGCAGGCTGGCCGCGCTGGCGAACGAAAACCGCGTTCGCGTGGATTTGTCCCGGAAATTTGACACCGCAAGCCCGCCGTCAAAGACACGTGTAGAGATGTTGGCGCGGTACATCTCCTCCAGGGCCTCGGCCAACAGGAGGACCGCGTTCAGCTCCGCGGTTGACCGCTCCCAGCTCAGCAGAAAGTTCTTCTGGTAGAGTTCCGTCGCCAACCCATCGGCTTGGTCAAGCAGGGCTCGGATATTCCTATCTGCCATTCGACTCTCCTCTCTCATCGTCTGGTAAGGGACCAGCGCGGCCGAATCACCCACGCGGAGAGACAACCATGGCTTGCTTGTGTCTTTGGGTCTCCTTCAGGGTCTGTTTTCCCGTGTTGTTCACAATGGGTCTTCTCGTCGTCGCAAGCGTCGGTCCCCCACGCATCAGCGCCGCCGCCACTGCGCGGGGGGCAGTGTACCGGACTCGGCTGCGTTTCGTAATGTATAGACACGGGTATTTGAGACCCGGCTTGCTGACGGGAGCGGCGTGAGCACTCCCTGGGGGCTCTGCCCCCAGACCCCTGAAGTTTATCGCTTTGGGCCAAGAACAGGGGAGATGAATCGGACCGGCGAGTGCGGCTCACCAAGGTGTTGGATGCTCTTGGCGGCCGGGCAACGTGGTACCG
>Ga0114922_10003997_pt1 | contig 13700 bp, 14 predicted proteins | sample AartaG_FD_100975 | JGI IMG/M metagenome (GOLD analysis project Ga0114922, IMG submission 100975) | Deep subsurface microbial communities from Aarhus Bay to uncover new lineages of life (NeLLi) - Aarhus_00045 metaG | ecosystem: Environmental > Aquatic > Marine > Oceanic > Sediment | place...
GGAGAATATCCTTTTATCGGAGTTTAGCAGTGTCAATCTTCCCCTATCAATGCTATTCTGTATCCTATTAGGATAGGGTGGGCATCTCCATTGTGATTACCCACTCTAATCCGTGAAGAGCCAAAAATTCCATTTAAATACCATAATCCCCTAAAAATTATATCATAGGGGGTTATGGTTACAAAAATGTTCCGAATTTGTCTCATCTCGCAGCAGTAATCAATCATATGATCGTTTCCGTAGCATTTTGATCCAAAACAAACCGATTCCACTACCGATGACATAGTATGGAAAATCCCACCATGCAAATGAAGTCCCAATGAGGGTGCGACCGATGAATGTAGACCGAATGGTTTCTAACACCGGAGGATGCCACAATTGGCAGAATTCGAGCATTGACGTAATTCCTAAAACCCAGAAAGCAATCCAAAATCCCGAGGCTTGCGGCCAAACAAAAATAGCGACGAGACACCAAAATATTTCGTAAAACATCCCACCCACATAATCATTGAACCACCAGGCCGCATGTCCACTGTAAAACTTCGATGCGAATCCCAGGGGAACGATAACGAGCAAAGAATAGAGGACTTTTTTTCTGGATACTTTAATTCTATTTTTATTCATACAAAAATGTATTATTTTTTATCCTGAAGATCAAGGAAAAATGGGAGTGCCAAAAGTTGTATAAAAAGGGACACATTAATACCGAATTCGAATACATATTCAATTCTGAACCTTGGTAAAATATTGAGTAATGAATTAATCCTTAAATTATTTTTCAAACTGTAATAAAAAAAAATCTTGACTTTACCTCGTTTTTATCGTAAATTTTTTTATTGTAATAAATAGTCGTTCACCATAATAACACCCCATTAAGGAGGAAAAGATCGATGCAGAAAGTATCCATTTTATTCATGGCTTTACTTCTCGGGAGCATAATTCTATTTACGCATTGTCAACAGACAGAACTCACTTCGGCAAAAGTCTACATGAATCAATCCAACTATGACAAGGTCATAGAATTGTGTAATACGGCAATCGAGAAGGTGCCTGAGAATCCTGAGGCCTATTATGTCATGGGACAGGCTTATGGCCACAAGAAAATGTATATCGAGATGAATGATGCCTTTACGAAATCTCTTGAGTATTCCCAGAAGAATGCTGCCGACATTCAACAGCATCGTTTGAAGTATTGGATAGACATATTCAACAATGGTATCGCCTTAATCAAGCAGGATAATTTAACCGGTGCCATTGAAAAATTCGAGATTGCGACCAAGCTTTCACCCGAAAGAATCGATGCCTTTAAAAATTTGGCCTATGCCTATGGTCAGAACGATCAAGACTCTATGGCAATAATCACCTACCTGGATGCTCTTAAACAAGATCCAAACGATTTAGAAGTGAAGGGTTTTCTGGGTATGCTCTATTATCAAACAAAGCAATACGACATTGCCATTGAATCACTGCAGGAGGTATTGTCTGTGGCAGACCCACAATCGAAAGAATACAACGATGCGCTTTATCACTTGGCCTACTCTTATGATCTATTGGGCCGGTCGGATAAAGCCATTGAGGCGTATCAAACGGCACTACAGGCAGCACCTGACGATAAGGATCTGATGTTCAACATGGGCCGTCTCTACTTCATGCGGGCCGATTACAAAAGTGCCATCGAAGGTTTTCAGAAAGTACTAACTGTGGATCCGGATGATTTCGATGCAAATTTCAATATCGGTATCTCCTATATCGGCATCGCCGACAGCCTGTACGATGAAGCCAGAAAGATTGATGATCAGGGGAATCCTGTATTCAAACAAAATGAGATTGATGAAAAGAAACAGATGGCTAAGGAAAATTTTGAGAAATCCATTCCTTACCTCGAAAAGTCCACCCAGATCGAACCAGACAATCCCAACCCATGGTTATATCTCGGTAAGGCCTATGTTCGTAACGGAATGCCTGAGAAAGGACAAGAGGCCTTTGATAAAGCCGAAGAATTAAAATGATGTAGTAATATTTTAGCTCGATTCTGAGAAAATCGAAAGGCCGAGGATATTTCCTCGGCCTTTTTTACTACCAGTAAACGATCCGGGTCTTTGAATCGTATTTTCTTATGAGATCACATTCCGGAGAATGCCATTGATCGATGAGATTGGAATTATCCAGGAGTGCTTGGCCGGAAATATTGAGGATTTTGGGATTCTTGTGAAAAAATACCAGGCTCTCCTCATGCGAACGGCCTATCATTTCCTGGGCAATTGGGATGATGCCAAAGATGCAACTCAAACAACTTTTATCAAAGCATATCGTTCTCTGTTCTCTTTCCGTCAGGATCGGCGTTTTTCGAGTTGGCTCTGTCGAATCCTGGTCAATGATTGCCTTGATCGTCTCAAGTCTGCCCATCGGAAGTACAAATCTCCCATGGACAACCCGATACGGGATAAAGACCCATCTGATCCACTCAGTCGATTGGCTGAAGAAGATCTCATTCGCCAGGCGCTTAGCAAGCTTCCAAAGAAAAGACGCCGGGCTTTTATCCTCGTCGATCTGGAAGGCTTCTCCGGCCCGGAAGCGGCCGAAGTCCTCGGTTGCTCAGAATCCACTGTACGAGTAACCGTCATGAAAGCCCGGCAGCAACTACGAAAGATCTATATCGAATTAAACGAATCTTAGGAGGAACCCATGCACTGCCGCAAGATTCGGGAATGGCTCGTTAAAGAACCGGAATCATTATCCGGACATCAACGGGAAGAGCTCTCAAATCATCTCAAAACCTGTGATAAATGCAATCTCGCATTTCAGCATTTGGCTAATCTGAAAAACGAGATCCGGAGGGCGAAAGAAACAAGCGTTCCACAAGAGCTTATCCAGGATATTTGGCAGAATGTACGGTTGAATATCGAGAAAGAGCCGATATTGGTCAAACCGAAATTCCGGAGCCTCCAATTCCGTCGTCATCCATTAGCGGCATGGGGGATCCCATCTTTTGCCGTTCTATGTATTCTGTTCATATTTCTCTTAATAAAACCGTGGAATGCGTTATCCCCTGAAAATGACCTCAAGCCTACATCTTTAGACGTTGCCATCGAATCGGCTCAGATCGATGGGAAACCCGCACAAATTTCTATTTTTGAAATAAGAAATCCTGATATGACTTTTATCTGGTTAGATAAGAATGAGACGGACAATGGAGGATAAAATAATGATAAAAAGATGCAATAATATTTTATGGGGTCTTGCCATTTTTGCTTCGGTTATCCTGTTCATTCCAAAACATCTCTATCCTCAAAAGAAATCACCAACAGTCGTTTTTTACACTGCCTACATCTTCGAAGCAAAATCCAACGGCGATACGCTTGAATTCCCTTTGATGCCCGAAGAAACGGCAATCGCCACATTGGATAACATCAGTGAAACGGCCAATGGATATATGGAAAAGCTCCGTTCGATTTACTCATATCAGCATTTCTCTTTCCTGGCCATGATTGGAGGTGCTTTCACCGTGGGATTGGAAGCGAGGGATGGCATTATGGATACAGGCACACACTACGGTGTCAAAAAACATTTTATATCATTATCGGCTTCCTGCAACTCGGGACCTCAAGGTGACTTACTCCCCATTCGAATTGAAGTTCAACTCGACACGACCACAGAAGAACAGCAGAAATTTCCGGATAAGAACAGAATATATTTCTTTAAAACATTGTGTACCGTGAAACATGCTCATCCTCTCGTCATCGGAAGACCTCTACAATTTTACAAGGGGCATAAACAGGCCATGTTCATCGTATTCACACCTTTCTTCCAACAACTCACACACGCGAATCAATATGATCATGTCGTCGCAAATTATCGAAAAGTGATGACACTTACAGCTGGCAGGCATGATCTGGGCGGACGACACCTCTTTAAAAAAATCAACCAATACTTCGAGACGAAACTCAAGAAAAAAGATACAATGAATTATGACGATATCATTGCGTCCCTTCCTGATGCGCCTCCCCCACCGCCACCTTCTCGGGTTAGAGATGATTCTCCTATTTTTGTCCCCCATGACAAAAGTCCGGAACCCATCGGAGGATATGCAGCAATCCAACGCAATCTCAGATATCCCGAGATTGCCCGAAAAGCAGGAATCGAAGGTAGGCTTAGGGTCTGGGCAAAAATCAACGAACAAGGGGAGGTCATCCAGACGAGAATATTGAAATCTCTCGGTCCCAACGGCTGTGATAAAGCGGCCATGCAGGCCGTCAGTTCGGTAAAATGGAAACCTGCTATGCGGGGAGATAAACCCATAACCGTCTGGATCGCAGTCCCAATCGATTTTCGATTGAAATAAGTTTCTCTGCGTCCTCCGTGATCTCGGTGGTTTACAATTAATATCAAACTCTTAAAAGGAGGGTAAAAATGGGCATGAAAAAATTCCTTATGTTAATGCTGATTCTAGTGCTTTCAAGTATGCTTCTCTTCTGGGCATGCTCTGAAAAGAAAGAGAATCTCGTAACACAGACATCGGATGAGTCCGGAACAATGAATAAGTCAAAGGCACCACCACCTCCTCCACCTTCGGCAGAGGAAGGAGAAGAATTCGTAGAGTACGATGTTGCACCTAAACCAGTCGGAGGGTATGGAGCCATTACAAAACATCTGAAATATCCGGAACTCGCCCGAAAAGCGGGGATACAGGGACGCGTCCTGGTCGCGGTGAAACTTGACAAGGAAGGGGACGTCATAGACACAAATATCAAAGAATCCCTCGGCCCCAATGGATGCGATGAGGCGGCCATGAACGCCATTAAGTCCGTTAAGTGGAAACCGGCAATGAAAGATAACAAGCCTGTAGATTTCTGTTGGGTATATGTACCCATTGAATTCAAACTGAAGTAGTCTGTATCTGAACACATGTTCATTTGAAAAGGGTGGAGTGTATCCAATCCACCCTTTTCCTACCGGAATTTGGCAGCATCGTCCAGAGAAACTTGTCTCGAAATCTTCTGATAGATTAAAATTTGGTTATCGGTATGCTAATCGCCACGGTAAGTTACCAATCCGTTAAAGCGGCGTTGATGAACCCAGTGGATAGTCTGAAATATGAATAGATCTCGAACAGATTGGTCAGTACTTTAAAATAGGAAACATCATGAATGAGGAAATAGTCTCATGATGAAACGGTATACGTTCATTATAATATGTATGATAACACCATTACTTTATGCCCAAGAAAAGAATCTCGATAAATTCTATAAATTCTTCATGTATAACGAATACGACAGTGCCCGCGTATTTCTCCAACGGAAGCTCCAGGAATCCCCGGATAATCCACAATTCCGTTATTATCTCGGCAAGACCTATTTCGCATTAAAACAACCCGCAAAGTCCATCCAGGAATTGGTAAAAGCACTGTCAGACAAACCTTCCGATGCGAAGATCCATGATCTCATCGGCCGGGCCTATGAAGAGCAGGGGATGACTTCAGAAGCCATTGAGGCGTATACGTCGGCCATCCGATGGAATCCCCTTAACCATCCAATACAATTAAAACTGGGATCCCTCTATTACAAACAGCAAAATTACGACGCATCCATTGCCGTATTAAAGAATGTTATTTCAAAAGACTCCACGCTGATGCAGGCCTATTATCTTATGGGGCGATCCTATATTAAAAAAACAGAATTCGACAGTGCCATTTCTGTCTCAACCCAGGCAGTCGCATTGGATAGTGTTCATTTCCCGAATTTATTAAATCTGGGTGTTGCCTATTTCAATCTTGACATGTTTGATGAGGCCGTTAAAATATTGGAGCACGCCATACAATTGAGTCCCAGATCAAATGAGGCGAGATACTTCCTGGGACAAACCTACTACCATCTCGATGAAAAATTCAATGCCATCAACCAACTCGAAACCCGTGCATCAACGAGCAGTGCCTATCGATTAAGGGCCCTCAAAACCCTCGTGATGATCACCTATTACCTGGAGGACACACAGAAATGTATCAGCACGGCCGAGGAATATTTATCAATAAAAACGAATGAATACCTCAGTTTTGTCCATTATTATCTGGCCAGGGCACTTTCCGATGAGGGACGACACGGTGAAGCCGATGAGGAATTTAAGAAGACAGTGAAGCTATCCAATTTACCTTTTATCAATAGTACATATTTCTTCAGGGGATTGAACTATTACTATCAAAAGAACTATCCCCGAGCAATCGTACTCTACAAGAAAGCCCTCACCCTGGATCCGAAATTCGGATATGCCTTGTACAACCTGGCCATTGCTTATGACGACTACTATAAAGACAAACAACCGGCAATACGGTATTACGAAAAGTTTCTCCAACTCTCCCAAAACACCGAACAATATCCTGACATGGTAAAAGCGGCTAAGCAAAGGCTGACTAAATTAAAGGAGCAGGCTTTTCTCAGTGAGTATAAGTGAGATCAATTCCTCGTTCCCAGCGTCCCGCTGGGAATGCAGACCGAGCGGCTCCGCCGCTAGTAGTCAACTCATTCATTATGCCCATCACCAGCACCCCCTTGACATTTTTTACTTGACTTTATAAGATTACATTTGGGTTGTTTTTCTCTCACCGAATCAAGCCGGACAAACAGAAATAAAGATAACGATATCGAAAACAAACCAAAATTTCAAAAAGGATCGACCCACTTTTATCCTTCGACAACAACGACTCAGTTGAATATACAATGGGGTTTGTTAAATTACAATGCGATAGCATTTGGGTACCCCCATTTAAAAACCATTTTCTTTCAACAAGAAGGACTGGGTATGGGTGGCGTCCATTATAGACTGATGTATATTGATTCAACCGGAATCTTCCGAACTTTACCCGACTGGTATAGGTTATATCCTTTAATTAAAAGCCAGTCCGGAGCACAAAAATGGCAAAAATATGGATTGGCTGAAAAACCACGCATTAGAATCAGTGGTTACATTTTAGGTGGTATATACGTAGGGAAGGCAGTAAAAGATAATTAGCGCGGTTCCACCGCGAGGTGTTGATCAGAATTCATTCATGAAGCGTTCTCTCCCCCAGCCCCATCACCATCCAAACTTTTCTTCAAAGCTGCCACAGCCCAGGAAGGATTTTGAAAAAACATATCCCTATCCAGCACAGTGACGGCTAAATCCGGAGTGGAAAAAACTTTTTTATCTCCCTTCTTCCTCACCAGGAGAATAACGGGCTTACCAGGTTCCTGCTGATCGATGACATTTAAAATCTTCCATTGCTGACCATCGAGAAAATCTACATCAATGAGGAAAAGATCATAAACAACCTTTTTTATCTTTTTTTCAAGATCTCTCTGGGAGGTTAAACACTCAACGCAAAATCCCGAAGTTTCCATTGTCTTATGGATCTCGACAACTTTTCCCTTCTCTCCGAAAAAAAGGAACCTTCTATTATTTCTAATGATATTATTTTTATTCTTGTCGTCTTTACCTCTCTGTTCCTCTTCACGAAGGACTCGTACCAATTCTCTAACAGTAAAAGGTTTTATCAGTTGGGGACAATCCAGGCTTTCTACCCTTGTTTCCGATCCATCTCTAAATCCGTAGGCAGACATCAATACAATTCCAACATCGGGATAATTTCTACGGACACGGGAAGCCAATATATATCCATCCATCGGCCGCATACGGACATCAGACACAAGGATATCACAAGGATACTTCTCCATGATCTTCAGAGCCTCTGGTCCACTCTGGGCCTGTCTGACGATAAATTTGTTTCGCCGAAGTCCGATAGACAATGTTGTAAGAACATTCTTTTCGTCATCGACAAGAAGAATTCGGGACATGCAGATCCCCTCCGATAAAGATCCAAAACCCATTCACGAACAAAATGACAAATACCATGCCAAATTGTCGCTCTTTTCGAAATATTTGAGAATCCTGTAATAACAAGAGTTTATCTATAATTAGAAAGACCATTATTGCTTGCCGCTTATCTCGCAGCCGGCAAAAATTTCATTATAAAATTTGCCGTGTTACAGAATGAATACGTTGAAAAATAAGAGCTGTGACCAATTGAATAAATGGTAAGTGAAATTGGATTGATTTGATATTTGGTAGGATCTATTTGAAGAGTGTCTAAAGTGAACTACTCTTTCCTCTTGGGCTCAATGCCGTAACTCTTCAACTTTCTCCACAATGTTGTCGTCGATATACCGAGAACGTCTGAAACCTTCTTTTGATTCCATCCATACTTTTCCAGTGCTTTGAGAATGTAATGTTTCTCTAAATCCTCTAATGTCTTTTCTCCAATATCTTCATCAGACTCTTGTCCAGCCGATTGGATTTCACGAATCGATACTGGTAAATCCTCAGGTAAAATTACGTTCCGGTTCGTAAGAATCACGGCCCGTTCCAACACGTTCTCCAATTCCCTCACATTACCGGGCCAATGGTATCCGGTAAGGATCTTCATTGCGTCCGGAGAAACCTGATCGATTTTCTTTTTCTTTTGAGTTACATTCTTCTCTAGAAAGTAACTGATTAATAGTGGAATATCATCCCTCCGTTTTCTCAACGGCGGCATATGAATGGGAATCACGTTCAATCGATAATAGAGATCTTCTCTGAATCGTCCTTCCTCAATTGCTTTTTCGAGATCCTGATTTGTTGCTGCCAGGAGACGGACATCTACATAAATCGGATCATTTTCCCCTACTCTGCGAATCTCACCATCTTGAAGAAAACGGAGAATTTTGACCTGGGTTGAAGGAGCCGTCTCTCCGACTTCATCAAGGAACAGAGTTCCGCCATTGGCTTCCTGAAACAGCCCCCGTTTATCCCGAATGGCGCCGGTAAAAGCCCCCCTGACATGGCCAAAGAGCTCACTCTCTTGAAGATTTTCTGGCAGCGCTCCACAGTTGATCGTGATAAAAGAACGATTTTTTCGACGGCTATTGATATGAACGGCTCTGGCAACCAGCTCCTTACCCGTACCACTCTCTCCGGAAATAAGAACCGTGCTATCCGTTGGGGCCACTTTAATTGCCATGGAAAAAACATCCATCATCTCATTTGAATTACCCACAATGTTCTCGAACCGGTATTTTTCCTTTAACTCCTCCTGAAGGTGTTCCACCTCGGTCAATAGTTGTTTTCTTTCCAATGCCTTGCCTACGAGAATGACAAATTCCTCTTTATCGAATGGCTTCTGGATGTAATCATAGGCACCCAATCTCATCGCTTCCACACCACTCTCGACTGTGCCAAAACCTGTCATCACGATGACTTCGGTCAAAGGATTGATGTTCTTGGTCTCTCGGAGTACTTGCAGCCCATCTATGGGTTTCATCTTCAAATCAGTGATCACCAGATCAAAAAATTTCGTCTTTAGTTTCTCTACGGCCTCCTTTCCACTGGAGGATTCCTCAACACGATAACCTTCCTTTTTAAGAAACATAGAAATGGTTGAACTTACAGATTTTTCATCGTCAACAAGAAGTATATCAGTCATAATTACCTATCCTTCGATCCTATTGCTCTTTACTCTCCCTGGATATCGGTAAAACAACAGAGAAATTTGTGCCAACATTCAGTTCGCTATCAACAAAAATATCTCCACCATGGTTATTTACAATGCGTCTACAAATTGCCAAACCCATACCGGTTCCCTTTTCCTTCGTTGAATAAAACGGTTGAAATATCTTTGAAACCTCCGCCTCTGATATCCCCTCCCCTGAGTCAGCAATAATAAACCGAACATACTCATTTGACATCCTTTTCTCTCTCTGCGTCTCAATAGTTAAAACGCCACCCTCTTGAACAGCATCCAAACCATTTAGTAATAAGTTTGTAATGATTTGCTGGATCTGATGTCGATCCAAAGAAATGAGAGGCAGGTCATCATCATATCGTTCTACCCATTTCACTTGTTTTTCGTTCCAATCTTTGTGGCGCTTAACCACATCCTTGAGTAGTTGATTGATATCTTCCTCTTGAAAGGTAGGTTTTTTGGGCCTGGCAAATCGCAGAAAATCATCCACAATGGCTGCTAAATGGTCAGATTCTTCCTTCACCACATCCAATAATTGTTGTCCTTCTTGGGAAATTCTAGGCTCGTCTTTTAACAGACTAACGGAATTGGTAATAGCAACCAATGGATTGCGGATTTCATGAGCAATGCCGGCAGACAACTCTCCAATGGCAGCCAACTCTTCACTTCTGAAGAGACATCGCTCAAGCTCCCGCTCCCGAGTCATGTCGATTAGGGAAACAAGGATATCAGAAGCACCAGGGATTTGTGCCGTCGTCACATGGACCTGTTTCACCACACCTTCTTTATCGGTAAATGGTGTCTCCCAACTCTGAGGAGGCTTTCCCAGGCTTTTGCCTTTCTTCTTCCCTTGCCCTCTATCCATAAAGAATGATGACAGTGTCATCTCCCCGATGAGTTCATCGCGATTATAGCCACTCAATGTTTCAAAAGCATGATTTACCAAACGAAATCCCTGGTTTTCGTCAACAATGACAAAACTCGTTCCGGCCGCTTCAAAGAGCGTCCTGTATCTGACTTCTGAAGTCTTAATTTGTTCATAAAGTTGAGCATTCTCAATAGCAATCGCCGCTTGTTCAGCGACACTAATCAGCGTCTTGACATCCTCTTCCTCGAAATCCTTATCTGTGACGTGGAATACGCCGATAACACCAAGCGCTTTTTCTCCGCTAAGGATGGGCACATATCCGAAGCTTTCAGCTTCCAGTTTGCGCAGCCATATTTTGAAATCATCATCGGGTACGTCCTCAACGAACTGAAAAATGACTGGTTTTTGTTCAAGCACCGCACGAACGGCCGGATTATGAGATTCAGAGCCAATCAAATAACTCGCCTGCACACCTTTGGTTCTTATACCCTCACCGAATCCTACTTTCCCCTGGAGGTTCGTTTCATCCTCTACTAAACCGATCCACGATTGATCAAATCCCAAAGATTGTACTAGAACTTTTGTGATGTCTTGGAGCACTTCATCCAACGTTCCCAATTGCCTCGTTACGGTGATGGCCTGGCTTATCGTAATAAATCGTCGTGCCCGCATTGCTGCCTGCTCATGGGTTAAGGCATTCCGGAGTGCCGCTCCAATCCAGTGCCCCATTTCGGTGAAGAGTTGTTGTTCTTCTTCTGAGAATATCCGAGGGATCCGTGTATAAACGCCTAACACACCTAAAACCTTGCCTTCACTGAGAAGAGGAATTCCACCATAGGAACTCAGTTTTTCCCGATTCACAATTTTTGCATCCACCCGCTCATCTTCGGCCAAGAGCCCGAGGAAAAGGGGCGTCTGGTTTTCGACAATGTAACCGGCTAATCCCTCGCCTATCTGAAGCGTCCCAGTCCCGATATATTCTGGTGATAGGCCACGCTGCGTTTTTAAAAAGAGCGTTTTTTCCCCATTGGCTAAAAGATATACCTCCACACCTGTCACATCTTTAAAGATCTCCGATATTTTTTCCACGGTGTTACTCAGAACATCTTCTAACCGAAGGCTCTGATGAACAGAGAATGCTAAATCATTTAAAACTTCCAGATCTCGATATGCTTTTTCTGCGAGATCCTGTTTTGAGGGTTCCTTTTTTACTACCGTACCCATTCAGACGATTTCTCCATGAGTTAATTCTATGCACTAATATATATTGATGGACCAAAAGCTCCAAGCATGGCATCCGTAATTGCGCCCACAATAATATAGATCAAAAACATGGCTATAATGACGACAATAGTATAAGCCAATGATTTTTCTTTTGGCGTACCCATGACAATGGGAAGACCTATGTACAGAAGATAAAGCCCATAAAGACCGGCGAGTGTTGTTAAAATTCCCAATGACGGTATGATGAGTAAAATGCCCGCCGCAAAATAGGGTGTATAAGCATATACCGATAGCTTGAAGCCTTTAACATCGTCCTGTTCCGCACCAAATTTTGGAGCTAAAAAGCTAATCACTTTGCCCATAAGCCATACACCGGCCACCGTCATCACAAACCATAGAATGGAAACAACCAATGATTCCCCAAAAGAGAGACGAATAACACGACCGAACCGAAAGGGAATCCTCCATCCAATGATCCACTTTCCCAAGAACGAACACACTGCTGGAATTGCAGCTAAAACGAGAAGGTATTCTTTACCCAGCCCAATGATGGTGGTTTCCTCCCCACTGATCGTTTCCCATGTTTCCCTGGGTTTGAGAACAATCGCTTTCACACGTTCGATGATTTTCTGCATACCTACCTCCTTTTACGAGACCAAACAAATACCCTATTTTGTCCTTTTAATTATATGATAACCTAAATCTGTGTTGACGACTCCACTGATGGCTCCGACTTTGAGACGGAAAACCGCTTCCTCGAACTCGGGGCGTAGATCTCCTCGACCAAAAACACCTAAATCTCCACCTTTCGACCCACTGGCCCTATCAATCGAATATTGCTGAGCCAATTCCTCAAAATCCGTACCATTAATGATTTGCTGTATGATATTCGTGGCCTCTTCTTCTGTCTTCACTAAAATGTGGCTTGCCCTCACAGCGAAACCACGAACTTCTGTAGGATCCGAAGTCAACGATTCTGCCCATATCCAACCGGTAAATTGAACCTTGACCCAGTTGGATTGTCTCTCTAAAACCTTTAGATTAGTTCCGGCAAGGAATTCTCCAATCTTTTTCCCTTGTGGTGCTATTCGCACATTCTCTTTCTCTACTTTGACATATAAATCCTCTTGCTGACTAAATGTTTTAATACTGAAGCTCAGAATTAAGACGACGAGCCATCCTAATTTCTTCATCCTTATTTGCCTCCTCTTAGAAAATCAAGCAAGTCATTTCATTTTGAAAATAATCAATTTCCCTGAAAATTTCAAGCTATTTTCATGAAAAAAGCCAAAATAACCTCATTCCGCGTTTAAAAAACCGAATTTATTTAATAAGCTTCGCCATTTTCTTGAAATCAGCAGTTCCCGCTTCTTTTAAGAGCTCAAAAAGAACCATCTCCGTAGTTGACACCTCAATGTCATGAACGACCATTCTATTTAATGCAGCCTCATAGTCCTCATTATTACGTGAGGAAAGGGCATCCCGAACCACGGAAACCTGAAAACCATCAAATACAAGATCCATGGTCGTCTGCCAGACACAGACATGACTCTCGATACCACAGAGCACCAATTGATCGATCTTTTGTTTTCGGATCGAACGGGTCAATCCTTCAATACCACAGCAACTGAATGTGAGTTTCTCCGGTATCTCCACACTTCCCAGGGCTCGTTTGATTTGAGTCACTGTTTTCCCGATTCCTTCCGGATACTGTTCCGTTATAAAAATTGGACATTTTAAAATTTTAAAACCTTTAATCAACCTAACCGCATTCTCAACCACTTTTTCCGGTTCAGCCATTACGGCAAGTATTTTTTTTTGAATATCAATGACCAAAAGGCCGGCCCGATTTCTGTCTAACAAAATGGGATTTCGAGGCATATCATCCTCCTTATTTAAAACTTATGCAATTTTCATCACGAATGGTGATTTATTCTACTTTTATCAATATGATAGATGAAAATACCAAATACCAAATATCAAAATTCAAATAACACATTAATCCCAAACAACCTCCCTCCACAAATCTTCCAATTTTTCCCGATTTCGAATGAGCCGATACGATTCTCCATCGACTAA
>Ga0114922_10003998_pt1 | contig 13697 bp, 10 predicted proteins | sample AartaG_FD_100975 | JGI IMG/M metagenome (GOLD analysis project Ga0114922, IMG submission 100975) | Deep subsurface microbial communities from Aarhus Bay to uncover new lineages of life (NeLLi) - Aarhus_00045 metaG | ecosystem: Environmental > Aquatic > Marine > Oceanic > Sediment | place...
GATGCACCATCAAGTATTATTTCGTATACACAATTATCTTTTTCTCCTAATAGGGAGTTGTCGATTTTCTGTCGGAGAGTTGGGCATAAGGGATCATTTGTTGATGCGTTTAAGAAACTATAGGCTGAACCAACTTTAGAACCTGAACGCGCTATTCCACCTGGAAAAGGGGTTATGATATTCTCTAAATCTTTAATAGCTTCAATAGATTTTTCAGAAGCCTCTAATGTGGCTTTCTGTGTTTCACCATATATTAAGAAATTACCTCCAGCGATTCCTTTTCCGACTTTGAAAACGCTCTGTACTTCAAATTCTCCATCCATAACAGGAATTTTCCATGCTTCGAATGGATAAGATCCCTCAATTTTTTCCTCAAATTTATCTCCAAAAAATTTTAATTTATACCCAGTCTTGATTTCAAAATCTTTTTCTGGAACGAGAGAGGTATTCAAAGCGTCAAAACAAGCTGTAGTTGGGCAAGTTAATATACATTGCCCTACTCTGTTTAGCAACACTTGATCCATCTTATCTTTTTTAGTTTTAAAAAACATCAAGGCAACTCCTGGACGATTATCGGGAGTTTTGTCCGCTGGGACATACACATCAACTCCTGCTTCTGCATCACAGTGGATTGTTGATGTTCCGTAGCCCGTTGCGATTTGACTGGCAATTTTTACCCATTTCTCATTTATTGCAGTAACTAGAATTCTAGTAAAAACCGCTCCGAAGGCTTCGCAAAAAGTATCTTCTATCTCCACTCCATTTAATTCCATTTTCTAATCAACTTTTTATATTATATCTAAATTTGATAATAATTACAATTTTTAATAATTTAAAATAAAAACTAAAAACGTTAATTAATTATCAATCAAAAGAACTAATAGAATTTATCAAAATATTGTTTAATAAATTTAAAGTTGTCAAAAATGAGTGAAGAAAAATTTTTGAAGATTGGAATTCTAAAAAATGGGACAATTGGTTCTTCGCTATTGCTTGCTTTTTTACTGGATGAAAGGGCTGAAGCTACTCGAATTAAAGTGCGAGAAGTTACCTCGGGAGCGAAGATGAACCCCCCAGAGGAATGCGTAGAAACTATGAGAAAATTGTTGGAGTTCGAACCTGATTTAATCTTAATGTCCAGCCCAAACGCAGCATTAAAAGGACCAAAAGCAGCAAGAGAATTAGCAGGGGGTATTCCTACTATTGTAATCTCTGATGCTCCAGCAAAAAAAGCCATCGAAGAATTTAAGGAGAAAAACATGGGTTATATTATCGTAGGTTGTGATTCTATGATAGGAGCAAGACGTCCATTTCTAGACACTATCGAGATGAGTTGTTTCAATTCAGATCTATTAAAAGTTCTAACGATTACTGGTGCTTTTAATATTATAACTAACGAATTAAATAAAGTTATAATGGATATGTTAGAAGGGAAGGTGCCTACTTTACCTCAGATTGAAATTAATGCTACTAACGCTACGGAGGCAGCAAACTTTTCAAACCCTTACGCCCAAGCTAAGGCTATTGCCGCCTTCGAATTAGCAGCCTCAGTTTCTAAGATTACGGGGAGAGCATGCTTTGTTTTAAAAGATAGAGCGGAATATATGCCGTTATTGGCTGCAGCTCACGAAATGATGAAAACTGCTGCTGAATTATGCACACAAGCTAGAGAAATAGAAAAATCTAACGATACAGTATTGAGAACGCCTCATCATGCTAAGCAACATCTTTTAACCAAGAGAAAATTCCGCGAAAAAGAAGCTTAATTATTATTATTAAAATATATTTTTTATAAAATTCTTATTTTTTTAATTTAATTTCTTATAATAGGCAATAATACTAAAAAAATCTTTTAAAACAATTTTTGGATTCCCTTTATCCCAGATTTTAATAAATATATCAATGTTTCTATATATTGTCTATTAAATGAGTCTTTCTCACGAATAGCATAATACACATTTAAATATTCATTTAGTTGTGTTTCTTTTTCAATTATCTCCGCTTCAAAGTAACCTCGAGAAAATTCAGATATAAATTCACTTTTAGAAGATAAAACGCTTTTATTTCTAAAACTATTTACTTCATTAACCAAACGTATCACCAATTTGTACACCTTATAATTTTTATTAATTTTATTTACCTGTAAATATCTTCAACAGTTTCTTTAATAGTTTCTTTATAAGCCCTTTTAGCTTCAATTGCGCCTAATTGTACTTTTTCTATTGCTTGTTCAAAATCAGCTTGAGAAATTTTAACCTTTTTATATGAATCTAGATCTTGAGTATCTATATTATCGTCAAAAACACCACTACGAATGGCTAAAAGTGTGGCTTCTTCGCAGATTGCTTTGATATCCGCTCCTGTATTTCCTTCTAACTTTTCTGCTAGTTTTTCAATATCAATATCATTATCTATCGGACGATTAGCGATGTGTATTTTAAATATCTTAATTCGAGAGGTTTTATTTGGCAATGGAACTTCTATATGCCTTCCGAATCTTCCTGAACGTAGAATAGCGGGATCGAGAATGTCAGGTCTATTTGTAGCCGCTATTAAAATGACATCATTTAATTCTTCTAAACCATCCATTTCTGTTAAAAGTTGCGCTACAACTTGTTCAATAACCCTTGAACTTGAAGAAATAGATCTTCTTGCTGCGATAGCATCAATTTCGTCAAAAAATATAATACAAGGGGCAGCTGCTCTTGCTTTTCGAAATATTTCTCTTACCGCTTTAGCACTTTCACCAACCCATTTTGATAAAAATTCAGGACCCTTTACTGAAATAAAATTTATTTCGGTTTCATGGGCAAGAGCTTTAGCCATTAACGTCTTACCGGTCCCAGGAAGACCAAATATTAAAATTCCCTTAGGAGGTCTTGATTTCATATGCTTATAGAATCCTGCGTACTTAAATGGCCATTCAACAATTTCTCTTAATTGCTGTTTAGCGTCTTCCAATCCGCCTATATCTTCCCAAGTTTCAGTTGGTTGCGTAACGAATACTTCTCTTAATGCAGATGGTTCAATACTGTTTAATGCTGTAATAAAATGTGTCATTTTGATTATTAAATTGTTTAAAATTTCTTCCGGTATAGGTTTATCTAAGTCAATATTAGGTATTATCTCCCTTATCGCAAGCATAGCCGCCTCTTTGCATAATGCTTTTATATCCGCACCGACAAATCCATGCGTTTTTTCAGCAATAAGATTTAGATCAATATCCTCATTTAGAGGCATTCCTCGAGTATGGATCAACAAAACTTCATAGCGACCATTAGTATCAGGAACTTTAATTTCAATTTCTCTGTCAAAACGCCCTGGTCTTCTTAGTGCTATATCAATGTTATTTACTTTATTCGTTGCACCAATAACTATAACTTCACCTCTCCCTTCTAAACCATCCATAAGAGATAAAAGTTGTGCCACAACTCTTGATTCAACCTGGCCTTTATTTTCTTCCCTTTTATGAGCAATTGAATCTAATTCATCAAGAAAAATAATAGAGGGGGCGTTATTTTTTGCATCTTCAAATTTTTTTCGAAGATTTTCTTCACTTTGACCAAAAAATTTACTCATTATTTCAGGTCCACTGATATTTATAAAATATGCATCGGTCTCATAAGCTACTGCTTTTGCTAGTAAAGTTTTACCTGTACCTGGAGCCCCATGGAGCAGAACTCCTTTTGGAGGTTCAATTCCAATTCTTTCAAAAAGTTCTGGATGTCTAATAGGTAGTTCAATCATTTCTCTAATCTTTTGAATCGCATCCTCTAAACCCCCTATATCCTCGTATGTTATTTTTCCTTGAATTTCTTCTAATCTATGTTCTAAATCACTAATTCCTTCATATGTTATTTCTTCTTTTTTAATTTCGTAAATTTCTTGAGTTGATTTTTCACTAAATAATATTTTTGTGTCAAGGCGAATTTTAACCGCTTCAGAATCAGGAGTGTAATTAACTACTACAATGTCAATTCTGCGTGCCATAGCGTAGAAGCTTAAGCTATCTCCTTTTGTTATTGCCCTATTTTCTAGTTTTCTAGCTAAAGCTTGAGGATCTCGCGGGATTAATGAATTTTCTAATCCAGTAAAGGTTATCGTATTGGCAATATCTACACTGATTTTTTTAATTTCAACAAGATCATCAATTGAGGCGTCTAAATTCCGTCTTAGAGAGGGATCCATACGAATAATCTTTTTTCCTTTATCTTCATTTTTTCCTGTTGACAAAGAAGCAACAGTGTTTTTATATACTACTGGATGGATGATTTTAATTACATCACCTACCTTGAGATTTAAATTTGAAACTATCTCGGGGTCTATTCTTACAATACCTCTCCCTGCGTCTTCTTTGAATGCGTCTTTAATCCTTACTTTACTTACAATCCCATCAATATTTTCAACCATTTTATTCCCCTCTAAACTAAATAACAAATCAATAAAAAAAAATTGAAAATTTAAGAATTTACATCTTAGATAACAAATTTTTAGCAACTTCGAACGCATATTTGTAATCAAATACCTTTGTACCTTTAGTTTTTGTTGCTTCTTTTAATATTTCTCCCTCCGAATTTGCTTTTAAACGACCTAATGCTAATGCTCCAATTCCAAAAATTCCAGGATAAATTTCTTTATTATCGTGTTTTGGTCTTATTCCTTCAATTCCATAAGGGGGAACTAAATTGATATCTACGACAATTTTCTTACCTTCTAGCCTTTCCATTAGATCGCTTGGTAAAACTTCTACACCAGCAGCAGCTAGAGACCAGATAATAAATGCATCTTTAGCAACATTATATCTTTGTTCTATCTCAGGCGCAAAAATTCCTTTAACTTCGGTTGCATCCTCCCCAGCTTCTTCGGTTATTTCTTTAGCAAGATTTTTTATAAAAGCTTCGTTAGATTTATCCCAAGTTTCAACTAAAAATATGTTCAACCCTTCTTTTGCGGCTAATATGGCAGCAATTCTGGCAACTGGACCTGCCCCATAGATTACGACTTTTTCTCCTTTTAAATCACTAATTTTATGTATATTTTTAGCGTCGTATAATGTCTTAGCTACAACTGCAGAAGCAGTAGTATGAGAACCCCTTGGATCTATTATTACAGGACATTCAAATGGAGGTACTAAGGATTCAATAACTTTCTTAGCAATTTTTTCCCCTTCCTTTACATCGGATCCCCCAATAAAAAACGTTGTAGGTGCTTTAGGTTTACGTGAAAATATAGCATCTTGGACAAGTTTAGGGACTTGATCCGCCGTCATTCTACTTATTGGCACAACAATATCAAAACCAGCATCGTAAGCCATGTTAATATCAAACGGAGAAGCGTTATCATCCGTGTCAAAAAAATAACAAATCTTATCTGACGAATCTTTTTTCTTTATTTTAATTGGCGTCAATTCTATTATTGATTTTTTCCCAAGAATACTTTCAATTTTATTTCCAATTTCATTATTTTGAGTAATTTTTCTCATCTCACATCATTAATTAAATCATAAAATTTAAAGAAATTATAACAAAAAAAATTATTTAGATATCTCAACTTCTACCTCTTCTTCATACTCTTTTTCGATTTCTGCGGTTTTAAAAGTTCTTTTGATTTTAATCTGTTCTGTATCGATGCCTAAATCGTTTGCTAACTTATCAAGACCTTCAAAGTGCCTTAAATCGCAAATAAATAACCCTTTTAATTTTTTCCCCTCAATTTCCTTAGCAAGGTTTAAAATATTCATCATCATCCAAGCCTCTCTAACTTTATATCTAATTTCATCTTCTTGTGAATTATAATCTTGTTTGAGATATTCCTTCCATAAAATTAATTGTTGGAAAAGTTCATCCTCGGAAGGAACAACACCTCTTTCTCTAATTATCTCTTCGATTCGCTCTTCAAGTGTTTGTAGCATATCTCTGTGTTCATCCAATGCGGCAGAAAGATAAAATTCCGCATTTTCAGAGATATCAGCATGTTTAAATCGAATTCCTTTCTTTTTGAATAAGGTTTTTAGAGGATCGTTAGGGTTTAGCGGGTCATTCCAAAAATTTGGTTTTTCTTCCAAAGCAAAATCAGGTGAATATTTGTCTATTAAATTATCGATAAGTTGAAGATATTCTTTGCTAATAAGATGTAAAGACCATAGCAAATCATCCTTTTCTTCTTTAGGAACTTCAAACCACCAATCTATTGGAAACTCGCTTTCTATCATGATAAGCTTTAGATGCTTATCTTTTAATGGCTTTAATTCTAATACTTCTGGCATATTTTCTCACTCCTTTTTTGTAATTAAAATATAATATTTTGAATTGTATGTTTTTTGGTATAAGAAATTACTTTTACTCCCAATTCTCTTAAATTTGCAACGACTTGAGGGCAAATATCCTCGCAAATATCCTCTTGAACAAAATGTACAAAAGAAACAACTTCATTTTCAAAATGATTTGCAAAATCTAACATTTTTTTTACGATCCACTGTGGTCTTAGCTTTAAGCTTAAAAAGATCTCTTTTTCTTGAATTTCTCCACTTAACATGTCGATCCAGTTTTTTAGACTTTGTCCTTTGAAAGATTCTTTATCACTCATATTGTCGTATTCTTCAAATAATTCATTTAGAAGTTCTTGTTTTTCAACAATCTCTTCGTAAAGATAACCCATTGCATAATCTGGAATATCTACTTGAATATATGGTATTCCAAGTTTATCTAATGTTTGTGCAAAAGGTGTTTTCTTAAACTCCTTCATAACTACTTGAAAATCTACGGTAACAAAATTAACATCTTTCTTTTTAAGAAATTCGGTTAATCTTGATGTGTTATTATTTTGAAAATACCTGCCATTTTCTTTTGAGGACATATACGCTATTATTTTTTTATTTTTTACTGGCTTCAAATCCAAAACATCCATTTAATAATACACCTCTTTTATTTCAACTTATTAAAAAGTTGTTTACCTAATTGAATTGTCATAAGCTTAAAATATAAAGAATTTGACAAGAAAATTTTTTAGCTTCTTGATAAGGAATATTGTCAAAATTGTTTTTAAAACAATTTTTTTAGTTAATTGGAAATCGTCATTTTTATTGATGGAATTCGTTGATTATATGATCACTTTTGATCACACATATATAGTTTTGCAACATATATTGTCATGAAGAAAAAATAATTTGTCAAAAAAAAGGTTTTAACAAAATAAATTTCGACTAAAAATTTAAAGGGAAAGCTCAAAAATGAATATTTATTCAATTTTAGCACATCCGATAAGAAGAAAACTCTTATACCTTCTCGAAGAAGAGGGTTTTATCCCCTATACCGATTTAATGGTGAAGTTAGGTATAGAACAAACAGGACAATTAAATTTTCATTTGAAAAAGCTTAATAATTTAGTAAGTAAAGACAAAAAATCGTATTATTTAAATGATGACGGTAAAAGAGTTTTAAGGATATTAGGATTAAGCAAAAGAATTTTATCTGGAGAGGAAATAGAATATTTAAAATCAAAAGGGAGCGAAATAAACAGAATAGGTGTTATCATCTGTAATTGTAATACAGAAATCTCAAATGTACTTAACATTAAATCCTTAGAAAACTATACAAGTAAAATAAATAATGTTGTTTCAGTAAAAATTCTTGATAATTTATGTCAAGAAAAAAACCAAGATAAAATTAATAATTGGATTACTGATAACTTCGTAAATAAAATTGTTATCGCTGCTTGTTCTCCTAAAACACATCAACATATATTTGAACGTCTTTTTCAAGATATAATTGATCATGCAAATATTGAGATTGCAAATATAAGAGAACAATGTTGTTGGGTACATTATTCAAGTAAAAAGCATGTTGATAGTCTTTTAACGCTGAAAAAAGCGCAATTACTTATAGAAGCCTCAGTTAGTAGAGTAAGTCTTCAAAAACCAATTAAAATAAAAAGAGTTGAAGTTGAAAAAAGTTGCGCTATTGTTGGAGGTGGGATTGCGGGTATGAACATAGCGTTAAACTTATCAAGGGCAGGTATCAAGTGTTATTTGATTGAAAAATCTCCTACTTTAGGCGGAAAAGTAGCAAGATGGCAAAAAGTTTCTAATATGGGAGATTGCTCTGCTTGTTTCATCTCTGAATTAATTGGGGAAATTGTGAAAGAAAAAAAAATCGAGATCTTGACAAACACGGAAATAATAAGTGTCTCTGGAGAAGTTGGCAATTTTACTATAGGTTTAATTAAAAAACCTCGCTATATTGATGAGACTAAATGTACAGGTTGTAAGCAATGCATTGATGTGTGTGCTCGAGAAAAAGTTAATATGTATGAATTTGGATTAACAAACAGAAAAATAATTTACTTTCCTTTTCACTACTGTTATCCTTATGTACCATTAATTGAAGATGAAGATATTAGAAATTGTCTTGAATGTGGAGTGTGTGAACGTGCTTGTGCAAATAATGCAATAAATTTAATAGAAAAACGCAAAGAATTAAGAATTAAAGTAGGCGCAAAAGTTATAGCTATCGGTTCAGATATTTATTCAAATTTAAAAGAATATAATTATGATCCACGGAATAATATTATAACGTCGGCAGAGTTTGAACGAATTTTATGTTCAGATGGCTTAACTGATGGAAAGATCGTAAGATTGTCTGATGGGAAACCAGTGAAAACATTATCAATTATTCAAGAAGTAGGATCTTCAAACTATCTATGTGAATATTCAGATATTTTGACCCTAAAGTATATAGATGTTATTAAAGTAAAGAACCCTAATTGTGAAGTTAATGTTTTTTACGATTTAGGTAAACTGAAAGAAAAAGACAAGATAATACTAAAATCTACTCACCCTAGATTTCTTTACGCTAATAAAGTATTAATCGAGACAAGAGAGAATATTAATTACATAAATGCTGATTCTATTGAGTTTCAGAGTGATTTGATTGTTTTAAATATTAAATTAATTCCAAATAAGGATCTGAAATCTTTAAGAAAGATTATGGACTTCACTTTAAATGATTATGGTTTTATGAGTGAAGAAACTTTAGCCTCTGGTATTTATGGTGTTGGAACAATATTTGGGCCATTAAATTATCACTCAACTATTGCAACCACCAATAACATAGCTTTGAAAGTAATATCACTTCTTTCAAATGATTATTTAATAACAGAATATACTGGAATAGAGATTAATGAAGACAAATGTGGATTGTGTTACCTCTGCGTTAATTCTTGTCCTTACAATGCAATAAGCATAATCTCCGAAAAAATTACTGTTGATAAGTTTAAATGTAAAGCTTGTGGTATGTGTGCTAGTGTTTGTCCTACTAATGCCATCGAAATGAATATAAATACGTCAGAAAAGATTTTAAAAACGATCGAAATTTTCTCAAAATTCAATAAAAAACCAAAAATCATCGCTTTTTGTTGCCAATCGTGCGGTTACGCTGCTGCTGACAATGCAGGATTAAAAAAATTGTTATATCAACCTAATGTTTTTATAATATCTGTTCCTTGTACTGGACGTATTGATACTGAATTCATTGTTAAATCTTTTGAAATGGGGTTTGATGGAGTTATGATTATTGGCTGTAGCAAGGATTCTTGTAGATATATTGATGGGATTGAAAAATTAAAAAAAAGAGTTGGGCTTTTAAAAAAGATTATAGGGCCAAAGTTAAGCAGACGGATAATAGTGATGGGTTTAAATGGAGTAGAAGGACAGAAATTTGCTGAAATCTCTAATAAATTCTATAATTTATTAAAGGAGGAGATTAAAAGTGAAGCTTAAATTTTTAATTACCTCTTTAACGTCTTGTACTGGATGTATATCGGCATTAATGTCGTTAGATGTATTTCCACAATTTCTTGAGAGAACGAAAATCGAATATTTTCCATTTATATCTGACAATTTAGAAATCAAAGAATGCGATATAGCGCTAGTAGAGGGTTGCGTATCCGAAAAAAATCAAATCGAATATCTTCAAGAAATACGAAAAAATGCAAAAAAATTATATGCATTAGGTACATGCTCAGCATTTGGGGGGATTCTTAGTCTCTCAAATAATAAAGATTCGCATCCTATTTCAAAGTTTGTAGACGTTGATGGGATTATACCAGGATGTCCTCCTCCGTCCATACTTCTAGGAAATTGTTTATTGAGGTTAGTAGAGAACAAGGAAATCAAGCTAAGCTTAAAAAATATGTGTTCAACTTGCCCTTTAAACAACCTCGCAAAATTAGATTTACCATTAACAATAGATAAGATTGTTCCAAGAAACGATGAAATTCGGTTTCCTGGAGAAAATGTATCGTGTTTTTTGAACAATGGGATTTTATGTTTAGGGCCCATTACTCGAGACGGCTGCGATCATCTCTGTATACATCAAGGATTACCCTGTGAAGGATGTTTAGGGCCGGTCTCAAAGGGGTTTACATCGAATCTAATCAATTTCTTAAGCCTTTTTAACCTTTCTAAAAATTTAAGAAACTATAGAGGGATATATTATAGGTTCTCAAAATTATTTGCAGGAGGGAAAGATTGATGGATAAAGTTGTAGAAGCATGCACAAGGGTTGAAGGATGTGGAAACTTAATCATTTATTTGAAAAACGATGAAATTTATCAAACTGAATTGAATTTTTCAGTATTTAGAGGATTTGAAAATATTTTAGTAGGCAAAAAGTTATTAGATATTCCAAAAATAGTATCTAGAATTTGTGGACTATGCCACGCATCTCAAACAATTGCAAGTTGCAAAGCAATAGAAAATTTATACGGAATAGAACCATCTCAACAATCCATTTTGCTTAGAAGGCTTTTGTTATCCGGAGAATTAATAAAATCGCACATTATGCATTATTTTTTCCAGTCCTTTCCAGATTTGTTGAGAATATTTGAAATTAATCCTTTAATTAAAGATCCCTATAATTTAATTAATTACAATCCTCATTTAACGACAAATGTTTTTAATTTAATAAAAATTGGTTCAGAAATAAATAAGCTAATAGGAGGAAGGGCGCTACATCCAATTACTCCGATTCCTGGAGGACTAATATTTAATCCGACTGGAAAGAGTTTAATTTCTATAGAGAAATATCTAAAAAAGGGAATTTATTACATAGAAACTATAATTGAAAATTTTATAGATCTATTTTCTGCTTTTGATCCTCCTACAGAATTTAATCTTTCTAATTCAATATATTTCGGCTTAAAGAATAATATGGGATTTGATAGGTATGAAGGAGACCTCAGAATTGAACAAAATGATACAACTTACGACGATTTTCAAGTGAAAAATTATTCAAAATATTTTGATAAAGACCCTAATCTTTATGGGATTGTGTTTAAGTCAAATTCGAAAAAGAAAATTTTAACAGGACCAATAGCACGCTATAAGTTAGCTCAAAATTATGGGATAGATAAAATATCCGAATATTTAAGCAATTTTGGAAAAAAATGGAAAAGCAATTTATTATTTTTAAACTTTTTACAATTAATTGAAATTTATTACGAAATTCAAAAAAGTGTTGAAATATTAGATACTACTTTACTAAAAAGTAAAACAAAACTTAAACAACTAAACTCAATAAAAAAATCAAATGGAATAGGGGTTATCGAAGCACCAAGAGGCATATTAATGCACCATTATCATTTAAATAAAGCTAAAATCGTTGATCAAGTGAAGCTTTTCATTGCAACCGAAATAAATTTGCCTATTCTTAACAAAATGATCACTGAATATGCCAAAAAGCTATATGAAAAAGAAGATATTGATTCTGTTAAAGAAAAAGTTCAAATAATGATAAGAGCATTTGATCCTTGCATATCGTGCGCTTCTCATTAACATTAAAAATCATAGAAATTAAGCATAATTGATTTAATGAAGAAATATTGATTTGAATTGAAAAATAATCTCTTAAATAAGGCCAATACAGAGTGTCCATTTGGGGACTTGTGTGAGACTCTTTTGTTTTATTTTGATGAGACTATAGGCCATGTACCACTTCTTATTTGTCCAGAAAATGCGCTAGATGATGATTCGGGAAAAATGCGCCTTATAAGATACCATCCAATTTGGTTTTTAGAACTTAAAGATAAAACTACAATTAACCGAATCGATTTAGAATACTGTAATCAAATGTATTTTGCGAAGAAATTTATTATTGAATCTAAGAGGGTTAAAAGAAGAGCAGGGTCTTTTCAAAAATTAGGTGAAATAATTGTTTTAATACTTGTGTTGCCAACAGATTTAGATGTTTTTGGAGGAGAAGTATTAAACTTATTATCGAAAAAATTAATCGCCAAATTTGAAAATACGCTTTATCACGTAATCGAATCAGAAATTGCGAAACTAGAAGTTATTAAAACGCAGAAATTAATCAATAAGATAAAAAAAGGAGATCAAATAAAAGAAGAAATAAAAGATATAATAAACTTAACTTGTGAGGAATATTTTTCATCTGTAATTAAACAAACTGATACAACCTCTTTCAAATTGCAAAAAGCAATTTCTTATTTAACATTTAAAGGAATCGACATTAACCACATTGTCATAAACAATCAAAATGAATCGTTTTCTAAAATTCGATTATTTGATTATGATAGAGTTGTTCAACAAAAATTAGGAATTAAAGAACAATTTAAAATAACGAGTATAAATATTATTAACAATTTTCAAGAAATAGAAATTTTAGTAAAGAATAACCTTAAAAAGGAATTTAACGATCTCATCATCCGAATTACTTACATTAAAGAATTTTTTGAAAAAGAGGTTTTGAACGAAAAAGTTGAAAAATGCCTTCCCGAAGAAGAATTATTGTTTATAACGCCTGTAATTAAAAATACAACCAATTATTTATTTTCCATTATAGAAGAACATTCTAATAGAACAATATTTTCTAACAAAATTAATTTAGAATTAATTAAACCTCATTCTTATTAAGGTATTCTTTCAATTTTTTGTATTCTTCCCCATTCAAGGAGTCAATCACTGTTTTAAAAGTTTCAGAATTTTTATTTTTTGTAACAATCATCAATACGGATCCATTACTTACTTCTTTTACTATAATATAATTATTGTCGCTTTCATATATGACAGTGGATAATTCTAGTGGGGACAATGGAGAATCTGAAAGATTCATAATCTTAGTGAATATTTGGTATATATTTGATTCAAGAGTCCCTATTTCTAGCTTCATAAATTGAAGTTTATGATGTAATTCTATTTTTCCTATTGTTGATGCTATTATTAGACCATCCGGTTGATTAAACAAAAAGTACTCTGAGAGTGTAATAACCTTTAATTGGTCTAGCATGTGCCTTATTTTTCCTAGTTTTTGTAGCGCTAAAGTATTTTGTTGGATTTTGTAATCTAAAATTTCTATTAATCTATGTTGAGCACTCCCCTCTTTCACCGATACAGGGGTAAAAGCAAGTCTATTTTTCATATCGTCTGAGAGTTTATCCAAAAGTAGTTCATAAATTTCGTCTTCTGTCGATTCTTGAAGATCAATTTTATTTAGTAAAACATACACTTTCTCGACTTGAGGACTAAATTCAAAGATATACTTCAAAAAATTATCAAAAATTTCTTTTAAACGAGGTTCGATTACCGCTGAATCCACCATGAAAACTGCCGTCATTACTTCAGAAAATACAAGCTCTCGTTTTTTTTCAGAGAAGTATCTGTCCATATAAAGTTGTTGTCCTCC